>OHAG01000779.1_pt1 | contig 23995 bp, 10 predicted proteins | sample 1577081 | NCBI WGS metagenome assembly OHAG01 (sample SAMEA3541513, study PRJEB24748) | human gut metagenome | biome: human gut; feature: human-associated habitat; material: faeces | place: China | collected 2012
GCAAGCCCGCGTTCCGCAGGAAAGACATATGAAGAAGCAGTAGGAGACCGCTGGAAAATGGATACTCCGATGCCGGAGGCTGTAAAGAAGCTGGTTGTACTGAATGTAAATGACGTAGAGCATGTAGCATCTACTGTTGATTTCGTCTTCAGTGCTGTAGATATGTCAAAAGAAGAGATCAAAGCGATTGAAGAGGCTTATGCAAAGACAGAGACACCAGTTGTATCCAACAACAGTGCACACCGTTGGACACCGGATGTACCGATGGTAGTACCGGAGATCAATGCAGAGCATTTTGAAGTGATCAAAGATCAGAAAAAGCGTCTTGGAACAACCCGTGGATTTATCGCAGTAAAGCCGAACTGCTCCATCCAGAGCTATGCACCGTGTCTTGCTGCATGGAAAGAGTTTGGACCAAAAGAGCTGGTTGTTACGACCTATCAGGCGATTTCAGGAGCAGGTAAGACTTTCAAAGACTGGCCGGAGATGGTAGGAAATATCATTCCTTACATCGGCGGAGAAGAGGAGAAGAGTGAGCAGGAGCCACTTCGTGTACTCGGCAAAGTAGAAAACGGACAGATCGTGAAAGCGGAACTTCCAAAGATCACATGCCAGTGTGTACGTGTACCGGTTCTCAACGGACATACAGCAGCCGTATTCATCAATTTTGAGAAGAAGCCTACAAAAGAACAGCTGATCGAGAAACTTGTGACATTCAAGGGATTCCCGCAGGAAGCAGAACTTCCGAGTGCTCCGAAGCAGTTCATCCAGTATCTGGAAGAGGACAACCGTCCACAGGTAGCAGAGGATGTGAATTATGAGAATGGTATGGGAGTTTCAATCGGACGTCTGAGAGAAGATTCTATGTTCGATTACAAATTTATCGGACTTTCCCATAATACAGTCAGAGGAGCAGCCGGTGGAGCGGTTCTCTGTGCAGAGGCTCTGACAGCAAAGGGATATATCGAGAAGAAATAAGATCCCATTTCATTAAGATTTCATCTCATTTTAAAAGGAGGTATGTCAAAATGGGAATGACAATGACGCAGAAAATTTTAGCAGCCCATGCCGGACTGGATTCTGTAGAGGCAGGGCAGCTTATCGAGGCGAAGCTTGATATTGTTATGGCAAATGATATTACGGGTCCGATGGCTCTGCCAATCTTAAAGCAGATGTCAGATACTGTATTTGATAAGGATAAAGTAGTTTTTGTACCGGATCATTTTACTCCGAACAAAGATATCAAATCAGCAGAGAACTCCAAGGCGATCCGGGAGTTCTCCAAGGCACAGGGACTGAAATGGTATTTTGAGCAGGGAAAATCCGGTGTAGAACATGCAATTCTCCCGGAGGCAGGTGTAGTGACAGCCGGTGAATGTATTATCGGTGCAGATTCACATACCTGTACATACGGAGCTTTGGGAGCATTTTCAACAGGTATGGGAACAACCGATGTGGCAACCGGAATGGCAACCGGTGAGATTTGGTTTAAAGTTCCGAGTGCGATCAGGTTTGTCCTGACAGGAAAGCCGTCCAAATATGTCAGCGGTAAAGATATTATTATCCATATCATCGGTCAGATCGGAGTGGATGGAGCTCTTTACAAATCAATGGAATTTACCGGAGACGGAGTTGCCTGTCTTTCGATGGATGACCGTTTTACGATGGCAAATATGGCGATCGAGGCTGGTGCAAAGAACGGGATCTTCCCGGTTGATGAAAAGACAAAGGCTTATCTTGCAGAACATTGCAGGAAAGAATATACAGTTTATGAGGCTGATGAGGACGCAGTATATGATGATGTGATCGAGATTGATCTTTCGAAAGTACGTCCGACAGTTGCATTCCCACATCTCCCGGGTAATGCGAAGACGATCGATGAAGTTGAGGCGATGGAGCCAATTAAGATCGATCAGGTTGTGATCGGATCCTGTACGAACGGAAGAATGGAAGACCTGAGGAAGGCAGCTGCAATCCTGAAAGGTCATACCGTTCACCCGGATGTACGTGTTATGGTTATTCCGGCAACGCAGAAGATCTATAAAGAGTGTATCAAAGAAGGACTTCTTGATATCTTTGTAGATGCAGGCTGTGCAGTCAATACACCAAGCTGTGGTCCTTGCATGGGCGGTCATATGGGTGTTATGGCAGCAGGAGAAAAATGTGTTTCTACAACAAACCGTAACTTTGTAGGCCGTATGGGACATATAGATTCCCTGATCTACCTTGCATCACCGGAAGTAGCAGCAGCAAGTGCAATCGCAGGATGCATTGCCAATCCGGAGAAAGTGGGTGAAAAGTAATGGAAAAAGCTTTAGGACATGTATTTAAATATGGAGATAATGTAGATACAGACGTAATCATTCCGGCAAGATATCTGAACTCTTTTGATGCACAGGAGCTTGCAAGCCATGCAATGGTGGATATTGACCCGGATTTCGTAAAAAATGTGAAAAAAGGAGACCTGATCGTTGCCAATAAGAACTTTGGATGTGGTTCATCCAGAGAGCATGCTCCGCTTTGTCTGAAGACGGCGGGAGTAAGCTGCATCATTGCGGAGACATTTGCAAGGATCTTCTACAGAAACGCGATCAATATCGGACTTCCGATCATTGAATGCCCGGAGGCTGCAAAAGAGATCAAAGCCGGAGATGAAGTCGAGGTAGATTTCGACAGTGGTAAGATCTATGACCGCACGAAAGGCACAGAATATCAGGGACAGGCGTTCCCGGAGTTTATGCAGAAGCTGATCGCAGCAGGTGGACTGGTAAATTATACCAATCATAAGAAAAATAAATAAAAGCAGAAGATGCAGACAGAGGATGCGGGAGTAAAATCGTCGCATCCTCATTTTAAGTTTAAGAAAGGAAACGATATGAATGATACAATGACAAAAGGAAATGCGGCGGCACTTTTGCCAATCGGAGTTTTTCTGCTGATCTTTCTCGGAGCAGGGATTGCTTTTGGAGACTTTTATGCCATGCCGGCTGTGGTTGCATTTCTGATTGCTTTATTTGTGGCTTTTATGCAGAACAGACAACAGAAGTTTGCAGATAAGATCAAAGTGATCGCAAAAGGAGTCGGTGAGGAAAATATTATCACGATGAGTCTGATCTTTCTCTGTGCGGGTGGATTTTCCGGTGCGGTAACAGCAGCAGGAGGAGTGGAAAGCACAGTGAACCTGGGACTTTCTCTGATACCGACCCACTTTGCGGTGGCAGGACTTTTCGTGATCGGCTGTTTTATTTCAGTTTCTATGGGAACATCCATGGGAACGATCGCCGCACTTGCACCGATCGCAGTGGGAATCAGCGAAAAGACAGGATTTGAACTGTCTGTCTGTATTGCTTCTGTTGTATGCGGAGCAATGTTCGGGGATAATCTATCCATGATCTCCGATACAACGATCGCAGCAGTCAAGACACAGGGATGCGATATGAAGGACAAATTTAAAGCCAATTTTCTGCTGGTACTTCCGGCAGCAGTCCTCAGTATCCTGATCTTCTGGATCATGACAAGAAATGTCAGTTATTCTCTGGAGGGAGACCTGAAGTATAACCTGTGGGAAGTTTTTCCTTATCTGATCGTACTGGTGGGAGCTTTGGCGGGAATCAATGTCTTTCTTGTGCTGATCAGCGGAATTGTTATTTCTCTGATCGTCGGGGTGGCAGCAGGAAATATTGCAGTGACAGAGATGTTTAAAGTGGTCGGGGACGGAGTGACTTCGATGTACGATATCACTGTGATCTCAATCCTGGTTGCCTGTATCGTGTCACTGGTGAAAGAAGCTGGTGGTATTCAGTTTATTCTGGATCTGATCAAAAGCAGGATCAGAGGGAAAAAAGGAGCGGAACTTGGAATTGCACTGCTGGCATTATTTGTGGATATATGTACGGCAAATAATACGGTTGCAATCGTGATGACAGGACCGATCGCCAGAGAGATCAGTGAAGAATATGGAGTAGATCCGAAACGTTCGGCATCCCTTCTGGATATGTTCACTTCAGTTGGACAGGGAATGATCCCTTATGGGGCACAGCTTTTATCAGCAGCGACGCTGACAGGCCTGACACCGGTTGATATCTTGCCGAACCTTTATTATCCGGTTCTGATGGGAATCTGCGGAGTTGGTGCAATTTTCTTGAGGAAACGGTAAAGTTGTGATATACTTGCAGAAAAAGAAGCAGAAAAAAGTTTTAAAATATGAAAAAGAGGGCAAAGCGATGAATCTTTTATACAAAAGTACAAGAAATGCAGACAAGACAGTAACAGCTTCAGAGGCAATCTTAAAAGGACTTGCAGATGATGGTGGTCTGTTCGTACCGGTAGCTGTTCCGAAGCTGGATGTTACGATGGACGAATTGAAGAGTATGTCTTATCAGGAGACTGCTTACGAGGTTATGAAAAAGTTCCTTACCGATTTTACGGAAGAAGAACTGAAGCACTGCATTAACAGTGCCTATGATTCCAAGTTTGATACAGAAGTGATCGCTCCGCTTGTAAAGGTGGGAGATACTTATCATCTGGAACTGTTCCACGGAGCAACGATCGCATTTAAGGATATGGCACTTTCAATTCTGCCGCATCTGATGATCACTTCCGCAAGAAAGAACCAGGTGAAGAATGATATCGTGATCCTGACTGCCACTTCCGGAGATACAGGAAAGGCGGCACTTGCAGGATTTGCAGATGTTCCGGGAACAAAGATCATCGTTTTCTATCCAAAAGGAGGCGTCAGCCGTGTGCAGGAGCTGCAGATGGTAACGCAGAAGGGAGAGAATACTTCTGTTGTTGCAATCCACGGCAATTTTGATCATGCACAGAGCGGAGTGAAGGCTCTTTTTGAAGATAAAGAACTGGAAAAAGAACTTGCAGCAAAAGGTTATCAGTTCTCTTCAGCCAATTCAATTAATATCGGACGTCTTGTTCCTCAGGTGGTTTATTATGTGTATGCCTATGCAAAGCTGCTTGAGAATGAAGAGATCCAGGCAGGCGAGGAGATCAATGTTACGGTTCCGACCGGAAACTTTGGAAATATTCTTGCAGCATATTATGCGAAGCAGATGGGCGTTCCGATCGCAAAGTTGATCTGTGCCTCCAATGAGAACAAAGTCTTATTTGATTTCTTCCAGACCGGTGTGTACAACAGGAACCGGGAGTTTGTACTGACATCTTCTCCGTCCATGGATATCCTGATTTCCAGTAATCTGGAGCGTCTGATTTATACGATCGCAGGGCAGGACGCAGAGAAGGATACAGAGCTGATGAATGAACTTAAGGAAAAAGGTGTCTATGAGATTACCCCTGAGATGAAAGAAAGGCTGGCTGATTTCAGAGGCGGATATGCAACGGAGGCAGAGACCGCAGAGATGATCCATGATACTTATAAAAAGACCGGATATGTGATGGATACGCATACAGCAGTTGCAGCATATGTATGCAAGAAGTATCGGGAAGAGAGTAAGGATACGAAGAAGTGTCTGGTTGCTTCTACGGCAAGCCCGTATAAGTTTGCACGCAGCGTGATGACTGCGATCGATCCGGCTTATGATGCGATGGATGAGTTCCAGTTGATTGATGAGCTGAACAAGGTTTCGGGATTCCCAATTCCGAATGCAATCGAAGAGATCAGAAATGCAGAGATCCGTCATACGACAGAGTGTGATGTAGATAAAATGAAAGAGACCGTTAAAAAGATTCTCGGCGTGTAGAATATAGGATAACCGGAAATATTTGCGGAGTCTAAAATAAAAGAGATCAGGGGCAGATGTCAGGAGAAAGACCGGACATCTGCCTTTTTGTTCTGAATTAGACAAAAGAAAGGGGAGAACGGGTGAATATACACAAGAAATAAAAGAAAAATTCTGGTACAATATGCAATAGGGGACAGTGCGTCTATTTGTACTGTCTGCCGACGTGGAGAACGGAAAATCGAAAAAGGAGGAACAGGCATGAAAAAGAAGAAGCGGTGTACGCGTGTGGGAGCAGGTGCACTTGCTGCAGTTCTTGCAGTAACTGCAGCAGGAGTTTCAGTTCCGGCACTGGCACAGCAGGCGGTGAGAACAGAATCCCAGACTCAGATGAGTTCAGACCCTGAGCTGGTATATGTGAACAATTACAGTTCTACTGCACAGCGTTCCCAGAATTTCAACAGTAACTGGAAATTCTACTTTGGGGATGCAGGAAATGCACAGGGAGCAACCTTTGATGATTCCAAATGGGAACAGGTTTCCTTACCGCATGACTACAGCATTAGCCAGGAATACTCTAAATCCATGGAAGCAGAAAGTGGCTATCTTGGTGGAGGAACAGGCTGGTACAGAAAGAACTTTACATTAAGTTCTGATACGCAGGGAAAGAGAGTCCGTATTGATTTTGACGGCGTATATATGAATGCGACAGTATGGGTGAATGGTCATGAAGTTGGAACTCATCCGTATGGTTACACTTCATTTTCCTTTGATATTACAGATTATGTAAAGTATGACGGGGAAAATACGATCGCAGTCAAGGTGGTAAATAATACACCATCCAGCCGCTGGTACTCAGGAAGCGGTATCTACAGAGATGTAGATCTGACGATCACAGATGATGTACATGTAGATCTGAACGGTACAAAGGTTACAACTCCGAATCTTGAAACCGAAAAAGGCAGTACAGTGAATACCAATGTGACTGCAACGGTTGCAAATGATTCAGATGCTGCAAAGAGTGTAGCCGTCAGACATACAGTATTTCCAAAAGACGGAAGTGCAGATCAGAGTATCGGTACAGTAACAACCAATGCACAGAGTATTGCAGCAGGTGCGACAGCAGAGATCCAGGCTACCGTACCGGTTTCCAATCCGGAACTCTGGAGTGTAGAGAATCCGAGTCTGTATACAGTTCGTACAGAAGTACTGGTAGATGGACAGGTAACGGATACTTATGATACAGAATATGGATTCCGTTATTTCAATTTTGACAGTAATACAGGATTCTCTCTGAATGGAGAGAATATGAAGCTGAAAGGTGTATGTATGCATCACGATCAGGGATCTCTCGGAGCAGCAGCTTACGACAGTGCGATCGACCGTCAGGTGAAGATCCTGAAAGAGATGGGATGTAATTCCATCCGTGTAACACATAACCCGTCTGCACAGGATCTGATCGATGCCTGCAATGAACAGGGAATCCTGGTCGTTGAGGAAGCATTTGATACATGGATAAAACCAAAGAATGGTAACAGCAATGATTATTCTGTATGGTTCAACCAGACCGTAGCTTCAGACAATGAAATCCTTGGAGCAACGGATGGAGAAACCTGGGCACAGTTTGATCTGGAATCCATGATCAGCCGTGACTACAACGCACCGTCAGTGATCATGTGGTCTCTTGGAAATGAGGTTATGGAAGGAATCAGTGGCGGAACAGATGCTGAATATGAAGCAACCGCTACAAAGCTCATTAACTGGGCCTATGATGCAGATAATACAAGACCGATGACGATCGGTGATAATAAGCTGAAAGCAGACTGGCAGATTTCCAAGACTTTTGCAAACCTTCTTGCAGCAAAGGGAGGAACTGTTGGATTTAACTATGCAGACGGAGGTGTACTTGACAAGTATCACTCCAGCAATTCCAACTGGTTTATCTATGGCTCAGAAACTGCATCAGCGGTTAACAGCCGTGGAATCTATTACCGTACAACAGGCGGTAGTCAGACGAGCGACAAGCAGCTGACATCCTATGATAACTCAGCAGTGGGATGGGGAGCTACAGCAAGTAATGCATGGTACACTGTTCTGACAAGAGATTTTGCAGCCGGTGAATATGTGTGGACCGGATTTGATTATCTTGGAGAGCCAACTCCATGGAACGGAATCGGAAGTGGAGCTGTTGGATCATGGCCTTCACCGAAGAACTCTTACTTTGGAATCATTGATACAGCGGGATTTGCAAAGGACAGCTACTACTTCTACCAGAGCCAGTGGAATGATGATGTGACAACATTACATGTTCTTCCGGCATGGAACAACAACGTTGTAAGTAAAGACAGCAGCGGCAATGTACCGGTTGTTGTATATTCCGATGCAGCATCTGTTGAGCTGTTCTTCCAGGCAAAAGGAAGTGATACAAAGACTTCTCTTGGAAAGAAGATATTTACGCAGAAGACAACAGACGCGGGATATACCTATCAGATCTATGAAGGCACTGATAAAAACTCAACAACAGACAAGAACCTGTATCTGACATGGAATGTACCGTATGCAGACGGAACTGTTTCTGCAGTTGCATATGACAGCAACGGTCAGAAGATCACGGATACAGTCGGACAGTCAAGTGTAACGACAACAGGAAGAGCTTCCAAGCTGAAAGCTTCAGCAGATAATAAGAAGATTGCAGCAGACGGAGAATCACTTTCCTATATTACAGTAGATGTAACAGATGCAAATGGAAATATCGTTCCGGATGCAGAAAACCGTGTGAAGTTTACTGTAGAGGGAGATGGAGAACTGGTAGGCGTGGATAACGGAAGTTCACCGGATCATGACTCTTATCAGGCAGATAACAGAAAAGCCTTCAGTGGTAAAGTGCTTGCCATCGTGAAGTCCACAAAAGAAGCAGGAACGATCACTGTAACTGCATCAGCAGACGGACTGGATTCTGCAAGTGTCAAGATCACGACAACCGCAGTGGACAATGGAAGTACAGAAAAGCAGATCGACAGCTTTAAAATGTCACGCACTTACTATGTAAAAGTCGGAAGTACACCGGAACTTCCGGAGAAGATCGTGACACGTTATACCGATGGAACAAGTGAAGAACTCCCTGTAACATGGGATGCAATTACAGAAGATCAGATCGCAGCAACAGGAAGCTTCCAGGTGAAGGGTGCTGTAGAAGGCGGATATTCTGTAGCAGTTAATGTAAATATGATCGATGAGGTCGGAGGACTTCTGAATTATTCTACGAATACAGCAGTAGGAGTAGCACCGGTATTACCGACTTCCAGACCTGCAGTACTTCAGGATGGAACGATCATGGACGTAACATTCCCGGTAACATGGGAAGACAAAGCTGCAAGTGCTTATGATAAAGCAGGAACAGTAACAGTCAACGGAACAGCAAACGTACTTGGAAAAGAAATTGATGTAACAGCAAGTGTCAGAGTACAGGAAGAGACGATCAAAATCGGTGACAGCGTTTCAGCAGATGCACTGAACCTGACTCAGAGCGTACCTGCAGATAAGCAGTCAGATACACTGAATGCGATCAAGGACGGAAGTACAACGATTTCAAGCAATACATCCGGCGGAGCAAATCCGACCGTATGGAGTAACTACGATTATTCTCAGGATGGAAATACAACAGCGGATCTCATTTTTGAATATGCAACAGAACAGAGACTTGGACAGATCGTAACTCATTTTGCGAGAGATAGCTGGAGCATGAGATATCCGGATGCCGGAGCAACTGAAATTTATGTGTCAGCGGACGGAACAAGCTGGACAAAACTGGATACAACCGAGACAATCGGAACAGAGTCAGGAAATGTAAAACCATATACTTATGATTTTGCACCGGTAGGAGCAACCTTTGTGAAGTTCCACCTGACCAACAGTACTCAGGCAACAGGAACAACTGCAAAGGCATGCACAGGTATCACAGAAATTGAACTGAAAGTAGCAACAGGAAGTCGTACAACCAATACGACAGCCGAGCTGCAGACACTGACAGTCAATGGAAAAGAAGTACCGCAGACAGCACTGGACAGCAAAGTATATACAACTCCTGCAATTCTTGCAGAGATTGAAGCAACAGCAAAAGATAACGCATCTGTAACAGTCCTTCCGGCTTACAATGATGTGATCCGCATCATCGTTGAGTCAGAAGATCATCAGACAAGAAATACTTATGAAGTAAGACTGAATGAAGCAGAGCAGACAACACCGGACAGCGACAGCAGAGATTATCCGGTATCAAAATTAACAGCATCCGCAGGAAGTGAGCAGTCTACAACAGGAGTTGAAGGTCCTGCATCGAATGCAAAAGACGGAGATGAGTCTACGTTATGGCATACAAGATGGAGTTCACCGGCAGCGACAAGCGATCAGTTATGGTTTACATATGAACTGGAAGAAGAAACGGTACTGGATGCACTTCGTTATCTGCCAAGACAGGGAACAGCAAGCGGACAGAACAATGGTCGTGTAAACGAGTACAGAGTAGAAGTAAGCACAGATGGTTCAACATGGACAACCGTTTCAACCGGAAACTGGGAAGACAGTCAGGACTGGAAACTGGCAGAGTTTACAGAACCGGTTGCTGCAAAATATGTAAGACTGACAGGTGTTCATACTTACGGTTCAAGTGCAGCGAATGTAGATAAATACATGAGTGCTGCTGAGATCCGTCTCCGTATGGCAGAGAGTAAGACAGATATTGCAGATGCAGCAAATGGAGTAACAGTAACAGCTCCGGATTCAATCGAAGTTGCGAAAGCGGATGCAGAAAATCCGGTAATGTTCGATCTTTCTGATATTGTAGTAAAAGCAGGAGATACAACGCTTCGCTATGGAGTTGATTATGTGATCTCTTACGAGAACAATACAGACTTTGGAACTGCAAAACTTGTAATTAAAGGAATCGACGGATATACAGGAATTCTGGAGCATACATTTGCAATCACTCAGAAAGCAAAAGTTATGACGGGAATTACCTGGAATACAAAACCGGAGAAAGTCATTTATACAGAAGGCGAGACACTGGATGTGACCGGCTTGGTGATCAATGTAGTTTATGATGATGATTCAACCGAGGCAGTGGCATACAGTGAAGCAAATGCAGATGAATTTACATTCAGACCTGCATTGGATACAAAACTTGCTGCCACAGATAAAACGGTAACTGTAACTTATAAAGGTGCAAGCCTGATCTATGATATTACTGTAAATCCGAAGAAAGTAGACCCGACAGATCCGACAGATCCGGATCAGCCGAACAAGCCGGATCAGCCAGATAAGCCGGATACCCCGGATAATGGCAATAATAACGGAAATGGCAACAACGGAAACGGTAATAATAATGGAACAGATGACGGAAAGAAAGATCCTGGACAGTCTGGAGTAACAGATAACAAGAACCAGGGTAATAATAGTAATAACGGTACAGCGGCTGGAAATAAAGCAAATGCAGCAGCAAAGACCGGTGATACAGCCAATATGCTTCTTCCGATGATCGCAGCAATGCTGGCAGGTACAGCAGTTGTTGGTACAATTTCAATCAGAAGACGCAGAAGATAATCAGTCCATTACAAATGAGGGTTTGAGGGAAAAAGAGGAGAAGCTTTAAACTTCCCCTCTTTTTTTGTATGTAGAGATTGCTTATTTCCCGTATAAATTATATAATAAAATAGAATAAGACCGTAAAGCTTTCGGTCGTAAAAGAAAGGATGGGATTATGAAAAAGCTTAGTAAAAAGCTTGCAGCAGGATTTCTTGCATTTGCGATGGTATTAACGACGGCTCTGCCGTATCTTCCGTCGATCGATGCATTTGCAGCAAGCAAGACAATGGCACATATCGTGTCAGGTGCTGAAAATGGAAATACGCATTTTGGCGGTTCAAAGCCAGAAGCATTTGTATTATCTCCAAAAGCAACATTTACAAATGAGAGTTTCAGCAGCACCTTAAAACTTGGCAGTGCACAGTCAGATACTCGTGCACGAGTTGTCCTGAAATACAAGGATGACAGTAACTGGGCATATATCGGTTATGATGGTGCCGGTTCAGCAACAGACTGGATCTATGAGTACAATAATAATGGTACTTCATCTTACGGAAGCGTTGAAGGACTTCCGGCAATTAACCAGAACGATATGTTCACAGTAAATGTTACTTATACAGAAAGTGCAGTGAAAGTTGCTGTAAAAAACATTACCGCAGGAACCAGCGGTACAGGTACAGTGACGGATGCCAGCTTTGTAGCATTAAAGGATGTAGCAGGTAAGGTTGGATTTGGGGGAGGCTCCAGAAATGAATCTTATACCGATCTGTATTTTTCTGATGTGGTAGTCGGAGATACTACATACTCAGATTACAGTGATTGGACAATCTATAATGATAAGAAAGGATCCTGGGATCCGGCAGCGGTAACAGATGACGGAACGCAGGAGACTGCAAGAGGAAGAAAATGGATCACCGTTCAGGGTGGAAGCAGAAACGGAAATGGACATAACTATGGAAATGCCAGTGCTGTTGCTCCGGCACTTCTTCTTGACCAGACAAAAACGACACCGGTAGGAGGAACCGTTTCTTTGAAGTTCCGTCCGGTGACAAGTACGAACTGGGGAATCTTCTATACTTATAAGGATGATAATAACTGGCTGTATGTCGGTTATGATCCGACAAGTAAATGGTACTTCCAGTACAAAGTGAATGGAACAGAGTCTTATCCAAAGCTTTCAGGTCTTCCTGATCCGGTGCTGAATGAGACAATGGATATTTCCATCACAGTTTCCAGAGAGAACCTGACAGTAGTCGTAGATGGCAAGAAAGTGACCCAGTCTGTGCAGGCACTGACTCCGATCTCTGATTCGATCAATGGAGAAGGACATCCGGGAGTGAAGACGAACGGAGCTACAAAAGTAGAATTTTCTGACTTCAAGATCGGAACGACAGATTGTATGGATGATACCTGGGGATGGGCAGCTACAAGATCCGGTCAGGTAACAGAAACTTATACGACAGCAGTTGCAGCAGTTTCCGGTAAGGTTACGGCTGAAGATGGAACAGCACTCAAGGGTGCAACAGTGAAGCTGGGTTCCAATACTGCAAAGACAGATGATGCAGGAAACTACAGTTTCGATGCCATCGAGACAGGAACATACAATCTTGCAGCAAGCCGTACAGGCTACCAGGCACATACAGAAGAGGTTACTGTAAGTGAAAATGCAGCACAGAATGTATTCAATGTTACCTTATCACCAAAGGCAGAACTGGATTTAAGCCAGTATGCAAAGATCAGTTCTGATTATATGGATGTATATGTTGGAAAGAAATTTCCGGTAGTTGCACGTTATGCGACAAAGAAAGTTGATGGTACTCCGTTCTTCCGTGGACAGGAGGAAGAGATCAACTCTGTCAGCATCAACAAGACTGCGATCACTCCGACCAATGTATCAGCCGAGGGAGATGATTCTTCCAGAACTTATACAATGGATCTTGTGAGTCCTTCAACAAATATCGACCTGACTATGAAAGTGAAGATCAGTGTAGATGACAATGATCTGACCTGGGAAGTAACATCCATCAAAAAGAAAGACGGATGTACAGATATTGCTACAATCGAGATCCCGCAACTGAATCTTCTTTCTACAGATATGTCAGAAGAGAATGCAGCATTTGATGGTGTATCACCGTCTACAACGACTACCCAGAGCGGAGATTCCCATATTACATGGGATAATGGATTCAATCCATCTACAACAGGAACTTATATGTATGGATTCCTGTCAAATGGAAGCTTAAGCGGTGGTGTATGGAGTAACTCTGAGATCGAGGATGATAAGAGAATTACGATGAACAGCGGTGCAGACTCCATGAGTCTTACAAGTTCTGTATGGTATTACGAACGTGGAGATAAAAATGGACAGGCTGCAAGCTACAGTTATCCGACCAGTGATCTTCCGTGTGCAAAAGTATGCATCGCAGGAGATGCAAATGGCGATGGAGACATCGACTGGAATGATGGAGCTCTTGCATTCAGAGATATCATGAACATTGCACAGGGTGCAGATGATATCAAAGATCTTGTAAACTATCGTATTGTTATGAACTTTGCCGGTATGGCAACGAATCCATATCTTGAGACAGCAGATAATATCAAGAAAGTATATCTTGCAACTGATGGACTGCCGCAGGCAGTTATGCTCAAAGGATATGGAAATGAAGGTCATGACTCAGCCAACTCCGAGTATGCAGATGTATCTGAGCGTGAAGGTGGAATTACTGATTTCCAGAACCTGATCAAGATCGCACATCAGTATAATACAGAAGTTGGTATTCATATCAATGCACAGGAGGCTTATCCAGAGGCAAAATCTTTCAATGAGACAATGCTGACAAGCCCGATCACAAATGGTTGGGGATGGCTGGATCAGTCCTTTACGATCAATAAATTATGGGATCTGGGAAGTCAGGCCCGTTATAAGAGATTAGTACAGCTTTATGACCGTATCAACGGTACAAGCTTCTACAGTGGAAACTGGGATAAAGGCGAATATGTCAAAGATTCTCAGGGAACCCTGAATGCTTCTATGAATGAGATTGCAGCAGATGCAGCAAAGAGAACAGATAATATGGACTTCATTTATCTGGATGTATGGTATCAGAATGCATGGGAGACAAGACAGATCGCAAAAGAGATCAACTCACTCGGATGGAGATTCTCCACAGAGTTTGGTTACGAGGGAGAATATGATTCTACCTGGTCTCACTGGGCAACTGATGCCGCTTATGGCGGAGCAAGCCTGAAAGGATGGAATAGTGAGATTATCCGGTTCCTCCGCAATGACCAGAGAGATACGCAGATTCTGAACTATCCGAGGTATGGCGGAACAGCCGACAACCCGCTGCTTGGCGGATATCGTCTGTATGGCTTTGAAGGATGGGGCGGAGATCAGGATTATAACTCTTATATTACAGAGACATTTACAGAGAACCTGCCTACAAGATTCCTTCAGCATTATTATGTAACTGACTGGGAAGACTACGGTGAGGATGAAGCCTGCCCGACAGGAAATACAGAGAAGCAGATCACTCTGAAGAACGACACCGGAGATACGGTTGTTGTTACAAGAAATACAGAGCAGAGATCCGATTCTTACATCGAGCGTACGATCACTCTGAATGGAAAAGAAGTACTGAATGATGTGAAGTATCTTCTTCCTTGGACAGATGAAAACGGCGACCAGAAACTGTATCACTGGAATCTGGACGGAGGCACATCTACATGGGAGCTTCCTGACGGATGGACAAACCTTGCAAATGTTGTAATGTACGAACTGAGTGATCAGGGACGTATCAATGAGAAGACAGTTGCAGTATCCAACGGAACAGTGACTCTGGATGCAAAAGCAGCTACCGCTTATGTGCTTGTTAAGGGTGAATCCTCTAAGACACTGAAGGTAGATTACGGCGAGGACAACTATGTGGTTGACCCGGGATTCAATGGTTACTCAGGAACAGACAGTGCATTGGATGCTGCTGACTGGAGTGGGGACATTGACAATGCAGCAGTGACGGTCGAGAAGTATGCGAATACAGGCGACCAGAGACTGGCAATGAACAGCCCGGAAAAAGATGTGACTGTATCTACAAAGATCACAGGACTGACAGCCGGAAAAGCTTATGTTGCAGAGCTTTATGTAGATAATGAAAGCGATGCAAAGGCGACACTGAGTGTCAATACAGGAAGTAAAGAAGTATCAAATTATACGATGCGTTCTTTCTCCAGAAATACAGTTGCAAGTGATGAAAAGCACGGTACAAATATGCAGAGGATTCTTGTATCCTTTACAGCAGAAGGTACGATCGCTGACCTGAAGCTTTCAAGAGCAGCAGGTGAAGGAAGTACTTACTGGGATGATATCCGTATCGTACAGAAGACACTGGACAACTATGCGGAAGACGGAAGTTTCCATCAGGATTTTGAATCCGTTGTAGAAGGAATGTATCCGTTCGTACATGGATTTACGCAGACAGGAGACCAGGTGACTCATCTGGCACAGTTGAATGCACCGTATACACAGGCAGGCTGGAACAACAGAGTTATCAGTGATGTCATTGATGGTGAGTGGTCACTGAAGCAGCATGCAGCAGTAACAGGTCTTGTATATTATACAATTCCTCAGAACTTCCGTTTTGAGGCCGGAAAAGTATACCATGTTGAGTTTGATTATCTTGCAGGAAATGCAGCATATCAGATGATCGTAGGTGACGGTAACAGCTATTCTGCACCGACATCCTATCTGGCGGCAGCAACCGGGGATGAAGCACAGCATGTAAGTATGCAGGTGATCGGAAGCGGAACCGGACAGACATGGATCGGTCTTTATGAGAACGGTTCACTTGCCGGAACCGGAAGTATGGGACAGACAGACTTTGTCCTGGATAATTTAACGATCACAGAAGATGCAACAGCCGTGACAGCAACTGTTGAAAAGACAGAACTGTACAAAGGTGAGACAGCACAGATCTTAGGTCAGAACTTAGACCAGATCACATTTACATCCAGTGATGATAGTGTGATGACGGTAGATACAGAGAACCATAAGATCAATGCAGTCGGAGCAGGAAGTGCAACACTGACAGGAACACTTGCAGACGGCAGCACGCTGACTTTCGATATCACAGTAAAAGATACAGTTGTAAATGATATTCCTAGAACAGAAACACCGGATATCACATCCAGTGCCAATACAGAAGAAAGTACAGGAGAACCGACAGGCAGTGGAGTAGCTTCTGCAGCAACAGACGGAGATTCCAGCACTTACTGGCATTCCAACTGGAGTACGACAGGCTTCAATGTAAGCGAGTCAAACCCGGCAATCCTGACAGTAGACCTTGGAAAATCCATGGATATCGGAGGATTCAAGTTCCAGCAGAGACCTAGCACAAATAATGGAATCGTGTACCAGTACAGCTATCGTATCCTTGATGAAAATGATCAGGTGATTGAAAGCGGTGACCATATCACAGTTCCGAGCAATTTAAGAGCCGGTGCTGCATGGGTATCAACTCAGTTTGATACTACAGCAAAGAATGCAAGAAAGATCCAGATCCTTGTAGAAGAAGGACAGGGTGGATTTGCAGCAATTTCAGAAGTTGTTCCGTTTACAGTACAGAAAGTAGCAGACGCAGTAACTCTGGATGCAGAAAATGTAACATTGAAAGTTGGAGAGACAGTAACACTGACACCGTCAGCTACACCGGAAGGTGCAATGCTCAAGGGTCTTGTATGGAGTTCTTCTGATGAAGAAATCGCAACAGTAGATGAGAACGGTGTTGTTACAGCCCTGAAAGAGGGAACAGCAACGATCAAAGTATCCAATGTAGCCGGATTAGAGGCAACCTGCAAAGTCACTGTAAAAGGAAAAGCAGAGCAGCCGGATGTGGATCAAGAGGCTCCAACTGCACCAGGTAAACTGAGCAAGGCAGAGGTTACGAAAGACTCCATCCAGATCAGATGGAAGAAGTCAAAAGATAATGTCGGAGTTGAAGGATACGAGATCTTCTTGAATGGAGTAAGCATCAAAAAAGTATCTGCAGATACGACTTCTGTTATGATCAGCAATCTGCTGGCAGGAACAGAGTATCAGATCACTGTAAAAGCATATGATGCAGCAGGAAATTATTCTGAGGCAGCGGCTCTGACAGTGAAGACTCTTGCAGAGGACAAGAACAATTCTGGAAATAAAGATGACAATCAGAAACCTGATTCAGGTAATAAGAATGATGGTCAGAAGCCTTCCGGAGATCAGAATCAGAACAGTTCTGCAGATAAGAAACCAGCAGGAGTTCCGCAGGTAACGGTAGTGAAGACCGGAGACAGCGGAGCACCGATCGGAATCTTTGTAGTTCTTGCAATCGTGGCAGCAGGAGCAGTGGTTGTTGTAGTCCTTCGGATGAAAGCAGACCAGAAGAAAAATGCAAAGAAAAAGCATAGAAACCGCCCGGATGGGACAAGATAAGTAACCGGTCAGAGTACCAGTGAAAAGTATAAGATCAACCGATAAAATTTACATAAAGTAAATGGTTGTAAAATCCGGGTAAATAGCGTATAATAGCTTTAGGTAAAAAAGAGAACCAACCTGGGGTGTACGACAACCCTGTTATTTTGAACCTACATTGATTAAAAAGGGATTCCAATATTTCTGTATAATATGTCAGGCCTCCGATGTATGCAGTGGACGACAGAAAGGCAGGATGAGGTTGCCCACCTAGCTGTGGCTAGGACTCAAAATACAGGGACCGGCATTTTGGGGGTTCACGAAAGATAAAAGGCGGTCGTCTTGTACGGCCGCTTTTTGTACGGAAAAAGTGAAAAGGATTTTCAGCTATATGAGTAAAAAAGAAAAAATGAAAAACTGGGTGCTGAATATTATACGGACAGTGAATACGCACCACACCGGTGCCTATGCAGCCCAGGCAGCCTATTTTTTTGTATTGTCTCTGATACCGATTTTTCTTCTGCTTATTACGATGGTACAATACACACCGGTTACGATGAATGATGTGATGGAACTGGTTCTTCCGGTTTTCCCTGATACGGTCGCACCGCTGATCCGCAGCGTGATCGTGCAGGTTTATACAAAATCGAATGGATTCATCCCGTTTACTTTACTGGTTGCCCTGTGGTCGGCCGGAAAAGGCGTTCTGTCTGTGACCTATGGATTGAACTACATTTATGATAATATTGAGACGCGAAATTATTTTTATCTGCGTTTCAGGGCATGCTTTTATACGGTATTGTTCCTGATTGCGATCATGCTCTCACTGGTATTGTCCGTATTTGGAAACAGTCTGAGCGCGGTTGTTTATGAGCATATCCCTTTTATGAGTAAGGTGATGAATTTTATCATCAGGATCAGGACATGCCTTACACTGGTTGTGCTGACGTTTTTCTGGGATCTGGTATATAAGTTTCTGCCAAACCGGTCCAACCGTGGAAAGACAACATTGCGGAAGCAGCTTCCGGGAGCATTTTTTACAGCATCGGGATGGCTTTTGCTTTCATTCTTCTTTTCAGTCTACCTGGATATTTTTACAGGTTTTACAAGTATGTATGGCAGTTTTACGACGATCATACTGATTATGCTGTGGCTCTATGGATGTATGTATATCATTCTTCTCGGAGGTGAGATCAATGCGATCCTTGAGGGACTTGGGATTACGAAACGCCTGACAAAAGGGTTGACAAAAGAGAAACGTATGTTAAAATAGTTAAGGTAAGTTTTTACTAATTTATTGACAAGAGATAAAAGCTAAGACCGTGCAAAGTAGAGAACCGGTTTCTGTCAGAGAGGGAAGATCACCGGCTGCGAGTTTTCCCAAGTTCAATCGGCAATCGAATTTCCCACGTGAGCTGCATTTTTGAAAGACCAGTAGAAAATGCCGTATGTTGTACGTTACACAAGCACGAGTGCCTGTGACAGATGTTGCAGGAAGCAGGGTGGTACCGCGAGTAATATACCTCGTCCCTTTGGGGGACGGGGTTTTTTTGTAGAAAAAATCAATCGAAGAAAGATTCGTCCCTGTTGAGCAGAAAGGAGTAAATGATGAAAGAAAAACTGGAACAGATCAAAGCGGAAGCAGTCGCAAAAATTCAGGAGGCTGACGTTCCGGAAAAGCTGAATGATGTACGTGTTAAGTTCCTTGGAAAAAAAGGAGAACTGACAGCCGTATTGAAAGGAATGAAAGATGTTGCCCCGGAGGAACGTCCGAAGGTAGGACAGCTTGTAAATGATACAAGAGCAGCCATTGAAGAACTTTTAGAGGAATCAAAGGCAAAAATGGAAAAAGCGATCCGTGAAGAGAAGATGAAAGCAGAAGTGATCGACGTTACTCTTCCGTCTAAGAAGAACAACGTAGGACACCGTCATCCGAATACGATCGCACTGGAAGAAGTAGAGCGGATCTTTGTCGGTATGGGATATGAAGTAGTGGAAGGACCGGAAGTAGAGTATGACCTTTACAATTTTGAAAAACTGAATATTCCGGCAGATCATCCGGCAAAAGATGAGCAGGATACTTTCTATATCAATAAGGATATTGTACTGCGTACACAGACTTCTCCGGTACAGGCACGTGTCATGGAGCAGGGGAAACTTCCGATCCGTATGATCGCACCGGGAAGAGTGTTCCGTTCTGATGAAGTAGACGCAACACATTCACCGTCCTTCCATCAGATCGAGGGACTGGTCATTGACAAAGATATCTCCTTTGCAGATTTGAAAGGTACATTGGAAGTATTTGCAAAAGAGTTGTTTGGACCGGATACGAAGACGAAGTTCCGTCCGCATCATTTCCCGTTTACAGAGCCAAGTGCAGAGGTAGATGTAAGCTGCTTCAAATGCGGTGGTAAAGGATGCCGTTTCTGTAAGGGATCAGGCTGGATCGAGATTCTTGGATGCGGTATGGTTCATCCACATGTGCTGGAGATGTGCGGAATCGATCCGGAAGAATATAATGGATTTGCATTTGGTGTAGGTCTCGAACGTATTGCACTTCTGAAATATGAGATTGATGATATGCGTTTATTATATGAAAATGATATCCGTTTCCTGAAGCAGTTTTAGTGAACGAAAAAGAGAAATTACAGGGAAAGCGGGCAGGCTTCAGTCCTGAGGATACAGGAATAGAAGCAAAGGCAGATAGAAAAGGAGATAGAACATGAATACTTCATTATCATGGGTAAAAGCGTATGTGCCGGAGCTTGATGTGACAGCACAGGAATATACAGATGCAATGACATTGACAGGAACAAAAGTAGAAGGTTTTGAAAAGCTGGATGCTGACCTTGACAAGATCGTGGTTGGTCAGATCGAGAAGATCGAGAAGCACCCGGATGCAGACAAGCTGGTGATCTGTCAGGTGAATGTGGGAACTGAGACAGTTCAGATCGTAACAGGAGCAACCAATGTATTTGAGGGAGCAAAAGTTCCGGTCGTACTGGATGGCGGACGCGTTGCAGGAGGTCATGAACCGGGACAGCGTGTTGCAGGTGGAATCAAGATTAAAAAGGGAAAGCTCCGCGGAGTACCGAGTTATGGTATGATGTGTTCCATCGAAGAACTTGGCTCTACAAGAGATATGTACCCGGAAGCACCGGAGAATGGAATCTATATTTTCCACGATGATGTCCAGGTAGGAGCAGATGCGGTAGAAGTACTGGGACTGCACGATGTAGTTTTTGAGTATGAGATCACTTCAAACCGTGTAGACTGCTACAGTGTTGTCGGAATTGCAAGAGAGGCAGCAGCTACATTTAATAAAGAATTTAAGCCACCGGTTGTAACAGAGACTGGAAATAAGGAAGATATCAATGATTATGTAAAAGTTTCTGTAGAAAATACAAACCTTTGTTCAAGATATTGTGCGAGAGTTGTAAAGAATATCAAGATCGGCCCTTCACCGGAATGGATGCAGCGGAGACTGGCATCCGTTGGAATCCGTCCGATCAACAATCTCGTAGATATTACCAATTATGTAATGGAAGAGTATGGACAGCCGATGCATGCATATGATCTGGATACACTTGCAGGACATCAGATTGTAGTAAAGAATGCAGCAGAGGGTGAAAAGTTTACGACACTGGACGGACAGGAAAGAACGATGGATCAGGATGTCCTTATGATCTGTGACGGAGAGAAAGCAGTTGGTATCGCCGGAATTATGGGCGGAGAAAATTCCATGATCACAGATGATGTAACAACAATGCTTTTTGAGGCAGCCTGCTTTGACGGTGTAAATATCCGTAAGTCAAGTAAAAGAGTGGGACTGCGTACAGACGCTTCAGGTAAATTTGAAAAAGGACTTGATCCGAACAATGCAATGGATGCCCTGAACCGTGCGTGCCAACTGGTAGAAGAGATGGGAGCCGGAGAAGTTGTCGGTGGAGCTGTAGATGTATACAGCAAAAAGAAAGAACCCGTACGTGTGCCATTTGATGCGGCAAAGATCAATCGTATGCTGGGGACAGACATCTCGGAGGAAGAGATGATCGGTTATTTCAAAAAGATTGACCTGGACTATGATGCCGAGACAAAAGAAGTGATCGCACCGACATTCCGTCACGATCTGTTCAGAATCGCAGACCTGGCAGAGGAGGTTGCACGTTTCTATGGATACGATAATATTCCGACAACACTTCCTGACGGAGAGGCAACGACAGGTAAGCTGACTTTTAAACTCAGGATTGAGCAGGTGGCAAGAGATATTGCAGAGTTCTGTGGTTTCAGTCAGGGAATGTCCTACTCATTTGAAAGCCCGAAAGTATTCGATAAACTGCGTCTGCCGGAGGATTCACAGCTTCGTAAGACGGTAGATATCATGAACCCGCTTGGAGAAGACTACAGTGTAATGCGTACGACTTCCCTGAACGGAATGCTGACTTCTCTTGCAACGAACTACAACAGAAGAAATAAAAACGTACGACTGTATGAACTTGGAAATGTATATCTTCCGAAATCCCTTCCTCTGACTGAACTGCCGGAAGAGAGAATGCAGTTTACACTTGGAATGTACGGAGATGGAGATTTCTTTACAATGAAAGGTGTTGTAGAAGAATTTTTCGAAAAGATCGGTATGCATGAGAAAGAGAAATACGATCCGGATGCCGGAAAGACTTATCTTCATCCGGGACGTCAGGCCAATATCATTTATGATGGAAAAGTGGTAGGATATCTTGGTGAGATCCACCCGGAGGTAGCAGATGTTTATGGTATCGGAGAGCGTGCTTACGTGGCAGTCATCGATATGCCGGAGATTTTACCGTATGCTACATTTGACAGAAAATATACAGGAATTGCCAAATATCCTGCAGTGACAAGAGATATCAGTATGGTAGTGCCTAAGAAGATCCTGGTAGGTCAGATTGAAGAAGTGATCGAAAAGAATGGCGGGGCAAACCTGGAAAGCTACAAATTATTTGACCTTTACGAAGGTGCACAGATCAAAGCAGGATTTAAGTCTGTTGCTTACTCTATCGTATTCCGTGCGAAAGATAAGACACTGGAAGAGGCAGAGATCACGGCAGCCATGAATAAGATCCTGAAGGGTCTTGAAGATCTTGGAATTGAGCTTAGAAAATAGTTCAGATTGTTCGCAAAAATAAAAAGAAAATGCATCGTCTGCAACCGGCAGGCGGTGCATTCTTGAAGTGTAAAAATATAGAAGAGAAGCTGCCGGTAGCAGATTCTCTGCGAAAGAAAGGAATAATACAGTGAAGACAAGTGATTTTTATTATGATCTGCCTGAGGAACTGATTGCCCAGGATCCGTTGGAAGACCGTTCTTCTTCCAGATTGCTTGTGCTGGATAAAAAGACCGGAAAGACAGAACATCACGTATTTCGGGAGATCACAGACTATCTGAATCCGGGAGACTGCCTGGTGCTGAATGATACAAAAGTAATCCCGGCACGACTGATCGGTGTAAAAGAGGAGACCGGAGCTAAGATAGAAGTGCTTCTGCTTAAAAGGGGTGCGGATGATGTATGGGAAACGCTTGTAAAACCGGGAAAGAAAGCAAGACCGGGAGCAAGGATCAGTTTTGGAGATGGTCTTTTAGTCGGAGAAGTCATGGAAGTCGTAGAAGAAGGAAACCGTCTGATCCATTTTGAATATGATGGCATTTTTGAAGAAATTCTGGATCAGCTAGGACAGATGCCTCTGCCTCCGTACATTACCCATCAGCTTCAGGATAAAGACCGGTATAATACGGTTTATGCGGCTCATTCCGGTTCTGCGGCGGCACCGACAGCGGGACTGCATTTTACACCGGAACTGTTAAAAGAAATCGAAGAAAAAGGTGTTGATATAGCCCGGGTGACGCTCCATGTAGGACTTGGAACGTTCCGTCCCGTGAAAGTAGATGATGTGGAAAATCATCATATGCATTCGGAATTCTATATGATTGATGAAGAGGCGGCGGAAAAGATCAACAGAGCAAAAGAAAATGGACGGAAAGTCATCTGTGTGGGAACAACGAGCTGTCGCACAATCGAATCAGCCGCAGATGAAAATGGAAAGCTGAAAGCATGCAGCGGATGGACAGAGATCTTTATCTATCCGGGATATCAGTTTAAAGTATTAGATGAGCTGATCACGAATTTCCATCTGCCGGAATCAACTCTGGTAATGCTGGTATCGGCACTGGCAGGAAGGGAGCATGTTCTTGCGGCATATGAAGAAGCTGTAAAAGAAAGATACAGATTCTTCAGTTTTGGTGATGC
>OHAG01000780.1_pt1 | contig 23924 bp, 22 predicted proteins | sample 1577081 | NCBI WGS metagenome assembly OHAG01 (sample SAMEA3541513, study PRJEB24748) | human gut metagenome | biome: human gut; feature: human-associated habitat; material: faeces | place: China | collected 2012
TCGAGCGGTATCCAACTCATTAACAAATTGAATGAAGTCTGTGGTCGGACTCTACAAAAACCGTCAAGCGGTAGGGGCGCGCAACCGATCCACAGCTCCATTCTAATCGTACCGTAATTCACTATAAAAGGGAATATCTGGTACAACTCTATTATACGAGGGGCGCGCCGCAGGCCCGCCCGTTCCGGCCGCCCGGAGGGTTCCCTTTAAAAAAATTTGCCTGCAAATTTTATCCTTGTGCACCTCCCTAAAGGCACGCCTGGTGAAAAAACAAAGCAATCATACAAACTTAATTTCCAGTTTTTTCCCCAATCCATGAGCAATCTTGCACAGCGTTGCAATGGAGGGCATGGCCTGTCCTTTTTCAATCCGGCTGATATTGGACTGGCGGATGCCCGTCCGCTGTGCCAGTTCAGACTGGGTCAGTTTTTGTTCGCTCCTGGCTTTCAAAACCATCATCATCAGCTGGTATTCCATCTCGCTCTTATCCCACTCCTTTTTGAATGTGGGATTTTTCATCTGTTCTTTCAGATACTTATCAAAATCATCCATGATCTTTCACCCCTCAATCCATGCATCGATGCAGATAATCTATCCTTATCTCTTTGGCTCGTTTGATTTCTCGAGTCGGCGTTTTTTGCGTTTTCTTAACAAAGCCGTGGGTTAATACAGCTCTGTCGCCTACAATAAAGAAATATAATACCCGGGTAATATCGCTGCCGACCTTTGCCCGCAATTCTAATATACCATCATCCAACGACTCCGATAATGGCATTCTGAGATTGTGCCCCAAATCCTGCAGGGCCATAATGGAACGAAGTGTAGGGAGGCGCCGCAGGTCCGCCCGTTCCGGCCTCCTGTTTTCGATAAGCAGGACGGACCTGCATCTAAGCCGAACAAAAGCTGACGTCTGACGTCTCAAGGCCCGGCAGAAGAGTGATTCAGTGATTTGGGGCCTTGGCGTAGGGAATCCCCGTGGCAAACCCGTCCCGGCCGCCCAGAAGGGAAAAACTTCTATACCCTTCCACCCGCAAAGGCTGCGGACCAGAGAGCTGGACACATCCCGTTGCTATCACCGCCAGGCGGGGCACCCCTGCCCGACACCGCTTCCCGTCGCTAAAATTTCCGGCCTCGCCATTCGAATCCGCTTTCCGCCAACGCACTTACGCTTGGACGAGGATCCCAGCGGATGAGCGAAACCGGAAATTTTTTCACGCTCCGCTCAAGGGTCGTCCAGTGGTACCCCGCCTGGCTATGAACGGATTGATGCCGCTTGAATAGGCCTATATAATTGCACTTGCAAAATCATACAGCAGTTTCCATTCAATTTCAGGATATTGACAGGTGTCACGATATTATGATGACAATTACTTGATATCATTCAATAATACAAAAAGGAAAATAGCCGTAGCTAAAATCATAAACACTATCACTCTGTTTCCTGTCATCATTCTCTTTTCTTCAGCTTCTTTTTCTAAAATCGCCCTTCTTTGCTGCGCTTTAAGCTGATCTTCTTTTTCTTTCTGACGAACTTTATTTATATAAGCTTCATATTCTTTAGGAAAAAGTTGTTTTATAAAAGATACAGTATCAACGTCATCAAGTTTTTCCAAATTCAGTGGATAGTTTGGTTTATACTTCCTAATCTTCTTTATCTCTAGCAGCCTTTCTATTTTCTCTTTTCTTTCTTCCTCTTTAAGTCTAGCGTACATTATTCTACCATTAAAATCAGAAATATATTTTGGTGTAAATTGCAACGTGTTTAAAATTATAACCGGCAAAATTTGCAGATTAGTATTTATTAAAGATAAACGCACTTCAGGAGATTCAATCATCTTTTTTGCTGTATTACGCGTTCCAATTAATATTTCTGCCGATTCAAGTGCATCTCTTTGTTCAAACTCATTATTTGTCATACCTTGAAATTTTCCACTAATTCGATTAATATAATTTACTATAAATCCTGCTAAGAAAGAACCTATTTGAGAATAATAATCAATGAAGTCATCTTTTTCAATATAGCAACAAGTCTCTTTAACATTAAATATAGCATTCACAACATCATCAAAAGTTTTAGTTGCTATTTTATTAGAATGTTCTAAAAGAAAATTTTCACTTGTCTGTACTGTAGCATTAATTATATCTTTTATTTCATGGGTAATTTGTTGAATAGCCGAATTCTTATTTATTTCATCACAGTTTTTTATTGCCATTTGAAAATAATCTAAAGCTTCTTTAATTCTTACATTTTGCAAATTTGACTGCCATCCTGCCACTTTTCCTTTTAAAATCCAAGTATTAGAATTAGAAGGATCAATCTCTAAAATTTTATTGCAATAATTTTCTGCTTCCTTTAAATTCCCTGCTTTATATGCATTATCTGCAATTTCTTGATAATTGGCAATTAAATTAGTATTATCAATCTTAACAGTACTACCAGATACATCTACTTTTCCTTCTATTAAAAGCTTTTTTGCATCCTCGAGTGTATATTTGGTGCCGCAATCTTGACACTCAAATACACCGTCTTTTTTAATAATATTAGTCCCGCCACAGACTTCACAAGTCAAGCGTTTCATTTCTCGGCTTCCTTTCTTATAAGTCATTACCCCGATTCTTACATGCTAATAATTTTTAAGTTAAATCAATTTCTATCGTTTGGCACCACATTTGGGGCAAAAATTGCCTGGATGTTCAAAAACATACCCACAATTCTTACAGCGTTCTATGTGTTTTGGAACAGCTACCGGGTGTCCACAATTTTCACAAAAAGAAGCCCCTGCAGCGATTTCAGCACCGCAATTCTCGCAAAATCGTTTTTCATTTTGTTGCGGTGCCATACTAGAACCAATAGTCCCAGAAACTATATCACCCACTTGTTTTCCAACAGTACCACCAATACCAGCCATCATACCTAAACCCATTCCAGCACTGCTAAAATTACCCGTTCCTTCATTTTGAGCCAATTTTTCAACAACATCAAACCCACGTTCTTGTTGATAAGTATATCCTTCGATAGAACGTTTTTGTGCTAAACTCTGAGCTTCTATTATTTTTTTCTGTGCTTCAGTTTGCTGATCAATGACGCCAACTTTCTGACGGATCTCTGCATCGGTTACATCAGCATACTTACGATAATACAATTCTTTGAAATTCTCATATTGTGGATCACCGTCGGGTTTCACAATCCGAGTAACAAAAAAGCGAGTCAAATCCAATCCATAACTTAAGAAATCAGGAATCAGTCTTTCTTTTAATGCATCCGAAAATTCGATTAGATGCTCATCCATTTCAAAAATCGATAATTTACTGGATTTTAGCGTCTGAGCAATATAGGTCTTAACTTTAGTTAATAAAAAAGCTTTAAAATATTTACTTAATGTTTCCTGCGTAAAATTTTGTTGGGTGCCGACTAATTTCAATAACAATCTTTTACCATCATGCACTTTAAGGCTCATCTCGCCACCAGCACCCACAGAAATAGGAAATCCAAAAGAAGGTTCTAAATACTGAACTTTACTATCCAATCCCCAAGGGATTGCCATTTGTTCAACCTTGTTAATAAAATAAACTTCACAATGAAAAGGAGACACACCTCCCGTAGGAAGGTTAATTATATGCCTAAGCAAAGGAATATTCGGTGTATCTAATGTATATCGACCAGCTCCATATACATCGAGCGGTTGCCCATTTAAAAAGAAAATTGCTTCTTGAGATTCATGGACAATAAGTTGACTTTTCGTATTAAAGTCTTCCCCAGGGAATTTCCAAATAAAAGTAGAATTATTTCCTTCCCATTTAATGACATCAAAAATTGCCATTTATAAATCACCTTCTGTTTAAATAAAGATTATGCAGAATTGAAATACAAAGAATTTTCTTTATTATACTTGGTACTTAACAAAAGTTTAGCTTTATTGTGATAAAATGTCAATCTTAGTCCAATATTTGTGAGAAATAAGCTTCATATGAAGAAACCCATTCCATGTCATCGCCATCCACCTTTAAGGTGCAGCGGTCCTGATATGGAATGGGATTTTTGTTTTACTGTTCAATCAACTTCTGCAGCTTCTCCACGTACATCGTCCTGATCGCGTTCAACAAATTTCCCCAGTACTTCAACCCGATATCCGGATGGGTCTGCCGGTATTCTTTCACATGGCTGTTTTTCTTCAAGGCGTCCTGGTTCACCTGTTTGTCGTGAGGATCTTTTCCTGCATCGTAGGTTTCCATGAAGAATTCCAGGGCTTCCGGGTCCACACACCATTCCTGGGCGAAGCTGTCGATGATGGCCTTTGCTTTGGCCCGCACCCTATCATTCATTACATCCACGAAGCTTTGGTTCACAAAGGCTGCCGGGTTGTCCCTGTATTCCTGCCAGATTTCTTCCAGGATCTGGGCTCTGGCCGGATTGGTCTTCCGGAACCGTTCGATTTCTTCAGCGATTTCCTGGAAAATCTTCTGGTTTTTGGCACTGTCCGCAATCATCAGGGCCGATTCATCGGGCCGGGTGGCTTCCATCAGTTTCAGGATGTAGTCCTCGTCGATCTGGTCCCGGTGCCAGCAGCGCAGTTGGTAGTTGACGACGATGTTGGTCTCTTCGTCCCCATCATCATCCTGGTCCTTCTTCAGTTCTTCTTTCACATTGTTGAACTTGCCGCTGTACCTTTCGATGATTTCTTCGGCAATCTTGTAATCCCGTTCCAGGTCCCGGTCCTGGAATTCAGAATACACCTGGATATCCCCATAGGCATCATCAAAATCCCGGAAGGCCTTCAAAAAGGCGATTTTCTGCTTTTTCGTCAGCCCATCCACCGCTTCCGGGCTGGCAGCTGCCTGGCGAAGTTTCCCCAGGGCTTCCCGGAATTTCATTTCCGCTTCTTCCCAGGTGGGAGCCTGGACAAAGCTGCCGCCCCCGGCGGAATACAGGGTCATGGCCTCATCCACCGCCCGTTTGAAATGAGCCGGCACCTGGAAGGTGACGATCTGCCCGAACCGTTTCTGGCTGTCAAAGAGCCGGTTGGTCCGGGAAAAGGCCTGGATGATCCCGTAGGACCGCATGGGCTTCCGATCGATGAACAGGGTGGACAGACAAGGGGCATCGAACCCGGTAAGCAGCCGGTCCACCACGATCACCAGGTCCAGCTGGGCTTCCCGCACCTGGTACTGGGCCTTCTTCCGGGCCAGACGGTCGTTTACATTGGCGTTGTAGGCGTTCAGCTGGTCCAGGCCGAACTGGGTGCCGAACATCTCGTTGTAATCCTGCAGGGATTCCTTCATCCGGTCCTGGTTCACCGTGCTGTTGTCCTCATTTTCCGTGACGGAATAGGTAATGGCCACTTTGGGGAAATCCGCTAGCTTCCGTTTGATAGCGCTGCTCACTTCCACCCCCGGCACTTCTCCGGCCTTCACCTTCTGGAACAGCTGGTAATACCGTTGGGCCTGCTGGATGGAACTGGTGGTGAGAATGGCGGTGAAGCTGTTCCCCTTCCCCCGGTCCAGTCCCAACTTGCCGCTGGAACGGTTAATGATGAAATCCACCACCTGGCGCATGTGCCCTTCGTCCTCGTAGGCAGCATCCAGGATTTTCTCCCGGAGCAGGGCCTTTTCCACGCTGAACCCATCCTGGTCTTCTTCCCAGCCGGTTACATGGTTCTCCCGGGCCAGTTCTTCCATGTCGAAGGTGTTGTGGTATTCCACCTGGAACCCCAGCACCGCCCCGTCGTGGAGGGCTTCTTTGATGGTGTACCGGTGGAGGCACTTGCCGTACTGTTCCTGGGTGGTCTTGGGCAGGTTCCCGGCGCTGTTCTTGGCATCCTGTTCAAAAATCGGGGTGCCGGTGAACCCGTACCACAGAGGCCGGGTGAAATACTGGTCCAGCTGGGCCTGGGCTGCCGGGGATACCGCCCGGTGACATTCATCCACCACAAACACCAGCCGGAGCTTGTGGAGTTTTTCGTATTTGTCGCACCCTTCCGGGTACCGCTTCATAACAATCTGGAGCTTCTGGATGGTGGTGACGATCACGTCCCCGCCTTTGGCCTGGAGTTTCTTGACCAGGTCCCCGGTGTTGTCCGTTTCGTTCACATCGATGGTGTCATACTGGGCATAGGCCTGGAAGGCCCCGGTGGTCTGGTTGTCCAGGTCCTTCCGGTCCACCACGAAGATTACCTTGTCCACACTGGGGATCTGGGTCAGATAATGGGCCGTTTTGTAGGAAGTGAGGGTCTTGCCGCTCCCGGTGGTGTGCCATATGAAGCCGGACTGGGTGCCCCCGTCCGTATAGGGATTCACGGCGTTTTTCACCGCTTCGATGGCGTGGATCTGGTAGGGCCGGAGCGGGATGATGGCCTTCCGTTCGCTGTCCAGCACCGTATATTGGGACACCATCCGATGGGCCGCGGGGATGGACAATACCTCCCGGGCAAAGGACAGGTAGTCGGTCTGTGGCTGGTTCTTGTCATCCAGCCACAGGGACAGGAACTGGGGATTCAGGCTGCTTTCCGCAGCCGCTGCAATGTATCGGGTATCCGCTCCGTTGGACACCACGAACATCTGGAGGGTGGAAAAAATATCCCGGAACACCCCTTCTTTCAGGTATTTCTTGATCTGGTTGAAGGCCTCCCTATAGGGATGGGCCCGGTTCTTCAGCTCGATGTGGATCATGGGCAGCCCGTTGATGAGGAGGGTCACGTCTCCCCGGCGGTTCCGGTCCAGAGCCTCCCTCCGGGGGAACTGGATCTGGTGCACCGCTTCGTATACAGAAGAACCCCCGGCCACATCCACCCGTTTGAACACCACCGGATGGATGGTACCCAGGCTGGCGTCTTCCCGCTGGATGTCCACCCGGGCCACCCCGTTTTCGCCCAGCATCCATTTGGCCCCGTCGTAAAAGGTGGGGAAACGGAGCTGGTTCTGCACCTGGAGGAATTCTCCATCGGTGAGGGGATGGGAGTCAAACAGCTCCTTGTTGTTGTTCACCAGGATCCGCCGGAAATTGTCCCACAGGTCCTGGATGGTGTGGAGGTCCTCCCGGAGGGTCCACTGGGACTGCTGTTCCGTCAGCTGCCGGAGCAGATGCTGCTCCATGCTTTCTTCCGATTCATAGGAAGTCATACGGTTTCCCCCTTATACAAACAGATTTTGCAGCAGGAATTTTTTTAGAGTTTGCAATTCTTCCAACTTACGCTGATGAAGGGTAATATTTTTGTCCAAATATGCAAAGAATATACCAACTTGTTTCTGTTCATCTAAATTAAGAGGAAGATTTAATTCGAATTTTCTTATATTCTCCATGCTTAAAGCTGGTTGAGATGACGATGCAATAAGAGGCAAAATCATATATCTATAGAATTCATCCCTTTCCATCAACTGAACAATAAATTCCGAATCTGTTTTGTCTATTATTCTTATTCTTGCAACATTTGGAGCAAGATAAAATCGATTATCATCATGAATTATTGCGAGTTCGCCAATTGTACCAACATATGTGAATAAAATATCATTACTATATAATTTACTTCTACTAAGTTTACTAAAATCACTGTTATCAATATACTTAACATCGTCCAATACAAGCTTTCCTTTTTTTACATTCAACCCTCGTAGCGCAATGATATTTCCTGTATCAGAATAAGTTACATATTTTGTGAATTCAAAACCTGCAAGCTTAGTTACATCAGCAAAATCCCCCAACTTCCGCTGTTCCCAAGGGCCAGTAAATCCCTTGAACCGGATTTTCGGGACCTTCTCCCCTTTGGCCGGGAACAGGTTCTGGAGGAAATAGGCTTTCACCTTTTTCAGCTGGTCGGACTTACGCTGATGAAGGGTGATGGCATTATCGATGTAATGGAAGAAAACACCAATTTTGCATTGTTCTTCGCGACTAACAGATATATAGCATTCTTCATCAGCAAGGATCGAATAATAGCGTTTATATCCCTCATTCTTTGGACGATTTCGTTCAAGCAGAACTTCAAGATAATATCCGTTCATTTCGTTTACACCTTTTAATATCCGTACGCCATCAGTGGCAACGAAAAACGGACTTTCCGGTTTATAAAGTGAAAGCGTATGATCTCCAAAAATTACTATGTTTTCATAATCCGTACAGGGATTACCATTAGCATAGCCGATTATCGGATTGTTCCCTTGCTGTATTATTTCATATTTCCCATCGAATTCCGGTTTCTTCAAATATGATTTGAAAGGAATCGTAGTTAATATTTCTCCCAACTTACGCTGTTCCCAATCGTCCGTAAATCCCTTGAACCGTACCGCCGGAACCTTCTTCATTTCTTTCTCCATCATCCCATCTCCTTACTGAAACAGGCGAAGCAGGTCCTGGAGGTTTTTGGCCTTTTTCGGGTCGTCGGTGGTCAGCTCTTCCATCATAGCCGCCAGTTCTTTTTCTGCAGCCTGGATCTGGTGGTTGGTATCCGCCATTTCCCGGTTCACTTCTCCCAGATCGATTTCCGGTTCCGGTTCGGAGGTATCCACATACCGGGGGATGTTCAGGTTGAAGTCGTTTTCCTGGATTTCTTCAAAGGAGGCCACATGGGCGAATTTGTCCACGTCCTTCCGGTCGGTGTAGGCCTGGAACAGCTTCTGGATGTTGGCCTGGGTCAGGGTGTTCTTGGCCTTGCCTTTTTCAAATTCCTGGCTGCCGTCGATGAACAGTACATCCCGGCCGGGACGGTCTTTTTTCAGCACCATGATGATGGTGGGGATGCCGGTGGAATAGAAGATCCCTGCCGGAAGGCCGATCACTGCATAGATGTACCCTTTTTCCAGCAGCTTCTGGCGTATCTTCCCTTCGGCAGCCCCCCGGAACAGCACCCCGTGGGGCAGGACGATGCCCATGGTGCCGGACTCTTTCAGATGGTACAGGCCGTGGAGCAAAAAGGCATAGTCGGCCTTGGATTTGGGAGCCAGCACCCCGTAATCGGAAAACCGGGGGTCACTTTCGAACCCCTTGTCCGCACTCCAGTGCTGGGAATAGGGCGGGTTCATCATGACCCCGTCAAAATTCGTCACTTCATCACTGGGCCAATCCCGGTCCAGGGTATCCGCATTCCGCAGATGCTGGTTGGTGGCAGCGATCCCGTGGATGATCATGTTCATCCGGGCCAGGTTGTAGGTGGAGGTTTTGATTTCCTGTCCATAATAGGCAATGGAATCCACATCCTGGATATAATGACGCACATTCAGCAGCAGGGACCCGGACCCCATGGCCGGGTCGGTTGCCACTCAATATTTGATACAATGACACGTTAACCCTTATGTACTCTTGAACGATGCACCCTGGGGTGCAAAGTAAAATGCACCCCACAAGCCCCCTTCCAGTGATGTTAAGATCAGCATGCCTGGGTTTTCAGACAAAGAAAAGCCGCTCTGCATTTCCTGCAAAGCGGCTTCTTTTATGCCTTGATTTCCGTTCCGTCTTGAAAGACCACGGTGACATTCTCTTTATCCTTCACCACCATCTTATCGACCAGAGCACACCAGAGTGACTGGTCAAATTCGGTGAGCAGGCTCTCCCGACCTTTCAGTTCCTGGATGAACCGTCCTAGCTGCTCATTCCGAGCCTGGCGCTTTTCAATCTTCTCACACAGCTGTTCGTACTCAATCTTCATTGCATCATAGCGGCTGATGATTTCATCGTACTGTTTCTGGTACTCTTCCTGGTTTTGCGCCACCCGTGCGTTCCGTTCCACGGTGTTCTGGGCCATTTCCACGAGGATGCCGATTTCCTTCTGCATGGCATCCCGTTTGGTTAGAAGGTCTCCGTTATCACAGATCACCTGCCTAGCGTCCTCGATGGTTTGGATGATCTCATCCTTCTCTGTAATCATCTTGTTCATTGCCCGGACGAAGTACATTTTGATTTCCTCCTCCGTCAGATGCGGTGTGCTGCACCCTGTCTTGTTTCGAAACTTGTTATTACACTGGTAGATGATCCTGCGGTACTTGTCATTGGAATGCCAGACCTTCGCTCCGTACCACCCTCCGCATTCAGCACACTGGATCTTCGTGGAAAAGATACTAGTACCACTGAAGTACTTCCGTGCCTTGCTTCTACGTTTCAGTTCTGCCTGCACCAGTTCAAAAGTCTGAGGCTCGATGATGGCTTCATGATCATGCTCTACATAGTATTGGGGGACTTCCCCCTCGTTGAGTTTCGTATTCTTTGTCAGGAAGTCTACCGTATAACTTTTCTGGAGTAAGGCATCCCCCTTGTACTTCTCATTCTGAAGGATGCTGGAAATGGTACTTGTACTCCATTTATATTTCCCACCCGGTGTCTTGATTCCCCGGGTCATCAGTTCCTTCGCAATGGTCGTCATTCCCAGGCCTTCTAAAAAGAGCCTGTAGATGAGTTTGATCGTTGTTGCTTCTTCCGGTACAACTACTAGCCCGCCGTTCGGGCCTTTCTTATATCCCAGGAAACGGCTGTAAGCGACACTGACTTTGCCATCAGCGAACCGCTTCCTGTGCCCCCAGGTGACATTTTCTGAAATGCTCCGACTTTCTTCCTGGGCCAGGGAACTCATGATCGTTAGGAGTAGCTCCCCCTTGCTGTCGAAGGTCCAGATGTTTTCCTTTTCAAAATAGCACTCAATCTTGTGCTCCTTTAGTTTCCGAATGGTGGAAAGACTGTCAACAGTATTCCGGGCAAAGCGGCTAACGGACTTTGTGATGATCAGGTCTATTTTCCCATCCAGGGCGTCTTTCACCATCTGATTAAAGCCTTCCCGGTGCTTAGTATTTGTGGCGCTGATGCCTTCATCGGAGTACAGCCCGGCAAATTCCCAGTCATCCCGGCTCTTGATATATTCCGTGTAATACTTGACCTGTGCAGCATAACTTGTCTGCTGATCTTCATGATCCGTGCTGACACGGGCATATCCAGCAACCTTTCTTTTCTTCCGGCTGTCGACCGGCTTTGCCGTAAATTTGTTAATGGTGGCGGGTATGGCTCTAACTACTTTCGGCATTCTTTCTCGTCCTCCTTATGTTTTTTCTCCCAGTACTCTTTTTTCTTCTGACTCATAAGTTTCTTATATGCTTCTGTATGAGGCGTACCTTCTTTTCTTGGCAAAGTGTATGGAATTTCCTGAATCCGTCCATCTTTAAAATGGAAGGTGATTCGTCCTTTTTCTCCTATAGCAATCCACTCGACCTTTTGGCGGAACCGATCGCCATCAAATGTTGCTATCCCCATAGCCTTTGCAGCTAGCTGTTCCAAGAAATCTTCTCGCAGGCCGGTTGATTCACATTGGCTGCCTTTTATGCAGCGCCAATAGGCAACCTTTCCGGACGCATTTTTCTGCAGACAGCGATGGTAGGATGAACCGCAAATGGCACATTTCACGCGGGTAGTGAATGGATAGAATCGGGTATGAGAGCCGTTTGCCATGTAATTTTTCATCCATGTCCGCTGCCGGTCTTTAAATGCTTCTGTCCAGCAGTCTTTTTTGGCCGTCGATACCCAGTGCCGGGTGATTTCCCGGCCGTCTCTCATGTGAAATACCATGGTATGTTGCTCCGGCACCACAATTCTTTCGACCTTCTCCAGAAAGACTTCGTCGTTGAATTCCTTCAGCTCCAGGACTTCTTTGCATTCCCTGACAAGGACGGCCTGGGGAATACTGCCTTTCATGCCGCAATTCCGGCCCCGTATCTTGTGTGAGCCACATTCCCAGTAGTCCTCCAAACCTCGATCCCTACGAATGTTATGCATGAAGCTTCTTCCGCAGATACCGCATTTAATCTTGCCGGTAAAGCAGCAAGTGTTCAGAGATTTATTGGCTAATGGGCCCAGTTTTTTCCGTCTTGCGATTTCCTGCTGTACATAGTCGAATGTCTCCTTATCGATGATGGCTTCATGGGTATTTTCCACATAGTACTTGGGCAGTTCTCCTCGGTTTTTTCTTCTCTTTTTAGTGATTGGATCTGAGATGAATTCTTTCTGCAGGAGCAGATTTCCCGTGTATGTGATGTTGGTCAGGACGTTCCTAATATTGGAATCTTTCCATTGACAGCCATTTATTGTAGTAATTCCTTCGGAAGCAAATTCCCGTTCCGTTTCGAGCCTTGACTTCCCATCAAGGAAATTCTGGAAGATGCGCTTCACAATGGCCGCTTCTTCCGGAACAATAACCAGATGATCCCCCTCCCACCGGTATCCAAACACACGGGAGTGACCGTTGGGAATTCCTTTCTCGAATTGCTTCTTCACCCGCCATTTGATGTTCTCACTAATGGAACGGCTCTCTTCCTGGGCAAAGGATGCCAGGATGGAAAGCATTAGTTCGCCGTCACCGGTAAGAGAGTGAATATGCTCCTTCTCGAACTGAACCTCTATTCCCAGGTCTTTCAAATGCCGCACCGTCGTTAAGAGGTCTACCGTATTCCGGGCAAAGCGCTGGATGGACTTTGTAAGGATAATGTCAATCTTTCCTGCTTCGCAGTCCGCCAGCATCTGCTTGAACCCTTTTCGCTTGTCGATGCTTGTTCCGCTGATTCCATCGTCTGCATAGACACCGGCAAATTCCCATTCCGGGTTTTTCTGGATCAGGCCGTTATAGTAGCTGATCTGAGCCGATAGGGAATGGTTCATCCGTTCCGACTCCACGGAGACCCGGGCATAGGCTACCACTTTTTTTCTCCGCGTGATGGTCGGCATGGGCCGACTGACCCGCGTGATTTTCTTCATTGTATCAACTCCTTTTGCTACTATTACTCACTCTGAACTGGATTTATAGCAAGTCGATATCTGCTAATAATGGGCCGATCACAGGAAAATATTTATTCCGGAGCTGCCGTTCGGCTTTTCCGTATTCAGCTTTTGTAATCAAACCCTTCTGGAGCATTCCCCTGATGAAATGCATGGCGGCCAGGTACATCTTCTCCTGCTTCAACTGCTTAGCGTCCATCCTGGCCACCTCCGAACCTGTCTTTTACATAGCAAGTGTGGGAGCAGTATTTGCGCTGCCCATTCCCGTAGACGGTGAATATCTTGTGGCAGCAGGGGCATTCCATCTGTCGTACAATTCTGTGGGTCACCTTGTCCCGATGACTGTTCCACCAGGCCATCCGGCAGGTATCAGAGCAGAACTTTTTCTCCTTCCGTTTGTCGTCCTGCTCAATAAGCTGACCGCATTGCAGGCAATGATGGGTTTGTTCTGTTTCCGGCTCCTTGGGGGATAAAGGGTGTCTGCGGCAGTAGGATTTGACGGTATTCTCCGACATACCTGTTTCTTTGGCGATTTTCCGATACCCGACTCCCTGGAGCCGCAGTTCCCGAATCTGTGCTTTCTGTATATCGTTCATGAATAAACACCTCCTGCTTACTAGCCACGGCAGGAGGTGTTTTCTGACGGTTTCGTTCAATCTTTCTGATAAAATTCACATTCATACCCATCCGCCCGGAGGATCAGCCCTTCCGCCCAGGGAGGGGTCCGGCTCATCTGCTGGCAGATGGCATCCACGCTCACATCCTTACGGCACTCGATGATCAGTTCATCGTGGACGTGGCCCACAATGGCACAGTGCCGCAGGGTCTGCATGGCGTAGCAAAGGATGTCCCGGGCCGTTCCCTGGACGATGTTTTCTACGAACTTCGGACCGTAGCTTTCCAGGCGCTCCCATTTCTTGGTGCTCCCGATGCCTTCGTAGGTCACGGATTCTCCACCAAACTGGTTCTCTCCGATCCGGGGCTTCACGTAGGACAGCCGCCGCCCACTGGGGAGTTCGATGAACAGCATGCCGCTCTTACAGAAGAACCGGAGGTTATTGACCTGGACGGGGATCCGCTGCTTGATGGCGGTCTTTATGGCCCCATCCACCTGCCACCAGAAATCCACGATGTGAGGATTGGCAGATCGCCAGGATTGGACCAGGGACCCCAGTTCTTCTTCCGGGATCCCCATCTCAATGGCTCCCATGGCCTTTAGTGCCCCAATGGACCCGCCATAGCCACAGGCCAATTCCGCAATCTTCCCCTTCTGGCGCAACTCCCCATTCACCCCATGTTTCACCACGGGCACCCCAAACATCTGGCTGGCCGTGGAACAGTAGATGTCCTTTCCGGCGGCAAAGGCTGCGGATTTCCACTTCTCTCCGGCCATCCAGGAAATGACCCTTGCCTCAATGGCCGAGAAGTCCGAGACCACAAACTTCATCCCCTCACGGGGCACAAAGGCGGTCCGAATCAGCTGGGACAGCACATCCGGCACAGAATCGTAGAGCAGCTCCAGAGCCTCGTAGTTTCCCTGGCGCACCAGCTCCCGGGCTTCTGAAAGGTCCGGCAGATGGTTCTGAGGAAGATTTTGCAATTGTATGTGCCGCCCCGCAAACCGTCCAGTACGGTTCGCCCCATAGAACTGGAACATGCCCCGGGCCCTTCCGTCCTGACAGGCGGTCATTTCCATGGCCTGGTACTTCTTCACAGAGGACTTGGCCAGCTTCTGCCGGAGCTGCAACACACTGCGGAGAGGCTCTTGGGCCGTTTTCAATAATTCCTTCACCTCCTTTTTCCCCAGGGAGTCCGACTTTAGACCACGGGCTTCCAGCCAGCCCAGCATCTGGAGGACGGAGTTGGGATTCTCCAGTCCGGTCTTTTCCTTTAGAGCGGTCATCAGGCTCTCCCGGCTTTTGGCATCCATGGCCACCGCCTGCCGGGCCAGTTCCAGATCAATGGCGATTCCCCGGTCGTTGATTTCCTGGTCCTGATGGTATTCCTCCCATACCTGGTCTGGGACAGGATACTTTTGCAGCCTTTCCTGGATGGCCATTTCCACTTCCACATCCCGCTTGTTGTAGCTCTTGAAGAGATTCCACTTGTCCGGAGCATGCCGGGGCAGGTTCCGGGTCCGGCCCCCGTTGGTCTTGGTTTCCTTGCAAGGCACGCAGAAATAGCGGATCAGATCCCGGCCTTCCTTCATCTTCTGGTTGTCCAGATTCAGCACAGCCCCTACCCCTTCCAGGGAAAGAGGCAGCCCCATATAGGCGGACCAGACCATGGAACACTTCCATCCTGCAGGATTCAGGAACCGGGCGCACTCTGTGGAAAGGGGATGCCGGTCATGGAAGGGGTCCAGGCTCCTTCCCAAGTCCGTGAGATACCGGGAGAGACACACCCGTTCGAAATTGGCATTGAAGGCCCATTTGGTGACGGTTTCATCGGTGAGAGCATCCAGGATCTCTTCCGGGACAGTTTCCCCATGGGCCAAATCGATGACCTGAACGGGTCCTCCATCTACCGCATAGCCGAAAAGGAGGATTTCAAAAGCTGGAGATTCTGCATACTTGTACACGCCGCTCTTGGCCAGGTTCACGTCACTATAAGTTTCAATATCAATACTGATTGCTTTCATAAACTTCACCTCGAGAAAAGCGGCGAGGCACAAAGCCCCGCCGGCACCATTTACCAAGTCTTATTTCCGAAAGGATTCCATCTGTTTGCGATGATATTCTGCTTCTCGTTCTTCCCGGTTCCGGGCCGCTATTTCATCCCTCTGGTCCTTTTTGATATCCGTGTAGATCATGGCCACGAAAAAGCCGCCAACACACAGGGCAACCAGACAGTACAGGCAATCCAGAATCAATTTCAAAACATTTTCCATTATGGTTCCTCCTTAGTCCAGGAAATCATCATCGTCTGCCGTAGCAAAGTCGTCTTCTGCCCGGGGTTTTCCGCCCAGAGGTTCCCCATCACGAATCTTCTGCAGGTTGTTCAGGCCGCAGGCAATGCCCTTGTTGCCGTTGGAGTTGAAGGCGTAGAAGTTGATGGAGGCTCTTCCATAGACCCCGCTGTACACTTCAGACCGTTCCAGAATCTGCTGGCAGGAAGAATCTACGATGCCGGGCTTTGTGGCAGAATTGGCATTAATGAAGTAGCTGTCCTTGTAGGTATCATCCCCAGGCCGTTCCAGATCTCCGTCACGGAGCGGGTTCTTGATGGTTTCCAGTTTCGGCACGATGCGGCCGTTTCCTTTGAGCTTACCCTGTCCTTCTTCATAGGCAGCTTGGATAGCCGCTTTCACCTTTTCCACGGTCTTCGTATCAGACTTGGGGATGATGAGGCTCACGCTGTACTTGGGGGTTCCTCCGTTGATGGATTTGGGTTCCCAGACGTTGGCGTAGGACCAGCGGGTATTTGCTCCGGTAATGACTTTGCAAGGGTTTACATAATGTTTCATTGTTCGTTCCTCCTTAATTTTCACTGCTAAAATCTTCTGCCGCGGTATGCATAGCCGGGCGTTTGTCCGATTCCGGTACCAAGACCGGTTTGCCTTGGGGCTTTTCAATGAGGCCGGACAGAAGTTCATCAAACCTCCGTTTCCCCAGAAGGCGGGTCAGGGCCGTGATGCCCATGAGTTTCTTTTCGTAGGGAGAGTATCCGGCTTCTTCCACTTTGGCGGCTACCGCATCGTCATCTACATAACGGCGATTGGAGCGCCCTTCCACCAGTTTCCAGCCAGCCCATGCTTTGCCGGAAAGAGCCTGCTGCAAGGCATATTCCTTAATATCTCCCACCCAGGCTACGAGGTCATCGGCCTTTTCCAGCACTGCTTCCACTTCTGCGTCACAGAGAGTAGACGGCATGGCGAAGTCGTACCTGGCAAGTTCCAGGTTATACTCCGCTCGTTTCCGGCAGGTGGCCCTGATCTTGCAGAACCGGCAGTGCTCACCGGCTTTGTACTCCCCTTCGCCTTTAGCCGCCATGGCTGCCGTGGGTTTGAGAACTTTCTCCGCCCATTGGAGCAGGTCGCCTTTGGTCATTTCGTACGTACTGACATTGTCCCGTCTTGGCTGGAAAATGGCCATGGAGACCCTTTGGATATCGTAAATCCCGTCGAAAAGGTCCAGTGCCCCCAGGGCATAGCACATCATCTGGGGATTCTTCTCCGCACTGACTTCCACACCAAGCCCGTGCTTGTAATCGATGACGGTCAGGGTATCGTCCGCCACAATGACACAGTCTCCTGTACCGAACCCATCCGGCACCCATTTCGAGAAGTCCAACCGCTGTTCTACAAGGACGATGGGATCCTTGCACTCTTTCTTTGCTTCCGCAAGCCGCTCCATGACGAATTGGGCATAGTCGTCCGTGCATTCAGCCATTTCCTCGCTGTAATAGTCGAGGGTCCCCGTAGGATTCTGGGCCTTCCTGCCCAGGGCTTCCTTCACCTTGTATTCGCAGAGAGTATGAGCATCCGTACCCTCCCGGGCAAAGTCGCTTGTGGTATCCGGCCGCTTCGCACACTCCAACGCGGAAGGCGGGCAGGCCAGCCAGCGGTAGCTGGACGAGGCGGAAAGAACCGCATGCTGCTTATCCGGCATGGCTGATCTCCTCCAGTTCCTTCATAAAGGCTTCATAGTCTTCCGGCTTTACGCTGGAGAGTTTTTCCGCCCCATATTTTTCAATAAGGGCTTTCACTTCTGCTGTGAATCCCTGGCGGGACTTGTCAGCCGCCGCTTTCCGAACTTCTTCAAAAGAAAGGGCCTTCCGCTCCGGAACCACCTTTTCCGGTTCTGCTGTTCTATTGTTCATCTCGTTTTCCAGAGCTTCTACAATCCGCAGCAGGGTCTTTGTGCAATTGGCCAGTTCGTTTGCCAGATTTTCAAGATTGTCCTTCGTCACCTTAGTTTCCTCCTTTGTTAATTTCCCTGATGGCCAGTTCCTCTACGGAGTCACCTGGTACGATGATGGTTACTTTTTCCTTCCCGCCCAGCAGGAACCGTAGGATTCGTTCCCGCACGGACACAGACCGCACGGCAGCGAGATGCCCACCACCCTTTGCCGCTGAAACGCTGATGCTTACTCTTTGCTTCATGGCTTTTCCTCCTTCCTGAGGGTTAGTATCGTTTTCCCCTCCACTCTGTAGCCTTGGGAGAGTAGCTTTTCTGACGGTTTCCTCAAAAATCTTTAAATTTTTTTCTAGGCATACAAATAGCCGGCATGAGAAGCTGCTGTGGCTCCCATGCCGGCTAAACTTTATTATGATTGAATTTGAGACAAAAAAAAATAAGAGGCCCGTCACTTGGACGTTCCTCACTTGATAGCATCCACCTTTTTCCTGTTTAACCAGGAAATACTTCTCTTCTCCGGCCTTTCGAGCAGTGACAGCATCTTCCAGCCTGTCGTAATAACCCAACGGAATCTGCTTTCGGTTCACCATGAAGTACGCATAATACTTTTCCATGTTTTCCCGCCAACAGACCTCCTGTATGCCCGGAACGGCTATTCCGACTAACTTTTTTATTCAGATACCGGAGTTGCATGTTCCTCCTGATTGGCCCAGCCCATGATTTTCTTTCCTTCCCGCTACCCTTGGCTAAAGTTTTCTGCACAGCGACATCCATAGGAACGACCATGGCCTTTAACCAAATCTATCATGGTAACTCTTTTCATTTTTCCGCGGATACATTGAACCAGAGAAGATTTCTTCACATTCTCTTTTTTCATTGCATCCTGTTCCAGAACCATCCAGTGCCCCAATTTTTGCCCTTTTTGTAGTTTATTTGGGATGCAACCTTGTGCTTCATTCGGTTTAAACACTCCCAAACAGCCTGATTCAACACAATCTACCCAGAAACAGTTCAAGTCCGCTCGAGCTTTCTCTTAAAAAAGTATACATACGGTATTGATAACATCAGTATGTCTAGCTAGCGTTGCCTTGACACCAAACACTTATTAAGCTTTAAAGTGAAAAGTAAAAACAAACTATCCAGCTTATATTATGTAGCTTCCATTTTCAGCGTTAAGTTGCTCATTTTTGAAAAACTCTAAACTGTAAAAGGATATTAAACGAACTACGATTTTCTGCGTTCCATCACTTTTAATTATCATTTAAGTATATTAGTATTTATTATTGAAAAGCTAAAATAAGCTTTGTTCATTGCTTACTTCTTCTTTATTTACACTATTCTTTGTATCCTGTAATCTTCTTTTAGCAATTTCTACATACTCACGATTAGAATCAATTCCTATGTAATTTCTATTAAGCTCAGCCGCAGCAACTAGTGTTGATCCAGACCCACAAAATGGATCCAAAATAGTTTGTTGTTCCATAGTTGTTAGTTCTATTAAAGATTTTAATAATTCAATTGGTTTCTGTGCCGTATGATATCCATGATCATATTTTTGTGGTATTACTTTTACCACATTTGAACAATCTGGGGTATATTTTTTCCACGATTCATTATTAAAAGCTCCCACATTATAGTCTCTAACATTATCAGCAAGTGTTCCACCTAATGTATAGGGCTTAACAAACCACAGTATTGGTTCAAAAATGGGCCTCAAGTTTCCAACTCTCCATCCTTCCCATTTTTTTTCGTTTTCGTGATCATTTCTTCTATTATAAACAATACTAATTCTTTGTGCTCTGTGTGGAGCTTTGTCCTTTATCCAAGCTATCATATCTTTAAAAGTGAAACCAGCATCTTCTAATGCGCAAATACATCTTGGTGCCATACGACGCCCTGCAAAAATAAAAGCTGATGCACCAGGTTTCAAAACACGTAACCATTCAGACGCCCATGTTTCACACCAATTCTGATATTCCTTAGCAATCTTTTTGTCAGCTTCTGACCACCCATTTAAGGGTTTCCCTCTATGTTTAAAAACTTGCCCAGCCTTTTTCTGAGCGCTACTTGAACCTAATAATGCGCTGTTAGTATTGTTATGAAGAATATCCCACTCTTCATAACTTATACCATAAGGTATATCAGATATTATAGCATCAATTGATTTATCATCGATTTTTTTCAATACAGATAAACTGTCTCCTTCAATAATTTCATTTATCAAAGTAATCAACACCTCGTATTTATTCAATCCTGAACTTCTTAATTCTATCAATAAAATTATTTACTTCTCTTGTTTCTTTTTCTATCTTATAGGACTCTAATTCTTCGCGTACTTGCTTCTCATTCATTTGATTACATGAGTTTTGTATATCTATAATAATTTTTTCTTTTTTCTCTGTTAACCTTCTCAAAATTTGTTTAATATGATTTTGCTGAAGTCCTTTATAAAATATAAGAGCATCATTAAGTTCTTGTTTGGTAATACAAAGCACTCTCATCAACTCTTTGTTAATCGTATACCAATAAGGTACACGATTCCCCCCATTAACCTTTTTTTCCAAAGGGTGGGGAAATAAACGCTCATAATCCCATAATTCAATTAAGCGGTCTGTTTCAAAATTTGATTTATAATGCAAAATCATTGCTAAATAAATATATGGAAGCATAACTGTTGGACAGCTTTTGGTTGAACAATATAGATAAGCATCGCTTCCTGTTGCCCATTCATGTGTATCAGGATAAGTAACTAAGCCTCCTAATTTATTTGTATATCTTCCCAGCCATTTTCTAATATCCTCCAATTTCAAAAAATCTTTTACATTAGGAGCGGCTTGACTGCGACCAAGACGAAATGATTTAGCATCGCATACAATTACTTTATCACCAATAGTTATATTAACATCTTCATAACTTGATTTTTCTTTTAAATATTTACTATGATAGCCCATACGTATTGCCCAATTTGAGACCATAACTTCTATAAGTTTTGTATATAATGTTTCTTCACTAGAATCGCTAGGATATAAATCAGGAATAAAACCAGAACAAGCTAATAAATGTGAAAATTGTTCATCAGAAAACTGATCGCTAAGATAATGTTCAAATGCACTTGCAACTATATCAGTATCAATACTACTACCTGTCGAAATTGCTTTATATTTTTCAGCATCAACGATATTTTGTATTAAGCAATAATCAATTTCCATTTTATTCCTCCACAATATTACCAATACTCTATATACAAGTCAACTAAAGGAAACAAACTAAATTTTTTGTATTCGACGAAAATGTGTTTCAGCTTATTATATCTTATAGCATAGACATTGTGCAAATTTTAGGACAGCGAAAAAAACATAGCAGGAACACTCCCACCATGGATACATTTATTTTTCTATCCAATTCGTACTCTTATATCAAAAAACCTTTATCCGTCAGGCCAAAATCCAGGGAATAACCGGCTAGTGCGGTCTTGTACTCCTGCACGGCTTTCTTGATGACTTCCGGATCCGGCAGATGGTGGATTTCCAGATTTTCCATCCCAGGCAGAATTTCAGCTCCTTGGGATAATCCAAATCGGGAAAAGAAAAACCCATTTCTTTCAAATGCTGCTGCACCGTCCCCCACATAACCGACCATAACATCTGCAGGTTCCGCCTGCCGCATTTCCATGGGATTATGGAAAAAGCAGATTTCGGCCCCCAGTTCTTCAAAACCGCACATGGCTTCAAAGAAATTCTTATTGGCAGGCCGTTCCCCCTTCTGTGACTGTATCCAGACTCTCATTTTCTTCACTTTCTTTTCTTTCAGTATATCACATGACCTGGGTAAAAAAGACGACAGTAAAAAAAGCCATGGCAGGATTTTTCCCACCATGGCCTTCTTCATTTCCGCACCAAAGCCGCCAGCAGCACCGTCCCTATCCCGTAAGCCAGGTTCCGCTGGGTTTTTAGCCGTTTCTGTGTCCTATTGTTTTCTTTCTCGTACGCGACTAAGGATTCTTCCTGCCTGATCTCGACGTTATCGTTGAAATATTTTTTATAATGCATTAATTTCAAAAATACGATAGAATAAAAACATCAATATATTTGTTCACCTAAATTATTCTCACGGAAGGATTCAGTCACTCAAAGGTTGTCATTCTTTATTTGCAATCCCAGATGGAGTCATTTCCCTAGAGATATCCTTCAGGAGGCATTTTAAATGGTTGATTATTACGAAATTTTAGAGGTGCATCCAAAAGCATCCCAAGAAATAATTAAAAAAGCCTACTTTACTTTGGCCAAAAAATATCATCCTGATGTATATCCAGATAAGGAATTTGCCGTTAAAAAAATGGCAATTTTAAATGAAGCTTATGATGTATTAGGAAATCCTGACAAAAGAAGAGCTTATGATGCTCAGAGAAATGGAACTGCCAGTAAAACAACCCAAAATAATCAGAGTCGAAACACATCTTCTTCAGCAAGAAATTCATCCCAAAACACAGCCGAAAGACAGAGGCAACAATATCAAGATAACAGTACATACGATGACCTATCACCATTGCAAATTTGTATTCTCCGTGCCTTACATTTAGCCAAAGAAAATGGTGAAAAAATATACAACCCAGAGGATCCATTAACATTAAGGCGAGTAAACGGGATTGGCTTTACCTTAATTGGAAAAAAAGAAGAAGATAAATATAGCGGAAGCTATATTAAATCATACTGGTTTACCATTCTATGGATTCCTGTTTTTCCTATAAAAGAATATCGTGTTTTGAGTCCTTCCCTGGATTCATACATTATCATAAGTTCTAGGCGATCTTCTGGATTTAAATTATTGCAAGCTGTTGCATTTGCTATATGGGGCTTAATAATTTTTGCAGGCGTAAGTTCATCGAATTCTACAAGTAAAAAATCTCAACCGCCAAAAGCTCCATATAAAGCAGTAAATAAAGCCCCTGCTAAAGCAGCTCCAGTAAAACCCGCTTCTAAATTGACCCCCAAAAAAGGTGTAGTTACAGGATATGTCAAAGGAGAGCCCATTAAAAATAATAAAGGGTATAGCACAATCGAAGTCGACAATTCCCAGAACAGTGCACCAGTTTATGTGAGGATTTGGTCCTTAGATGGCTCCCCTAGACCTGTACGGTGTTTTACCATTAGAGAGGGTGAAAAATTCACAGCAAAAAATATAACTCCTGGGAACTATGATGTCCGTTTTAAATATCTTTATGAAGAACAAGATGCTAAGGCTGGGTCAAAATCACAACCAGTAAAAATAGAAGAAAAACCCAGTCCCTTTGGAGATGGAATTCAATATACGAGCTATAGTTTGACACTGTTTACGGTAAGGAATGGAAACACACGCATGGACGAAATTTCTATAGATGAAATTTAGTTCTAGCAAGTACCGTTTTGTTGAAAAGGAGCAGGTTAAAATGAAAAAAATAATTAATGTTTTTCTACTTATTGCAATGTTTTCTTGCTTTCTAACACCTTGTTTTGCAGAGTTTCAACCAAATCCTAAGCGATGGACATGGATTGCATCAAATTCTACTAGAAGTATATGGTTTGATAGACAATCAATCTATGCAAGAAAAGAAGATGGCTATAAAAAGGTCAATTTATGGTTGTTGTTTTATAGAAATTCTCCAAAAGAAGAGATAATGGAATGTGACTGGACTGTAGATCTTATAAATAGAAAGCTCTCGATGAATAATGTATATGTTTATGATATGAATTGGAATCTCATAGATCAAATAGAAGATGATGAAAATAATCGAATTTGGAAACCAGTTGTTCCTGAAACCGCTTCAGAAAAGATATACAAAATTGCTAAATACTTCTATCTCAAAAATTATTCAAAAAAAGCAAAGTCAACTTAAATGACAAAACTATAACTATAATAAATATTACAAAATATTTGGTATATAATAAAAAAGCCATGGCAGGAACTATCCCACCATAACTCTCTTCATTTCCCAACTAAAGCCGCTATATTAATTTAATTTTATTCACATAGGGAGGTTGGAAAAAATGAAAAAATTCTTTTTCATACTTGTTGCACTTTTTACCTTTGCGTTTTCATCATCAGTCTCTGCAGCGGATGACGACTGGATTTACGCTGGGCGATTTGGTCTGTTATGGACCCCACCAGTTGCACATAATGTAGATATGTATTTAATCAATCATCTAACAACCTTTCGCGGAATTACGTCTATGAGGGATTCTGAAAGTCAGTTACCATATGATGTCTATTATAAACATGACCATTCAACAGATACTGGTGATAACCACCATGAGTATAACAACCACAGTTTTCAGTTCCAAGTTAAAATT
>OHAG01000794.1_pt1 | contig 23570 bp, 16 predicted proteins | sample 1577081 | NCBI WGS metagenome assembly OHAG01 (sample SAMEA3541513, study PRJEB24748) | human gut metagenome | biome: human gut; feature: human-associated habitat; material: faeces | place: China | collected 2012
GCGAGGCTGGCGAGGGCGTGGTCGCCGCGCCTGACGAGGATGGCGCTTCTGCGGCGGATGCCACCGAGGGCGAGGTCGCTGCCGACCCCGAGACTTCCGCAAAGGACGACGACAAGTGATGAAGCACGTGCTCCGCGTGATCAACGTGCTGGCGACCGTGGTGATCCTGGTCGCCTTTGTGGTGTTGCTGCGCACGGTGTTCACGCCCGCCGGCGAGATCCCCACCATCATGGGCTATGGCTTTATGCGCACGCTGACCGGTTCGATGGAGCCGGCGATTCCCGTGCACTCGTTTATCGTCGTTGATACCGGCGACGGTCAGGCCTATCAGGTGGGCGACATCATCACCTTCCATTCGTCCGATGACGCGCTGGAGGGTTCGCTCAACACGCACCGCATCGTTGCCGTGGAGGCCGCCGCCGACGGCGCCCCGATCTACCGCACCAAGGGCGATGCCAATCCGGTCGAGGATGCCGCGGCCGTGCCCGCCGCCGACGTGGTGGGGCGCGTGGTCTTTGTCTCGGCAGGCCTGGGCGTTGTGGTGTCGCTGCTCACCAATCCGCTGCTGTTCTTTCCGTTTATCGTGGTGCCGCTGATCGTGCTGCTGGTGCTCGAAATTCGCCATATGGTCAAGACCACGCAAGAGGTGGCGCGCGCTGAAGACGAGGCTGCCTTGCGCGCGGCCGTGGAGCAGATTCGCGAAAAGCGCCGCCGCGAGCAGGAGAGCCAGGACGGCGCCAAGGAGCAGGTCGACGGTGAGGATGCCCAGGGAAGCGCGGAGGCCGACCCCGGCGCCCCAGACGATTCCAACCGCTCGGCATAGCTCTTCGGTGCCTTTCGTCCCTGCAATTTGGATGCTCGTAGATGTTCCGAATCGCCCGCATTTCCGTATCAATATTCGTGCTACAGTTTGAGCGCTTTGTTGCCAATTGATTTCTGGGGAGTGGAATGGAACAGGAGCGCACAGCGCAGCGTGCACGTAAAAAGGCTTCGGTGCCGATGACGGCGGCGGCCGATTTTGTCGTGCCCGAGGGAACTGACGAGCTGAGCCGCAGCACCCGCCGCGCATGGCGCGACCGCCTCAACGATGCCCAGACGCGCAAGATGGCCCTGGGCACGCTCGCCGCGTTTGCCGGCGGTACGTTTTGGGGTTTTTCTGGCACCAGTGCCAGCTACCTCTTTGACGTGTGCCATATCGAGACATTTTGGCTGATGAGCGTGCGCCAAGTTATCGCTGGCCTGCTCTTTATGTTCGTCGTGCTCAGAAAAGATCGCGACCGCCTGGTCAGGCTGTGGACCACCCCTGCCGATCGCAAGCAGCTCATCCTATTTACGATCTTTGGCCTGCTGTTCAACCAGCTTTGCTATCTGTCAGCCGTGCGCCTGACCAACGCGGGCACCGCGACCGTCTTTCAGTGTCTGCAGCTGGTGGTCGTCATGGGGTATGCCTGCGTCACCGCGCATCGACTGCCGCGCACGCGCGAGGCGCTTGGCATTTTGCTCGCCTTGGGCGGAACGTTTTTAATTGCCACGGGCGGCGACCCTTGTACGCTCAGTATCTCGCCAATGGGCCTGCTCGCGGGCCTTTTGTGCGCAGTGGGCGGTGCCTGCATAGCAATCATCCCTGCCGGAATCCTCAACAAATACGGCAGCTCGGTCGTCACGGGCTCGGCCATGCTTTCGGCGGGAATCGTGATGAGCATCTTTACCCAGCCGTGGGCGCATATGCCGGCGCTCGGCCCCTCGGGTGTCGGCGCGCTCGCGATATTTATTGTGGTGGGGTCGTTCTTCGCCTATATGTTCTACATGCAGGGCGTTAAGGAGATTGGCTCGGTGCGCGCGAGCCTCCTTGGAACCATGGAGCCGGTTTCGGCCACCATCACCAGCGCCCTTATGCTGGGAACGGTGTTTTTGCCCACCGACCTGGCGGGCTTTGCCATGATTATCGCGATGGTGTTTTTGACGGTGTAGCTGGCGCCGCCGCCAGGACGGAAAAGGTGTTGTGCCGCATTTTCGCCAATTGACGTCCGTGTCTGGAGTTTAGCTGTCGATGCTCAAAATGCCATAAACTAGTAACGTTATGGATTTTTTCATTGCGACTCAATTGCGAGGATTTCTTTATGGCTGGTAATCACTTTAAGGGCAGCGATAGCGGCCGTCCTGCAGTTCCGCCGCGTCCGAACGGGGCTGGTAAGGCCGGCACGCCGGGCGGCGCTGGACAGGGCGGTTCCAGTAAGCGCGTGTCCCCGGGCGAGACGGCGATGTTTACCGCTCTGTACGAGCAGTCTCAAAAGGCAAAAAAGACCGGCCGTGCAAGAGGGAATGTCTTTGCGGGCGGTGCAACCTCCGCGTCGCAGCCGAGCGGGGCTCCTTCGGTACCTGCGAACAACGCAGGTGCTGCCAACGCCGCAAATGCCGCCGGCAACGTTAATGCCGGCAAGGCCGCCAACAATACTCCCTCTGCCGGTGGCGCGGGGCTTACGGGTAACCTTGGCACGATTTACACCGGTGCCTCCGAGACTGGCACGTTCGCCCGCCTGGATGATAGCGGTGCCGAGTTTGCGGGCTCGGGTTCCAAGGAAGATTATTACGATTTTGGCTTGAACTACGGTAGCGACGCTTCGTCGAGTTCGACCTCTGACGGTCTGGTCCGTCATCGCCATCGCAAGGGCGAACGCAAAAAGCGTCACACCGGCGCCATTATTGCCGCTGTAGTCGCGGTGCTTCTCGTTGCGCTTGGCGCAAGCGGCTTTATGCTGCTTAACTCGGCAAAGACCGTAAAGAGTGAAGCGAAGGAGGCCGTCGAGATTGTCGGTGGCCTTAAGGACAAGGTCACGTCGGGCGATTTTTCGACGCTGCCTGACGACGCGAAGAAGATTGATGAGCTTTGCGACAGCATGAAGGCGGAGACCTCGAGCCCGCTGTGGACGGCGGCTTCGTTTATCCCGGTGTATGGCAGCGACATCAATGCGGCCCGCACCATGATCGACGCCCTGTCCGATGTCTCGAGCAATGCGCTGGTTCCCATGGCCGATAACCTTTCGCAGGCCACGCCCGGCAAGCTGTTTCAGGACGGCATGATTAACGTGTCCGCGCTGCAGGCGGTCGCCGATTCGCTTTCCAGCAGCTCGAAGGTGTTCAAGAGCGCCAACGAGAAGATCCAGGGCATTGGCGATACTCATATTTCCCAGGTGACCGAGCTGGTCGATAAGGCCAAGGACGGCTTTGCCACCCTCAACGGCGCGGTTGACGCGGCGGAGAAGGTCGCCCCCGTCCTTCCCCAGATGCTCGGCGCCAACGGCCAGACGCGTCATTATCTTGTGCTCGCGATGAGCAATGTCGAGATCCGCGCCTGTGGCGGTTTTCCCGGTTCTCGCGGCGTGATGTCGGTGACTGATGGTAAGCTCGAACTGGGCGATTTTGTCAAAGTCGACATGATGAAAGAGCCTTTGAGCCCGCTTCCCATCACCGATGAAGAAGCAAACTTGTTCACGACCGGATGGGGCCTGACCGGATTCAACACGCTCGGATACACGATGGGTGACGTTACGATGACGCCCGATTATCCGCGTGCGGCTCAGCTTGCCAGCGATATGCAGAAGGCCATTGTCGGAGATGACATCGACGGCGTATTTGCAGTCGATCCGGTATTTTTGCAGTATATGCTCGGCATTGTAGGAGGCACACAGCTTCCTGACGGTACCGTCGTTGATGGAAGCAACGCTGCAAAGGTGCTGCTGCACGATATTTATTGGAATTACCCGGTAGAGGAACAGGACGCCATTTTTGCGGCGGTTGCCGGATCGGCTTTTAACAAGATCGTGGACGAACTGGGCTCCAGCGATATTGCTAAGATTGCTGGAGCCATCGAAAAGGGTGCTTCCGAGGGTCGCATCCTCATGTATTCGAGAAACGATGACGAGGAAAAGGCCGCGAAGGCCCTTGGAATATCGGGCGCCCTCCAAGCCGATACGTCGGAGGCTCCGATCTTGGGCGTCTATGTGAACAACTACAGTTATTCAAAGATGGATTGGTTCCTCGATAAGCGAGTCACCATCGATTCTTCGGTTGAAAATGCCGATGGCTCGACGACGTATCGAGTGACCACCTCGCTCAAGAACACGATGACCCCCCAGGAGAAGGCCGAGATGCCTGGTTATTTCCAGGGCCATAACGGCATTAGCCAGGATATTGATGATGAGGTGCTGAGGCTTTATCTCTATGCTCCTGCGGGAGGCAGCATTTCGGACATTAAGACTTCGGGCTCCGGTTCTATCGAGATGAACGAAGCGACGCACGATGGCTTGAAGGTTGCATGGGGCGGTGTCCACATGCTTCTTGGACAAGACATAAAGGTTGAGTACACGGTCACGACTTCGAAGGACTCTGGGCACAAGGAGCTTAAGGTTCGTACCACGCCGACCGCTCAAACGTTCGAACAGGATAAGTAAGATATGAAGTACTTTGGCACCGACGGCTTTCGCGGTGAGGCTAACGTTGGGCTGACGGTAGAGCACGCTTATAAGATTGGCCGTTTTGTGGGCTGGTATTACGGCGCCAACCGCGAGCGCAAGGCGCGTGTCATCGTGGGTAAGGACACGCGTCGCTCGAGTTATATGTTCGAGGCAGCGCTAGTGAGCGGCCTGGTCGCGAGCGGTGCGGATGCCTATATGCTGCACGTGATCCCCACGCCGGGCGTAGCGCATCAGACCGTGGAAGGCTGCTTCGATTGCGGCATCATGATCAGCGCGAGCCACAACCCGTTTTGCGATAACGGCATTAAGCTCGTCAACAGCGACGGCTTTAAGATGGACGAGGACGTGCTGGAGCTCATCGAGGACTATATCGATGGCAAGAGCGAGGTGCCGCTGGCAACGGGCAATCACATCGGCGCCACGGTGGACTACATGCAGGGCCGCAACCGCTACATTGCTTCGCTCATCGCCAGCGCGAACTTTTCGCTGCAGGGCGTCAAGATCGGTATTGACTGCGCCAACGGCTCGGCTTCCTCGGTGGCCAAGCCGGTGTTCGACGCACTGGGTGCCGACGTGCGCGTGATCAACGCCGCGCCCGATGGCTTTAACATCAACGTCGACTGCGGCTCCACGCATATGGAGCGCCTGCAGCGCCACGTGGTGGAGCGGGGGCTGGACGTGGGTTTTGCCTACGATGGTGATGCCGATCGCTGCTTGGCCGTGGACGAGCGCGGTCGCGTGGTAGACGGCGACCAGATCCTGTACGTGTGCGGCGTGTATCTGAACAAGCACGGTCGCCTTTCGGGCGGTACCGTGGTGCCGACGATCGCCAGCAACTTTGGCCTGGTCAAGTCGCTGGAGCTTGCCGGTCTGAGCGCCGTGACCAGCGGCGTGGGCGACCGTCACGTGTATGCCAAGATGCGCGAGGGCGGCTACAGCCTGGGTGGCGAGCAGACGGGCCATACGATCTTTGGCGATATCGAGCGCACGGGCGACGGCATTATGACCTCGCTGCGCGTGATGGAAGTGATTCGTGCCGAGCGCGAGACGCTCTCGCAGATCACGGCTCCGTGCAAGCTGCTGCCGCAGGCGCAGGTGGCCGTGCACGTGGCGGACAAGGACGCCGCGCTCGAGAACATGGGCGTGCAGAACGCCATCGCCGAGGCCGAGGCCGCGCTGGCAGGCGAGGGCCGCGTACTGGTGCGCAAGAGCGGAACCGAGTCGGTGATCCGCGTTTTGGCCGAAGCCCCCGACCAAGCCGCCGCCGACGCCGCCATGAAGCGCATCGCCAACGCGCTCGAGGCTCTGTAGTTACGCGGTTTTACCAAACCGCGTAACTGCTCGACGCTGCAAACGGCCCCAAGCGGCAATCTGACGTTCAATTTCAAGGGCGCGACCAGAAGGCCAGCGCCCTTTCATTTCACGTCACCTTGCTCGCTTAGGGTCGTTTTCGCTGACGTTGCCAAGACATTAGCGTCAACGAACTAGTCATTGGGCACCTAGTTATTGGATGAAAAAAGGGGACGCTGCGGATTGATCCCGCGGCGCCCCCTTTGCGTCGGTGTGTCGGTTATGCCTTACAACTCGTACAGCGTGGTGAACTTGTCCTGCAGGTAGCTGCAGTAGTAGCGGGCGTCAAAGGCCATGCCGCAGGCGCCCTTGATGAGTTCCGGCGCGTCTTTGGCGCGGCCCCACTGCCAAATGTGCTCGCCCAGCCAGGCGCGGACGGGCGCCAGATCGCCGCTCGCGCAGGCGCCATTGAGGTCGACACCGTCGCGGCACATGGCCGGCACAAACATGGCGTCGTAGGCGCTGCCCAACGCATACGTGGGGAAGTAGCCAAACGATCCGCCGCTCCAGTGCGTATCCTGCAGACAGCCGCGCGTGTCGTCGGGAACGGGAATGCCCAGGTACTCGTCCATTAAGCGGTTCCAAAGCGCAGGGATGTCCTTGGCCGTGGCCTCGCCGGCAAACAGCATGCGCTCGATCTGGTAGCGCACCATAATATGCAGCGGGTAGGTGAGCTCGTCCGCCTCGGTGCGGATCAGCGACGGCTGCGCGATGTTCACGGCGCGGTAGAGCGTATCCTCGTCCACGCTACCGTAGACCTCGGGCACGTGGCGGCGCAGCACTTCGAGCAGCGGTCCCATAAAGGCGCGGCTGCGGCCCACGGTGTTCTCAAAGAAGCGGCTCTGGCTCTCGTGGATGCCCATGGAGGTGCCGCCCTCCAGGCAGGTGCGCGCGTAGGCGGGGTTCACGCCCAGCTCGTACATGGTGTGACCGGCCTCGTGGATGATGCTGTAGACGTTGGAGATGCAGTCGTCCTCGTAGATGTGCGTCGCGATGCGCGCGTCACCCACGGAAAAGCCCTCGCTAAACGGGTGCTCGGTAAAGGCAAGCGTGGAGTCGTCCAGGTCCAGGCCGACAAGCTTCATAAGGTCGAAGCTCATGGCACGCTGGGCGGCCTCTGGCACGTGGGCGTGCAAAAAGTCGGCAGCCGGCTGCTGGCCGCGCTCGCCGATGGCGTGCACGAGCGGCACGACCGTCGCCTTGACCTCATCGCAAAACGCGTCGAAGCTCTTGGCGGAAAGGCCGCGCTCGTACTGGTCGAGCCAAACATCGTATGGGTCGCGCTTGGGGTCCATGAGCTCGGCCTGATGCTTAAGTTGGGCGACGATTCTATCCACATAGGGCTCAAAGCTCGCCCAGTCATTGGCCGTCTTGGCCTTGTGCCACACGGCGTCGGCCTCGCAGGTGAGCCTGGTCCAGGCCTCGGCTTCCTCGGTGGGGATGACGCTTGCCTCGCGCTGGTCGCGGCCGAGTACGCGAATCTCGTCGAGCAGCTGCGGGTCGTCGATCTTGCCGCCCGCGACGGTCTCTCGTGCCAGCGAGCGCACAAGTTCGACAGACTTTTTGCTGGTCAGCAGCTTGTGATGCTCGCCAGCAAGGGTGCCCATAGCATCGGCGCGGGCCGCGGCGCCGTTGGCGGGAGCAATGGTCGCGCCGTCAAACTCGGCAATCTTGAGCAGGTACTCGCGAGTCCACAGCTTGCCCTCGAGCTTACGGAATTTTTTGACAGCCTTATCGACCTTCATGCCTTTGGGCGTCTTATCCGCTGCGGGCTTGGCCATCTTATCCTTGTTCTTTCCCATACCTATATCCTTGATCTCGCAGACCGGACGCCACGGGTGGGCGTACGGCCAGTTTGCACAGCTACCTACCTTGTACCCAGTGCGAACAAAACGGAACGCGGCGATATGCTCGCAGAATGTGTTATCCTATAGCCCAATGCGTTGACGGAGAGGGTTTTGCCCGCCGCGTCGCCGGCAAGAGAGGGAAGGTCATGGGCTGCAAGCCTTCCTGCGGTGGCAAGGGCCAAGCGTTCACTCCCGAGCAGCGACCTCAACGGGCGCGCGGCTAGCGGCGGCGAAGCCCCAGTAGGGAAGCCGTGAGCCTCGCGATAAGGGGTGCAGAGTGGGCACGGCGGGCCAGACATCCGCTGGGTCAAACAAGGTGGTACCGCGGAATTCAACCGTCCTTGGGCAATGCACATGCCCGAGGACGGTTTTTTGTTACCGAACCGGGCCGCGCATCCGCAGCATCGGGCGGCGTCAGCCGTCCCGGAGCGCGGATGCGCGAGAGACGAAAGGGAAGACATGAGTCTGATTGATGATCTGGTCAAACTCGAGGAAGAGGCCAAGGAGCTCGTCGCAGGCGCCGACGACGCAGCCAAGCTCGAGGCTGCGCGCGTTGAGCTGCTCGGCCGCAAGGGCCGCATCACCGGCCTGATGCGCATGATGGGCAAGCTCGCCCCCGAGGATCGTCCCGTGATGGGCAAGCGAGCCAACGAGATGCGCCAGCTGATTGAGGGCATGCTCGACGAGCGCAACACCGAGATGAAGGCCGCCGCCCTCAAGCGCGCACTGGAGCACGACGCCGTCGACATCACGCTGCCGGGCATCCGTCCGCAGATCGGCCACCAGCACCTGATCAAGCAGATTATCGAGGAGGCCGAGGACATCTTCTGCGGCATCGGCTACACCGTCGAGTCCGGTCCCATGGTCGACACCTCCTACTACAACTTCACCGCGCTCAACGCCCCCATGGATCACCCGAGCCGCTCGGCCCGCGATACCTTCTACGTGGTCGACAATAACCCCGGCAGCGTCGCGCACCCCGAGGCCCACGCCCACGGCGAGTCCGACGTGCTGCTGCGCACCCAGACCTCGGGCGTGCAGATCCACACCATGGAGTCGCAAAAGCCGCCCATCTACATGATTTGCCCGGGCACCGTCTACCGTCCCGACACGGCCGATGCCTGCCACCTTCCGCAGTTCAACCAGATCGAGGGTCTGGTCGTCGACGAGGGCATTACCTTTGGCGACCTTAAGGGCACGCTCGACTACTTTGTTAAGTGCATGTTTGGCGAGGACCGCAAGACGCGCTATCGCCCGCACTTCTTCCCCTTCACCGAGCCCAGCTGCGAGGTGGACGTGAGCTGCCACGTGTGCGGCGGCAAGGGCTGCAACTTCTGCAAGCACAGCGGCTGGATCGAGATTCTGGGCTGCGGCATGGTCGACCCCAACGTCCTGATCAACTGCGGCATCGATCCCGAGAAGTACACCGGCTTCGCCTTTGGCATTGGCGCCGAGCGCGTCGCGGCCCTGCGCTACGACCTGCCGGACCTGCGAACGCTCATGACGGGCGATATGCGCTTCTTAAATCAGTTCTAGGCCCGGCGGCTTTCCCAAGCACCGCACCTTGCCTTTCAATCGTCGGTTGCGTACCTAAGTACGCGGCCCTCCTCTTTCAAGGCAATCTGCGGCACTTGGAAAACCCGTCTCCGTTGCAGTTTTTTGGCTCAAAGCCGCATTTATGAAAGGAGACCAGTTAGATGCGTGTTTCTTACGACTGGCTCAAGACCATGATCGATATTCCGGAGGATCCCAAGACCCTTTCGGACGAATATATCCGTACCGGCACCGAGGTCGAGGCGATCGACACCGTGGGTGAGTCTTTCGACCACGTGGTGACCGCCAAGGTGCTCACCAAGACCCCTCACCCCGATAGCGACCACATGTATGTGTGCTCGGTCGACGTGGGCGACAAGAACCTCGACGCCGACGGCAACCCCGCTCCGCTGCAGATCGTCTGCGGCGCGCAGAACTTCGAGGCCGGCGATCACATCGTCACGGCCATGATCGGCGCTGTCCTGCCCGGCGACGTCAAGATCAAGAAGAGCAAGCTTCGCGGCGTCGTGTCCATGGGCATGAACTGCTCCGCGCGCGAGCTCGGCCTGGGCGGCGACCACTCCGGCATCATGATTCTGCCCGAGGACACGCCCTGCGGCATGCCGTTTGCCGAGTATGTGGGCTCGAGCGATACCGTGCTCGACTGCGAGATCACGCCCAACCGCCCCGACTGCCTGTCCATGATCGGCATGGCCCGCGAGACCGGTGCCATCTTCGACCGCGATTTCCACGTTGAGCTGCCCGCCATCAAGGTCGAGACCGGCCGCGCGACCGACGACGAGCTTTCGGTCGAGATCGCCGACGAGGGCCTGTGCGACCGCTACGTTGCCCGCATCGTGCGCAACGTCAAGGTCGGCCCGTCGCCCGACTGGATGGTCAAGCGCCTCAACGCCCTGGGCGTGCGCCCGCACAACAACATCGTCGACATCACCAACTACGTGATGATGCTCACCGGCCAGCCGCTGCACGCCTTTGACCTGGACACCTTTGCCGAGCGCGATGGCCACCGTCGCGTGGTGGTTCGCGCCGCCCAGCAGGACGAGAAGTTCACGACGCTCGATGGCGAGGAGCGTGTGCTCGACGCCGGCATGGGCCTCATCACCGACGGCGAGCGTCCCGTGGCGCTGGCCGGTGTCATGGGCGGCATGGATTCCGAGATCGAGGACGATACCGTCGACGTGATGGTCGAGAGCGCTTGCTTCAACGCCGGTCGCACCTCGCACACCAGCCGTGACCTGTCGCTGATCTCCGACGCCTCCATCCGCTTTGAGCGCCAGGTCGACGAGACCGGCTGCGTGGACGTCGCCAATGTGACGTGCGCGCTTATCGAGGAGATCGCCGGCGGCGAGGTCGCCCCCGGCTATGTGGACGTGTTCCCCGCGCCCAAAACCATCGACAGCATTAGGCTGCGCCTGGCCCGCGTGCATGCCATCTGCGGTGCCGACATCGAGACCGACTTTATCGAGCGTTCGCTCACCCGTCTGGGCTGCACCGTCGAGCGCGACGGCGAGGACTTCATGGTCACGCCGCCGAGCTTCCGTCCCGACCTGCCGCGTGAGATCGACCTGATCGAGGAGGTCCTGCGCCTGTGGGGCATGGGCCGCGTGACGGCGACCATCCCGGCTGCCAAGAACCACATCGGCGGCCTGACCCGCGAGCAGAAGCTCACCCGCAAGGTCGGCGAGATCCTGCGCGCCTGTGGCCTCAACGAGACCACGACCTTTGGCTTTGCCGCCCCGGGCGACCTGGAGAAGATCGGTATGTCCACCGAGGGCCGCGGCTGCCCCGTGGTTCTCATGAACCCGCTGGTGGCCGAGCAGACCGAGATGCGCCGCTCGCTGCTGCCGGGTCTGCTGCAGTCTGTGGCCTACAACGAGGCCCACGGCACGCCTAACGTGCATCTGTACGAGGTCGGCAGCCTGTTCCACGGTCGCGAGAACGCCAGCCTGCCCAAGGAGACCAAGTCCGTGGCGGGTGTGCTCTCGGGTCAGTGGAGCGAGCAGTCTTGGAACATGAAGTACCGCAAGCTACGTTTCTTCTTTGGCAAGGGCATTGTCGAGGAGCTGCTCGCCCAGCTGCGCATCGAGAAGGTCCGCTTCCGTCCCGTCGAGGGCGAGGGCTATGCCTTTTTGCAGCCGGGCCGTGCGGCTGAGGTTCTGTCCGGCGGCACCGTGCTGGGCTGGGTCGGCGAGATTCACCCCGAGGCGCGCGAGGCTATGGGCATTGACGAGGTTGTCGTTGCCTTTGAGCTCGATCTGGACAAGCTGATCAAGGGCGCCCGCAATCAGGAGAACTACCGTGAGTTCTCGCAGTACCCGGCCGTTGAGCACGACCTTGCTATCGTGGTCGACAACACTGTGACCTGCGAGGATCTTGAGCGTCGTATTACGAGTGCCGGCGGCAAGCTGCTCGAGGGCGTGCGCCTGTTCGATGTCTACCGCGATCCGGTTCGCATCGGCAAGGGCAAGAAGTCCATGGCCTTCGCACTTACGTATCGCTCTGATGACCACACGCTCACCAGCGAAGAGGTCGAGAAGGCGCACCAGAAGATTGTCACCAAGGTGTGCAAGGGCGTAAACGGCGAGGTCCGCGGCTAGGATTTGCGATGGGAGTGTAGGGCCTGATGGCGGTTGCTGTGGCCTCTGCGTGACCGCGGTGTTCGGAATAAGGCACCGTTGACCCTGCATATATGACACGCGCATTACATAACGGCGTGCTGCTTTTGTGGCGGCGCGCCGTTTTGCTATTATAGCCTGCGGCGTGTTACGAATCATCTAGCTCGTAACACTGATGAAATGGTTCAAGCGGCGCTGCAATCCCATGTGCCGGCAACCGGGAGGCGTATATGCACATTCCAGATAACTACCTGTCCCCGCAGACCGATGCCGTTATGGCGGTGGCGATGGTGCCCGTATGGGTTCACTGCATCAAGAAAGTGCGCGCCACGCTCGATCGCGAGCATATGGCCTTTCTGGGTATTTGCGCTGCGTTCTCCTTTTTGCTCATGATGTTCAACGTGCCGCTGCCCGGCGGCACCACTGGTCACGCTGTTGGTGGCGCGCTCATCACGCTGCTGCTGGGCCCCGAGGCTGCTGCCATTGCAGTCTCGGTTGCACTCGCGCTGCAGGCGCTGCTGTTTGGCGACGGCGGCGTTCTGTCGTTTGGCGCCAACTGCTTTAACATGGCCTTTGTGCTGCCGTTTGTCGCTGCTATCGTGTTCCGTGCGCTCAACAGCCGTCTGCACGACAAGAGCTGGGGCACCTCGGTTTCTGCCATCGTGAGCGGTTGGGTCGGCCTGTGCCTGGCGGCCCTGTGCGCGGCAATCGAGTTTGGTATTCAGCCGATGCTCTTCACCAACGCTTCGGGCGCCCCTCTGTACTGCCCCTTCCCGCTGTCCGTGGCTATTCCGGCCATGTTGATCCCGCATATGCTGGTTGCCGGCGTGATCGAGGGCGTGGCGACGGCCGCCATCTACGGCTTCATTAAGAAGACGGCGCCGAGCATTATCGTCGGCCCCGAAGCCGCCGATGGCCAGCTTGCCGCCGATGGTACCGCCAAGAAGACTTCCCTGATTCCCACGCTCATTCTGGTCGCCGTGCTTGTCGTGGCTACGCCGCTCGGCTTGCTCGCCACCGGTGACGCCTGGGGTGAGTGGGACGCCGAGGGCGCCGCGACCGCCGTTCAGGAGGCTGGCGACGACAGCCTGCAGGCTTCGGTCGGCCTCGATACCCCGACCTTTGCCGACGCCCTGCCCACGGGCGATTATCTGCAGGCCTATTCCGAGGAGCAGGGTCTTGGCTTTGCCGGCCAGGCTGCCATGTATATCCTCTCGGGCGTGATTGGCGTGGCGGTGCTGACCATCGCATTCCGCCTGGTCTCGCTGACGGTCAAGGAAAGCGGTGCTCATGGCAATAGCCGAGCTGCCTAGCTGGCTTACGGTCGAGCAGCGATACGAGCCCGCGGGGGCTCGGCATCGTGTGATGCAAAAGAATGTCCTACACCTGGCGAGCCTGCTTGAGCGGGTTCGCCTGGGTGGAGGCGCGCACGAGGGCGGGTCGATGGTCGACCGCGCCCTTTCTTGCGTTTCGGCTCCGGTGCGCCTGGTGGGGATGTTCGTCTGCGTTCTGTGCGTGTGCCTGACGCAAAGCCCGCTGTATCTGATGTTGATGGCGGCTATCGCGCTGGTGCTCGTTGCCGTGCGCCCCGTACGCGGGCTGCGGGCAACCTTTGTGCCGGCACTTGGCGCTGCGGGGCTCGCGGTGGTTTTGGCGCTGCCTGCCCTGCTGCTGGGCGCTTCTGCCGCGGGCGCCATGCTCAAGATCGCGCTCAAGACGTTCATTAATGTGTCGCTTGTGCTGGGCGTTTCATGGACGCTTACCTGGAGCCGCATGTCGGCGGCGCTCAAGACGTTGCATCTGCCCGACGAGGTCATCTTTACGTTTGATATGGCGCTCAAGCATATCGAAGTGCTGGGACGCACGGCGCACGATCTGTGCGAATCGGTCATGCTGCGCAGTGTGGGTCGTGCGCCTGCGGGTTTTTCGCGCACCGACTCGCTGGCGGGTATCATGGGCATGACGTTTATCAAGGCGATGGAATGTAGCCACGCGATGGACGAGGCTATGCTTTGCCGCGGCTTTGCCGGTGCGTATCCGGCGCCCGCGCGCGCCGGGTTTGGCTGGCGCGATGCGGTCTATGCGGCCGGCGTGGCACTGCTGGCAGTGTTGTGCGCCGTGCTGTAGGCGCTGCTGGTTCTTGCTGGGGATGCAAATAGGGAAGGGCGACGTTTTGACGATCGATATGAATAGTGCGGCGGGCACGAACGGTGCGGGCGGCGAGGCCGCGCCGCTCATCGAGCTGCGCAACGTGGTGTTCTCATATACGGGGCATACGGTGGTCGACGGCGTTTCGCTGCAGGTCGATCGTGGTGAACTCGTTGCCCTGCTTGGTCCTAACGGTTGTGGCAAGACGACGATCATGCGCCTTATTAACGGCCTTGAGCTTACGGACGCGGGTGCGTACCTGTTCGATGGGCGCGTGGTCGATGCGGCATATCTCAAGGATTCCGCAGCCGCTCAGCGTTTTCATCAGCGCGTGGGCTTTGTGTTCCAGAATGCCGACGCCCAGCTGTTCTGTGCCACGGTGGGCGAGGAAGTTGCTTTTGGTCTCGCGCAGATGGGGCTGCCGACAGACGAGCTCGAGCGCCGCGTCCGCGATGCCATGGAGCTGTTCCAGGTTGCCGATCTGGTCGATGCCTCGCCCTATCAGCTTTCGGGCGGGCAAAAGAAGCGCGTTGCGCTGGCGGCGGTCGTATCGATGAACCCCGATATCCTAGTGCTCGATGAGCCCACCAACGGGCTCGATGAGGACTCGTGCGACATCGTAGTCAACTTTTTGCTGGCCTACGTTGCTGCCGGTAAGACGGTTTTGATGAGTACGCATCATCAGGATTTGGTGCGGCGCCTGGGTGCCCGCGCCATCTATATCGATCGATATCACCATGTGGTCGAGGCGCCGGTGTCGTCGTATGGAACCGAGAGCGGCGCTGCGGAATAGTTGCTGCGTAGAGCGTGCGTAGCCGCCCGCGCGGCTTTGCCGTGATGGTATAGTTATCCAGGTTTTTATGGGGGTGGCTATGCCAAGCTGGAACATTCATATCGCTCAGACGGAGCGTTTGCTGGAGCGCACCGGTGCGCTAGCCAATAGCGTGCGCGACCGCAATGCCTTTTTGTTTGGCTGCGTGGTTCCGGACATTTTTGTGGGCTATATGGTTCCCGGCATTGCCGATCCCATCCCGTACCGCATTACGCACTTTGCCAAGCCCGAGCCTATCCCTAAGCCTCGTGAGCATGAGTTCTGGGATACCTATGTGGCACCGTTGCTTAAAAGTTTGCCCACCGGTGCTCCGGCCGCGGCGACCTCGATTATCGAGGAACGCGAGCGACTGAATCGCGTGCACTATCCCCAGCGCTACAGGGATGCCGAGCCGGTTGTCGGTCCCGGCGCCTGTGAGTTCTCGCTTGCGTCCGAAGATGTGGCGCAGTCGTTGCTCGATTTAACGCTGGGCGTCTGGTCGCATCTGGTGGCCGATACCGTATGGAATACGCGCGTGAATCAGTACCTGGAGGCGCACGGCGGCAAGCCGTGCGAGGAATTCCGCATTAAAAAGCAAGGTGACTTTGACTGGTTTGGTAAGACGCTCGGCATTGTTTCCATCCCGCGTGCGACCGATCGTCTGTATACCGCTGCGGCACGTTTTGGGCAGTATCCCATCCATAAGGAGTATGTGCTCAAGACCATCGGCGTTATGCACGAGATTGTGCGCGAAAACCCCGGTGAGCCCGATCATCCGCCATACCGCCTGCTAACTGAGGAGTTTTTCGATGCAACGTTTACCGAGGTCATCGAGCTGACCGAGGTGGGCTTTGCGACTCGCGTTGCCGCTTCTGACGTCCCCGCAGTCCCTCTGATCACTAGCTGCTAGCTGGCCGGCTTGACGGCGAACAGCTCATCCCAATCGACCAATAGCTCCCGCCGCAGGGCATCTTCGGTGGTGCGCTCGGCATCGGAGAGGCTTGCGACTGAACGCAAATCGATGAAGCTGCATATGAAGAAGGTCTTAAAAAAGGGCCCGGAAGGCAATGCCTTCCGGGCCCTTTGCAATGCAAACATGCCTGCAAGTACGACTTAACGCACCTGAGCGACGTAAGCGACGTTGGTCGAGGAGACCTTGTCCTCGAGCTGGACGCTCATGCGGGGATCGCCGGCGGTAGCGACGGTCAAATCGCCAGCCTCGACGTAGCCGAGCTCCTTAGCGGTCTCGATCGCCTTGACGATCGTGCCGTTGACGGTGCCCTGGGTAATCTCGGCCTGGTGCGGGATAACGCCCCAGTACATGATCATCTGCTGGACGGCCCACTCGTGGCGGGAGAACGCGCAGATCGGCATGTTGGGGCGGAAGTGCGAGATCAGGCGAGCGGTACGACCGGTGGTCGTCGGCACGGTGATGCACTTGGCGCCAACGGTGGTGGCCATGTTCACAGCGGACATACCCACAACGTTGTTGACGACGCGGGTGCCGTGAGCGTCGGCCGGAACCTCGAGCGGAGCGTGGGCCGGGAGGTACTTCTCGGTCTCGAGAGCAATGCTGGCCTGCATCTTAACGGCCTCGACCGGGTACTTACCGGCAGCGGACTCGCCGGACAGCATAACGGCGTCGGTGCCGTCGTAGATGGCGTTAGCAACGTCGGCAACCTCGGCGCGCGTCGGGCGCGGGTTCTGCTGCATGGAGTCGAGCATCTGCGTAGCGGTGATAACGGGCTTGTAGGCCGCGTTGCACTTGGCGATGATCTCCTTCTGGATGTGCGGAACGAGCTCGGGCTTGATCTCGATACCCAGGTCGCCACGGGCGACCATGATGCCGTCGGAAGCCTCGAGGATCTCGTCGAAGTTCTCGACGCCCAGGGCGCACTCGATCTTCGGGAAGATCGTCACGTGCTCGCCACCGTTCTCGCGGCAAAGCTTGCGGATGCCGCGGACGGACTCGCCGTCACGGATGAAGGAAGCGGCGATGTAGTCGATGTTCTCGGTCAGGCCAAAGAGGATGTCCTGACGATCGCGCTCGGTGATGGCGGGCAGCGAAATGTTGACGTTGGGCATGTTGACGCCCTTGCGCTCGCCAATCAGGCCGTCGTTCTTAACGACGCAGGTCATGTCCTGGCCGCTGACGGACTCGACCTCGAGGGCAACCAGGCCGTCATCGATCAGGATGAGGGAGCCCTTCTCGACCTCGGAGGGCAGAGCCAGGTAGTCGAGGGAGATGTGCTCAGCGGTGCCGTGGAAATCCTCGGACGTGGGCTGAGCGGTGACGACAATCTTGTCGCCGGTCTTGACGGCAACCTTCTTGCCATCGACCAGAAGGCCGGTGCGGACCTCGGGGCCCTTGGTGTCGAGCAGGATGCCGACGGGCAGACCGAGCTCCTTGGAAATACGACGGACGCGCTCGATGCGACCGTGGTGCTCGTCGTAGGATCCGTGCGAGAAGTTAAAACGGGCGACGTTCATGCCCGCCTTGATCATCTCGCGGATGGTCTCGTCGCTATCGCAGGCGGGACCCATGGTGCATACAATCTTGGTGCGCTTGTACATTCAGACCTCCATCTGACATCGTCTTGCGCTGATAGATAAACCATAAGAAATAAAACCGAAATGATTATAACGAAATGCCGACCGAATACCCCAAAAAATCGACCGTATGCCGAAATGGAAGTTCATTTTTTGCGAGAAAAACGGTATATGAAAAATCTTAACCAACCGCTCTAACCGCTGCTATCTGGGCGATATTTCAGTTTGACGATGTGCCGAAGAAAAAACGTTTTACCAATGTTGAGCATCACACGGTCTGCACCGTTGCGTGCGGACCATATTTCCAAACCGATTGTTTTGGCTAGACGCGTCGCTTTGGGGTACCATAGCTCCACTATCAACTGCCGCTCAGCACGGCAGCCTTGATGAGCCCTTGCCCTTCTCCTGGGAATTATGATCGGGCATCAATCTGCTGAGTGGCCCGAATCCCAGGAGGGGACTCTATATGCAAAAGGAATACCTGTCCGCCGCGGCGGAGGTACTCAGCGACCAGGGCGTCGATGAGAACCTCGGCCTGAGCAACGACGAGGCGTCGTCGCGCCTTGCCAAGACAGGCCCTAACAAGCTCGAGGAAGCTGAGAAGACGCCGCTGTGGAGGCGTTTCTTTGAACAGATGGCTGACCCTATGGTCATCATGCTGATCGTTGCCGCCGTCATCAGTGCGCTCACGGGCATGGTCAAGGGCGAGCCCGACTTTGCCGATGTTGCCATCATCATGTTCGTCGTTATCGTCAACTCGGTGCTGGGCGTGGTCCAGGAAGCCAAGAGCGAGGAGGCCCTCGAGGCCCTGCAGGAGATGAGTGCGGCGCAGTCCAAGGTGCTACGCGACGGCAAGCTCGTGCACCTGCCGAGCGCCGAGCTCGTGCCCGGCGACGTGATCATGCTCGAGGCGGGCGACTCCGTCCCGGCCGACTGCCGCGTGCTCGAGAGCGCCACGATGAAGATCGAAGAGGCCGCGCTCACCGGCGAGTCCGTGCCCGTCGAGAAGCATGCCAACGTGATCGAGCTCGCCGCCGGCACCGACGACGTGCCGCTCGGCGACCGTAAGAACATGTGCTATATGGGCTCCACCGTCGTGTACGGCCGTGGTCGCGCCGTCGTGGTCGGCACCGGCATGAACACCGAGATGGGTAAGATCGCCGGCGCCCTGGCCGAGGCCAAGGAGGAGCTCACGCCGTTGCAGGTGAAGCTCGCCGAGCTCAGCCGCATCCTTACCATTATGGTGATCGTCATCTGCGTCGTGATCTTTGGCGTTGACATCCTCCGCCACGGCGTGGGCAATGTCCTCACCGACCCGACCGCCCTGCTCGACACCTTTATGGTTGCCGTCTCGCTTGCCGTCGCCGCCATCCCCGAGGGCCTGGTCGCCGTCGTGACCATCGTGCTTTCGCTCGGCGTGACCAAGATGGCCAAGCGCCAGGCGATTATCCGTAAGCTTTCCGCCGTCGAGACCCTTGGCTGCACACAGACCATCTGCTCCGACAAGACCGGTACCCTTACTCAAAACAAGATGACCGTCGTCAAGCACGAGCTCGCTGCGCCCAAGGAGAAGTTCCTGGCCGGCATGGCACTGTGCTCCGATGCCCAGTGGGACGAGGAGCGGGGCGAGGCCGTGGGCGAGCCGACCGAGTGCGCGCTTGTCAACGACGCCGGCAAGGCGGGCCTCACTGGCCTGACTGCCGAGCACCCGCGCGTGGGCGAGGCCCCGTTCGACTCGGGCCGCAAGATGATGTCCGTGATCGTCGAGACCCTGGACGGCGAGTACGAGCAGTACACCAAGGGCGCGCCTGACGTGGTGATCGGCCTGTGCACCCACATCTACGAGGGCGATAAGGTCGTCCCTCTGACCGAGGAGCGCCGTGCCGAGCTCGTGGCCGCCAACAAGGCCATGGCCGACGAGGCCCTGCGCGTGCTGGCGCTGGCAAGCCGCACCTACACCGAGGTCCCGAGCGATTGCAGCCCCGCTGCGCTCGAGCACGACCTGGTCTTCTGCGGCCTGTCCGGCATGATTGACCCTGTCCGCCCCGAGGTGGCCGACGCTATCCGCGAGGCCCACGACGCCGGTATTCGCACCGTCATGATCACGGGCGACCACATTGACACCGCCGTGGCCATCGCCAAGCAGCTGGGAATCGTCACCGATCGTAGCCATGCCATCACCGGTGCCGACCTCGATCGCATGAGCGACGAGGAGCTCGACGCGCATATCGAGGACTACGGCGTGTACGCCCGCGTCCAGCCCGAGCACAAGACCCGCATCGTCGAGGCTTGGAAGTCGCGCGACCAGATCGTGGCCATGACGGGCGACGGCGTCAACGACGCCCCGTCAATCAAACGCGCCGACATCGGCGTGGGTATGGGCATCACCGGCACCGACGTCACCAAGAACGTTGCCGACATGGTGCTCGCCGACGACAACTTCGCCACCATCATCGGTGCCTGCGAAGAGGGTCGTCGCATCTATGACAACATCCGCAAGGTCATCCAGTTCCTGCTTTCGGCCAACCTTGCCGAGGTGTTCTCGGTGTTTATCGCCACGCTCATCGGCTTTACTATCTTCCAGCCGGTGCAGCTGCTGTGGGTGAACCTGGTCACCGACTGCTTTCCCGCGCTCGCGTTGGGCATGGAGGATGCCGAGGGCGATATCATGAAACGCAAGCCGCGCAACGCCAAGGACGGCGTCTTTGCCGGCAACATGGGTCTGGACTGCGTGGTCCAGGGCCTGATCATCACCGTGCTGGTGCTGGCGAGCTTCTTTGTGGGCGTGTACTTTGACATGGGCTACATCCACATCGCCGATATGATCGCCGGCAATGCCGACGAGGAAGGCGTGATGATGGCGTTCATCACGCTCAACATGGTCGAGATTTTCCACTGCTTCAATATGCGCAGCCGTCGTGCGTCGCTGTTTAGCATGAAGAAGCAGAACAAGTGGCTGTGGGCATCTGCTGCGCTGGCGCTGGTGCTGACGGTGATCGTAACCGTACAGCCGACGCTTGCCGAGATGTTCTTTGGACCTGTGACGCTTGAGCTCAAGGGTGTTCTTGCCGCGCTGGGGCTGGCCTTCCTGATCATCCCGCTGATGGAGATCTACAAGGCGATCATGCGCGCTGTGGAGAAGGAGTAGATTAACCTGTCCGGGCCCGCCCCACGCCCTTTCTCCCTCACTGGTCCTCGCGCTTTGCGCTGCGGGATCGTTCGGGAGAAAGGGCTTCCGGGGCGGGCCCTGCGGTGACTCTGCTGGCTTTCCTCGCGCGGATGATAAAGGCTGGGGGAAAGTGTGTGAGCCGGTCGAGCGTTTGCTCGACCGGCTCTTTTTGTGGGAAAATACCTGCTCAGTTTTGATTTTTGGTGCTGGGAGGCGCTTGTGGGCAAGGCTAGGGCTAAGGCGAAGAAAAAGACGACGGGGGCGCGGGCTAAGCGCGATCGTCGTCGGAAGCTCGCGACCGAGGCTCCCGCACCTGCTGAGGAGCTGCTGGCAAGCGTGCCGGGACTCGACGCGCTGCAGGACGTTCCGGCGTTCGATGACCTGCCGGTCGATGGGGCTCAGCAGGCTGCCTTCGATGATTTTTGTGCCCAGGCCGAGGAGCCCGAGCAGATGCAGCTTGGCGCCGTGGTGCGCTTGGATCGCGGGTTTCCACTGGTGGCGACTGCCGATGACACGTTTCGTGCCGAGCATGCTGTGGGGTTTGCCAAGTCACGCGGCGAGGACGAGGTCCTGCTGCCTGCCGTGGGCGATCGTGTGGCGGTGCGCCGCGCTCCCGGGCACGATATGGGCGTGATTGAGTGCGTGCTGCCGCGCCGTACGAGCTTTGAGCGTTGGCGCGGCCGTGCCCGCGGAGAGCGCCAGGTGCTCTGCTCCAACGTGGATAGCGTGCTAATCGTGCAGGCGCTCGGTGCCGGCGAGGTGCTGCTCGACCGCGTGGCGCGCTCGCTGGTGTTGGCGCTCGACTGCGATGCCGAACCGGTGGTGGTACTCACCAAAGCTGACCGTTGCGATGCTGAGGAGCTCGAGCGCGATCTGGACCGTGTGCGCCGCCTGGTGGGTCCGGACGTGCGCGTAATCGTGACATCTTCTGCCGAGGGCCGTGGTTTGGATGAGGTACGCGCCTGCGTGCCCGCCGGGAGCTGCGCCATGATCTTGGGCGAATCGGGTGCCGGCAAGTCGACGCTGCTCAACGCGCTGTTGGGCCACGATACGTTGGCTACCGGCGGCGTGCGTGAGCGCGATGACCAGGGTCGCCACACCACGGTCGCGCGCGTGATGGTGGCGCTGCCGGGCGAAGCCGGCGTTATTGCCGACGCGCCGGGCCTGCGCAGTTTGCCGCTCGTGGGGCATGAGCGGGGCTTGGCACGCGCGTTTCCCGAGATTGTCGAGGCATCGCGCGCGTGCCGGTTTGGCGATTGCACGCATACCCATGAGCCGGGTTGCGCCGTTCGCGAGGCCGAGGACGCCGGGCAGATCGATAGCCTGCGTCTGGAAACGTTCCAAAACCTGGCGTTATCCATGCGCGTGAGTGCTCAAATGCTCGATCCCGATGTCCATCTGTAATTGATTTTTCCTATGACAGCCGTTTCCCAACTGTTCGGGAGACGGCTTTTTGCTGCGGAAAAGCCTCGAAACATGCAGTTTGCTGACGTGCTGACCAAAACCTTGCCACGAGCTTGACGGGCTGGTCAGCTTTTGGTCAGCGATTGGTTTGACATCGAAAACCAAGATTGCGATTGCGCCGCTTTGCACTCTGACCGCCCAGACAATGGTGGTACGGGCATTCGCCCGGCACTGCCATGAGAGGAGCGGCCGTGAACAAGAGCAAGCGCATCGCCATCAGTCTGGTCGCGGGCGTGCTCGCTGCTCTGCTCTGCATGGTTTACGGCTCATCGATCCGCTCACAAGCCGAACAGGTCCAGGCTGAGACCTTGGCCAAGTACGGTGGCGATCGCGTCGAGGTATGCGTCGCGGCGCGCGATATCGATGTGGGCGAGACCCTCGATGAGACCAATGTCATAACCCAGGAATGGCTGACGAGCCTGCTGCCGCGTGACGCGGCGACCGAGCTGCGCCAGGTGCGCGGCGACGTGACGACTTCGCGTATTCCCAAAAACGCCGTGATCTGCAATGTCTACACCAAGGCCGAGAGCCGCAAGCTCGAGGTGCCTAAGGGCAAGGTCGCCGTTTCGGTGGCGGTCGATGCCGAGCACTCGGTCGGCGGTGCTACGGGCGTGGGCAGCTACGTGGATGTGTATGTGCAAAAAGACGGCGTAACCGATCGGCTGTGCGGCGCGTACGTGATCGATACCAGTGAGGATTCCGGTGCCACGCGCGAGGGCAAGATCGAATGGGTGACGCTGGCGGCTGACCCCGAAGACGTCAAGGAACTGCTGGGAGCCTCGGGCAAGGGAACGGTCAGCTTGACGATTCCCGCCACGGCGCGCGGCAAAAAGAGCGGAGGCGACGAGTGATGAAGGCGATCTGGCTTGCGTGCTGCGCGTGCGGCGATTACGGGCTGTTGCAGCGGGAAGTCGAGGGCCGTGATGCGGGTGCACAGGTGCTTCGCGTGGGTGACCTGGACGGGCTGGTTTCCATGGCGCGGGCGTTTCCGTCGCGCCGCGGGGCTGCCATCATCGCGGCGTCTCTGTTTGATACCGAAGATGTGCGCAAGACTGTTGCGCGCCTGACGGCCGAAGGCCGCGTGAGTCGCGTGGTCGTGTTGATAGAAGCGCTCGATCCGTCGGATATCGAGGGGCTGTTTCGCGCGGGGGCGACCGAGGTCATCGCTGCACACAGTATATGCGGCAACGGGCGCGCGGGCGAGGGAGCGGTTGATTCCGATCGGCGCATGACGATTGAGCCCGATGCTTTTGTTGATAGGGAACCCGGGGCGCCTCGCGCTACAAGAGGCCCGCGTGTTGATGATTATGGAAAAGCGGAAGCCGAGCATGGTCGGCGCCCCCGGAACCCCCTTGTATACGATGACGCTGGAGGGCCGGCGCAGCATGCTGGCGACTCCCCGGCAGTAGATATGGGATACGTGCACGGCGTGAATCTGGCGGATGAACTCGACGAAGTTGAGGGCCTTGCCGGGTGCGGCGAGTTGTCGCTGATGCAGCATGAGCAGATTGCGCAGAACGAGCCTGCCTCGCAGACCGAACAAGCAGCCATGCCGGCTTGGACGCAGCACGTGGTTGCGGCGGGGGA
>OHAG01000796.1_pt1 | contig 23508 bp, 22 predicted proteins | sample 1577081 | NCBI WGS metagenome assembly OHAG01 (sample SAMEA3541513, study PRJEB24748) | human gut metagenome | biome: human gut; feature: human-associated habitat; material: faeces | place: China | collected 2012
AGGATTTTAGTGTATTTACAGGAATAAAAGCTATGACTTCGCTTTTGACAGGAAGAGATGTTATTGAATTCACTGGAAATGACAATCAGCAATTTATCATGATTAAGTCAGGAAGTGATACTGCAACATCATATGAACTGGCAATTTCATACCTTGAATTAAATAAAGGCTATGTCTGCACTTATGTTGATTCGAGTTTTATGGCTTGTCAAATAGATGCTGAAGATAAAGAAAAACTTTGGATATACTCTGAGATATACACAAAATATTTTGTTGTTTTCAAGTTACCTGAAGAAAAAGAAACTACAAATTAATTTGTAGTCTCTTTTTTTATATTTTAACAACATTTTTATCTAACACAGCGAAACTTTTTAAAGAGAAGTCATCTAACAAATTAGATATGACTTCTCTTTTTATGTTCTCAAAAAGCAAGAGCTTTTCACATATCAAACAACTTGACCCTCATTGATTTTTTATCGACACCATTCATTTATCTTTAACGGCAATTAAACTCAAAAAGAGACGTCCATTCAATGATAGACGTCTCTTTTTATTATTTTGCATTTTTTAATTTTGACAAGTCATAAATATGATCAGCCGCTTTAGCAACTGCTGGAGTATGAGTAACAATGATGACACATTTTCCTTGGTTTGCTAAATCCCTTAGAATTTTAATAATTTCAGCCTCTGTTTCTCCATCTAAGTTTCCAGTCGGTTCATCTGCTAAAATGACTTCTGGTTGATAAGATAAAGCACGTGCAATGGCGACACGTTGTTGCTGCCCTCCAGATAGTTTTAAAATACGACTATTAGCCTGTTCTCTATCTAATCCAACACTTTCTAATAAATCATACACATATTGTTTCTTATCATTCACATTAAAGTTTGCAATATCCATTGATAAACTGACATTCTCAAAAGCTGTAAATTTTGTTAATAGATTGAAGCTTTGAAAAACAACACCAACATATTTACTACGAAAGTCATACTTATTCATTTTCTCCACATCTTGGCCTTTATAATAAACGTTTCCTGATGTGGGAGCGGCTAAACCTGAAAGCACTGATAATAGCGTTGTTTTCCCAGTTCCCGACTTTCCAACAATGGCATAAACTTTTCCTTTTTCAAACTGCAAGTTTAGATTTTTAAAAATTGGTTTTTTATCATAAGTGAAACTAATATTCTCAAGCTTTAAAACTGACATCCTTCTCACTCCTTAGTCACGATTTGATAAAATTCTTAACGGTTCATAACGTGTAATGAAAATAATCGAAACAACCCTTGCAACTAACGTTAAGACAATACCGATTCCTAGTAACTGCATTAATACCGTGAAATCAGTGGCTGACGTAACGTTTGAAATATAATCAACAGCTGCCATCGCCTGCCCTTTACCACCAATGATTCCAGTCATCCCTCCCATCGCTCCTGATGTTGGACGACCAAATGAAGCCTCAGTTTGCATCATATTATTACTTTGAGCTTCAATTTGAGAAGCTAATAATGTATTTGTTACTGGAACGGATGACATCGCCCCAATTCCTGCTCCAATCACTAACGCTACTAATGTGACTACAAAACTTTCCACTAAAAATTGCATCGCAACTTTCCCTTTTTTCATTCCAATGGCAGTTAAAACTCCAATTTCATACTTACGTTCACGAACATTAAAAATATTTAAAACCACTAAAATGATTGCGCCAATTCCAAACACAACGGCTAAGAAATAACCCGCCATTTGACTTAAGTTTTCTAATGGTAATAAACTTTGTTCATAAGCTGCTAAATCAGTTGATGAAACGGTATAGGTTTCATCTAATCCTAAATCGCGTACTTCTGATTCAAACGTATAATATTCATCAACATTTGCAAAGACATATGTTCCTGAAACTTGAGATGGAATAGCCGTTGTTGTTTCCATACCCGTTGTTTCATCAGTTGAAACAACTGCCCCTTCTTCTGAAGCTTTAGCAATCGCCTGAACAGCGTTGTAACTCATATAAATACGATTCGCTGGATCACTAGCTGCTGAGAATCCTTGCATCACTTCACTACTTGAAGTGGTTGATTGACTGTTATTATAAATTCCAACAACGTTTAACGTATAAGTTTCCTCTTCATGATTTGGATTGACTACTGTAATCGTATCTCCTACAGCTAAATCATTATAAATAGCTAATTCATCTGAAATCACACAATCTAATAACTCTGTTCCTTCTTCAAACATTTTTCCATCTATTAACGTTGAAGTTCCTGCTACAAAGTCTGTCATCGCTTCATCTGAACTATATCCAATAATCGTGAAATCACCTTGTACACCCATTCCACCTTTTTGGAATCCGCCACCTTTTCCACTATCCATTCCTGGCATTTCCATACCAGGCTTCCCCATCATCGAATCTATCGATGATTCAGAACTTGAACTTGTCGTTGAGATAGCTTCAAATTCATCTGTTCCATTTAATGAAATCGTTGATGTATAATAGAACGATTTAACCGAATCCGCTTCAGCATAAATTTGCATCTCATCAATTGATAAACTTGAAACCTGAGTAAATGCTGATTTATCAAATCTACCTTCACCATTACCATTATTCATCATTTGCTGCATCATCGCTTGACGATCCACTGAAATTTGAGCAGTAACACTCAATGAATCTAACGTCTGTGTTCTTGCACTTTCCGCAGCTTGGCGAATAGATAGCCCGATACAACATGAAATTGAAATGACTAAAACAATAATTCCAATTAAAATATTTCTTCCCATGGAGCGTGAAACACTCTTCAATGCATTTTTCAATACATACATTCTTATTTCCTCCTTGTGTATTAACTTCTCATCTCTTCGTTATTACTATAAACTCCCAACCTTAAATCAAACTTAAATCACAAAAATCAAAATTCATAAAAAATTCCATCAAAAAAAGATGACCAAGTCATCTTTCCGTCTTTACTTTAATCCCAAATCCAAATCGAGCAATAAACCAAATTAAAATGAGTCCCACTAAAAACAATGAATAAATTCCTGTTAACTCTTCCGTATGCTCCAGTGAGACCAAAAAATCTTGTAATCCATGAGCAATCATTAATGGCACAATCGTCTGATACTTAAATAGAAAATAAAAATAAACAAGTGCCCCCACTCCAATAATCAACGTAATATTCAACCACTGATCATAATTATAATTACTATGTAAAAGCCCAAAGAAAAAACTCGTCACAATCACGGAAATGATACATGAACCAAGCTTATGTTTACTAACTTTAACCCCAAGCCAATACAGGATGAAAAACACACATAATTTAAAAATTTCCTCTCCAATTCCGACAAGTGAATATCGTGCTAACTGATTCAAGACATATGGCCCAGATAAATGAAAGGTATATTGATCCAATAATTGAGGGTCATTTGCTGATAAGAAATATCCTGTAAAACTTTCCGCTAAAATCCCACAGACATAAACAGCCCCTGTGATTCCAATTAAATTGATGATTCCGCCTCCCTTATTATAGAAAGGTCCAATTTCTTTGAATCCAACTGTCACTGAAAAAATTAAAAATATCCCTAAGTATATCATTAAAATCATTTCTGGTCTTGAAAAAACAGATAAAATTGGCGTCCTTAACATCACCAGAAAAACTAAGACAAGCAACAAATAAACCATTGGATGTTTAATAATAGGGACAGCTACCATCTTCTCTTTAAGTTTCATCTCGTTCCTCCTCTCATCCTCTTTTCAATTATAGAAAGTAAATGAAAGAATAGAAGTCACTCGACAAAAAAAGCTATCCATATTAGATAGCTTCATTAGTTATAAAGTTTAACACTAATTTATAGAGTTCTGCTTCATCATGGATACAATAATCTGCTTTGAGATTCCCTAGTGGATGCTCTGCATGACGGCGGTTTAACCAAATAGCTTTCCAACCTGCTCCCTTGGCACCTATAATATCACTCTGAAACGTATCTCCAATAAATAATGTCTCCTCTGGATTAAGGTTCATTATTTTTTCTACATGCTGAAAGATTCCAATCTGCGGTTTAGCAACTCCAATATCTCCTGAGACGAAAATATATTCCTCTGGAATAAACTCCATTACCTTCAATGCCTTCACTTTATTCCATTGATGTTGTGAAGGTCCATTTGTGATAACACCCATCATAATCTCATGTTTTTGACAAAGTTCAATGATTGTTCGCAGCGTTTCAGAGATTTCTAATTTCTTTTGATTACCTGCATAAAGACGTTGAAACTCTAATGCTTCATCATCTGTGACACTTATCCCAAAACTCTCAAAGGCTTTTTGCACACGATAAATGTACATGGCCTCCATCGACATTTCTCCACGCTGAGTAGCTTCAAACACTTCATCACTATAATAACGACTTCGTTTATATAGCTCTTCAATCGGAAGTTCAAAATTCCCTTTAAACAACTCTTCATACGCCTTTTGAAAAGGAATCACCTGATCATATAACGTATCATCCACATCAAATAGAACTGCCTTCATCTCACCATACTCCTTTTTAACATCTGTTATTTCCAATCAATAGCTGATAATACAGCCATCCAAAAAAATTCAATGGTAGGTAGCTAAGTTTTTTTCAATAATAGAGTAATAATTTAAATTCAATAAAATTATACGACTATCACTCACTTTCACCAACAATAAAGGCTATACTATCGTTATCAGAAAAGATGAAAGGGAGATATAACATGTACATAAAGTTACTCGTATTAAGCATTATTATGACAAGTCTACTATTTGCTTTTTTTAATAATATCTATTTAACTATCAAATCCATTCATTTAGATGAAAAACCTAGTTTCATTAAATCAATGACTTATCAATTCTTAAATGTTATCATTATCTTTACATTTCTATTAATGTTAGTTATTTTTTCACAATATGGCGATGAAATCATGAATACTTTACTTTATTAATCCTTGGAGATGTTTGTTTCCCCCTGAGGGATTAACTTACTTAATAAAGAATTAGGAGTAGCTTCGGCTATTGATAAAATTTAATCCTTTACTTAAAAACTCTTGCTCTTTATTTCAAATGAATAATTGTCCTTTTTATCGCCGCCAGTTCTCTTATTTCATGGCCTTTTATGAGATAAGTCATGAGAAATTTTCTATAGAAAATCTTAATATCAGAGTATTTGAAGAACTAAACTTAAATCACACTCTTTGTTTGATGGATAAAATAATAAAAAAAGTCCCTAACGATAGGAACCTTAAAAACTATTTTTATATATTTCAAAGAAGCGGGATATTTCATAGCCTTGATCAATAATTTCTTCATCCTCATGGGTTAACTGCCAGCCATAATAACCATACCGGCGCCACGTTAACTTTGTGATAGGAAATAAATAGTACTCTTTTTGGATGGCTTTAAAGCCATCTTTATAATCAGTTACGATTTGTTTAAAAGCTGCATCTGGATTAACAAATACCGGCTTTCCATCTTGATTCATACCAATTTCGTAAGCTTCTCCACCACCAAAATCACTAGGTAACTGACTTGTATCATAAACGCCAATCGCCTTATTTTTAGGATTCATACATCCCACTAAACACAAACAAACTAAAATACTCCAAACCACCCTCACCTTACATCCCCCTAAACCTAATTAAAACTCTTCCCTACAACTCACTCTCATAAATCTCATTCATTTTTTGATTTTCAATAGCACTCCAAAGCATATCTAATAAATTTTTCTTCTGTATAGCTTTTGAACTACCTTTTAATTTAATATTTAATAAGGCCATTCCTAAGAAATAGAGTTGATTAGACGTTAATTGGCTATCAGTTAATTGATTAATCTTCTCATATGAATCATCAAATGGAATTTCTAATACTGATAAAACAATTTTATTGTCAGCTGAATTTAAGTAACTCGTAATAATACTCTGTTCTTCCTCAGCCACTCCTCCAATTGTTTTCCTTTGATAATATAGTTCTCCAATTCGTAACGCATCATCACGAAGAGAAGACCTAGATTTTTTCTTTTTATCCCCACTTATTTTCTTTTCAAACTCATCTAAACTTAACGAACGGTAAGGTTTTAAAATCTCCAAAAATCGGTCAATTTCGGGATCGATAATACCGGCCGTTAACTGAACAATTTTTTGATACGTATTTAAATCCCCTAAGATATCTTTTACCTTTGTCATTTATTATCCCTCACTTATAAAATATCTGTGATTTCCCTTGAAAACTGACTCTTTGGAACATTTATACGATCTAACAAATCAAAAACTATCTGTCCATAACTTTCATTTGCTGGTAGAGTCCCATTTCGTTTCCAATTAATAAAACAACATTCTCCTGCATTAATTAGTTTCTGAACCTCTACCTGATGATAAACAACTGGTGTAAATAACATTCCTGGTAACTTAGTTTCAACAAATCTACGCCATTGCTCTGCCTCAGTTCCACCTTTAGAACTTGATGCCTTACGTAAAGTCTCAATAATTCCAATCATCTTAGGACTTCCACTTTTAAGGTAAGATAGATATGAATTACTAGGTGCTAAATCAATTAATGACCTGTATTGTTTACAAATGATTTGAACCGAATCATTCTCCACTATATTTTTCAAATGATTGATCCCTTGTACTCCCATCTCATCCATAATAGTTGGAACCACATAATAGTCAGATACAAACAGTGCATTTTGAACAATAAAGTTATTGCTTGGTGGACAATCAAAAATAATAAAATCATACTTTTGATCTAGCTCGACTTCTTTTAAAAATTTAGCTAAAATACTTAACCGTTTAATGTTACTATTTCCATCATCCCCAAATCTACGCTTAATCTCAGATTCTATTCCTTCTAATCCTCTCATCATCCCTTGATGTGAGTTACTATACATACTTGATGGAATAAAATCAAATTTTTGCAATTTATATTTTCCACCAGTATAAAAGTTGTGTTTGATTAACTTATCTAAATTGAATGGAACATCAAAATCTAATATCTCACGATTAAGATAACTATTAAATATATGATTAATTGTTTCTTCTTCTTTTAAACTACTAAAGCGAATATGTTCCCCTTTAGTCTTAGAATAGGCTCTCATACAAATCGTACTTAGTGAACACTGTGGATCTAAATCAATTAATAAAACCGAGTTTTGATTTAAAAAGTTTAGTCCCGCTGCGATATTAAAGGCACTGACCGTTTTTCCGACGCCGCCCTTATAATTAATAATTGATATAATCTTTGCTTTTCCCACGTCGCTATCCCTCCCTATTTTATTATCATTATATTAATCAGCTGGTTAAATCATGTTAGTGTATAAGTGATTAAAACAGGGAAGTTTATCATCAGGAATCTACTTGTCATGATCTATTAATATAAGCAAATTATCGATCATCTTTATTAAAAGGGACACCAAGAAACCTTTGATTAACAGGTAACAGAAGTTTAATGAATAATCAGACGAAATATAAACCTATTTTCTAAAGAGATGATACTAAGCTGTCATCTCTTTTATCATTCATATTTAATTCTACTCATCTCATAAAATGACATATAAGCAAAGGAGGTTTTGTATGGAGTTTTCCTTAATGGTCTGTGCCATTATTTTAATGGCTTGTATTTTACTTAGCAGGCTGACTCACCAACTGGGTCTTCCTTCTTTACTATTTTTCATTCTTCTTGGGATGATCTTTGGATCAGATGGCTTTTTTAAAGTGGCCTTCAATGATTATCATCTCACCGAACAATTATGTACCATCGCCTTAATCTTCATTATTTTCTATGGGGGGTTCGGAACCAATTGGAAAACAGCTAGACCGGTAATGAAACCCGCTTTAGTCTTATCTACACTAGGTGTCCTTTTAACAGCAGCTATAACAGGACTTTTTTGTTACTTCTTTCTTCATCTTGAACTCATTGAAAGTTTACTCATTGGGGCTATCATCAGTTCAACCGATGCAGCATCCGTCTTCTCAATCTTACGTTCGAAAAAATTAAACCTTAAAGATGGAACTGCCTCTATTTTAGAGCTTGAAAGCGGAAGTAATGACCCAATGGCTTACATGCTGACCCTTCTTCTCATCGATTTAATGAATCAAACTGCTAACCTAAGTGAAATCCCCCTTCTCTTACTGAATCAACTGGGATTTGGGACACTATTTGGTGTTTGCATTGGGATGATTACCGTTATTATCTTAAGAAGAGTTAACTTTATGATGGATGGCTTAGAAACAATCTTCGTCTTGGCCATTGCGCTTTTAACGTATGCTCTTCCAACAGCTATCGGTGGAAATGGATATTTAGCAACTTATCTAGCCGGAATCATTATTGGAAATGGAGCCATCCCAGATAAAGTAACTTTAGTAAACTTCTTTGATGGTCTCACCGGATTAGCTCAAATTCTAATCTTCTTCCTACTTGGACTTCTATCCTTCCCATCCCAAATGCCCACCATTTTACTACCTGCTATCCTTATCTTTTTATGGCTAACCTTTGTCGCTCGTCCATTAACAACCTTCTTATTAATGAAGCCCTTTAAAAGTACCGTTTCCCAAAAACTCCTCTTATCTTGGTCTGGTCTTCGTGGAGCCTCTTCCATCGTCTTTGCTATCTTAGTTGTTTTAAAAGGATCGGATACCACGTATGATATTTTCCATATTAGTTTTTGCATCTGTCTCATCTCAGTGGCCTTACAAGGAACATTGCTTCCAACTGTTGCCCATAAACTCGCGATGATTGATGATAACGACAACGTCCTCAAAACGTTCACTGACTACCAGGAAGAAGAACACCTTCCCTTGCTCCAAATCTTTATCATCCCAACCCATAACTGGGCAAATCGTCTCATTAGTGAACTAAACCTCACCGACACCTTAATTTTAATGATTAAACGCGATGAACAGACAATTATCCCGAATGGACAAACGATGATTTTACCTGGTGATCAACTCGTTGTCAGTGGCACCAGTTTTCACGAACAAACTAATCTCACGCTTAATGAGATTAATATTGATAAAAATCATCCTTGGCTTAGTAAAGAAATCAAAGACCTTGATCTCCCACCTCAAACTTTAATTATCTTAATCAAACGTCAGGATGGAACAAGCATCACTCCAAAAGGGGATACACTTATCCAACAAGGAGATACCATTGTTCTAACCTGTGAAACCTTTAATCAATGCATTATTTCTTGTACCTAAAAAACCTCTCGAACGAGAGGTTTTTTTAATTGAATATTTCGAATATATTAAATTTCATCCTAATGTTCATGATATCTACTAATTGACCAGTTAAGATTATCTTTGACTCTAACGACTTCGTTAGTAGACTTCTTATCAGTAATAATAATCTCGATTGGTTTATTGATAGTTTTTATTTCATCATCACCCTCTGCTTCCTCTGTAAAAACTTCAGATATTAAATACATCGTTGACTGATTAACTTTTTCAAACATAAAATCTAGCGGGGCCCCATCAACTAAAACATCGATTTCATATTCATCAGGATTCAAATCATTAAAATCAATCTCTAGACCTAATAATACCGCAATCAAACTATTTCCTTCAAAGGAAATATCATCGTCAAAAGAATAATCATCGAAGAACTTAATAGAAATCCCCTGTCTTTTATGTATAGTAGGCCAACTAAATATCATTCCTTTATCTTCAATTTTAATGGGGAACGAACTCTCTATTTTCGGATTAGAATTCACATAAATCTCACTTTCTTGAGGAATAATGTCTCCAATATTATTAACAGTTCCATCTAAGTAAACTATATAATCAATAGACTTAACTAAACTAGTCATACAAGCTCCTTCATTTCGAAGTGATAAGAACCATTTATAATCCTCTAAGTCTTCTTGACTTAATTCATTTACTTTTTCATTGGCAGTCAACTCTGTACATACTTTGTCTTTATTAACTTCAAATGGATAATTTTTTGTTAATTCAATAATCTCTTTCATCTCTTCATTAAAATTGTTAAATTCTCGATTAACACGGGCTAATCCGATTGTTGTTTCACTAACAAAGCCTTTTTTGCTAATATTATTCACTAGTAAATAGTCTAAAATCTTATCATTCTGTGATAAAGTTAAAAATAAATAATCCTCAACCTCAATCATATCCACCTCTATCTGCGATGTAACATCTAAATACTTTACTTGATTTTCATACGTATAGATATCATCCGTAAGCTGAATAAGATTTGGATTTTCAACATAGCCATGAAGATTAAAATAAATTTCCTCTCCAAAGACATTTAAACGGTATTCATTGGCGCTAATTCTTGTCACCCCATATGAACCATCATCATTCGAAAAAAGTGGAAGTAAAAATAAGATAGCAACTGCTGCAATAGCGGTCAGTGATTTGATCATATGAACTGTTAACCTTTTTTGTTTTTCATAATTATCAATTCGATCCATAATCAACTTAGCTTCTTGACTCACATCAATGTGTTGAATCTCTTTATTCATGACAATCGCCTCCTAAAGCAATCTTTAATTTATCTAAACTCCGCTTAATAATCGTGTAAATTGTTTTAACTGATGTTTTTTCTAATATTGCAATTTCCTGTGGACTTAAATCTGCATAAAAATAATACCTCATAATCCGTTCATACTTTGGTTTTAAACAAGTTCGCATCAGCTGATTAATCTTTTGTGCTTTCTCTTCTTTAATTAATCTTGTTAAGGCATCGTCTGAGCTTTCAGATAAAGTCTCTAATTCATCTTCCCCATCAAACGTGCGCTGTTGATACGCCTTGCTTCTCAAATAATCAATACAACGATAATTCGCAATCTTATAAAGCCACGTCTGAAAAGACGCCTTTTTCGAATTATACCGCTTAAGCGAACGATATGCCTCAAAGAAAATATCCTGGCATAACTCCTTACTCACCTCAACATCTCCCACCTGCTGATAAACATAATAATAAATGGATGAATAATAACGCTTTATAATTTGTTCATACGCCTGTTTATTGGTCGTTAACACGACCTGAATCACCTTCTCCAATTCCATCTCAAAACCTCCCTGGACACGTATCATCTATTTATCCGAACTTCTCCTCAAAAATCTTCAAAAATTAAAAACTTTTTTTCTTAATCTTAACATAATGGCCTGAGAATGAAGAAAAATAAATTTGTTGAGTTATAAGAATCCCCCTATTTCGTGAAAAGACATCAAGTACTAAATGTGCCTTGATGTCTTTTTGATAAATTAACATTAATTTGAATAATTGAATGAGATTTAGCAAATCTTAAAACAGTAATTAATTAGCACTCTAGTGGCTTAGTTAGGAGGACTCGAAAATGTGTACAGGGTTAAGTTTAACTACTAAAGATGGAAAACACTTCTTTGGTAGAAATTTAGATGTTCCCGCTTCATACGGACAATCTGTTCATATCATTCCAAGAAATTTCAATTGGCTAAATGTCGTAAATGGTGAAACATTAGCTTCTAAATATGCGTGTATTGGAATGGGAATCGTTGTAGATAATCACCCACTTCTTTTTGATGCAGTCAATGAAAAAGGATTAGCTGGTGGTGGATTAAACTTTACGCACTTTGCTAAATTTAATGAAAATGCTATCGATGGAAAAATAAATATCTCCGCATCTGACTTTGTATACTGGGCACTTAGTAACTTTGCGGATTTAAATGAGTTACGTCAAGCGTTAGAAAATTTAGTACTGACTAATATTCCATTTGAGCATCAGCTTCCAGTTGCAGGTCTTCACTGGATGTTCACTGATTTATCTGGGCGTAGTATCGTGATTGAAAATATGGCCGACGGTATGCATATTCATGAAAATCCAGTTGGTGTTTTAACGAATGACCCAACTTTTGATTGGCACTTAACTAATTTAAGACAGTATGTTACCCTTGAAAAAGCAACACCGGCTCCAAAACAAATGGGAGATTTACTGCTTCATCCATATGGTCATGGTTTAGGAATGTGTGGAATTCCAGGAGATGGTTCACCTGCCGCACGTTTTGTTAGAACCGTCTTCTTTAGAGATTCAATTGTTGAAGCCAATGATGAAATCAGTGGGGTTACTGCTTTCCTCAACGTGTTAACAGGGGTAACAGTTATTAAAGGGTCTGAAGTTGATCCCGATGGCTCAATGAATTATACCGTGTATAAATCAGCGATGTGTCAAGAAAGTGGAACTTACTATTATACCGATTATTACAATCGACGTATCAATGCCGTTAAATTATCAAATGCTAATTTAGACTCAAAAGAAATTACAAGTTTCCCTTATCAAGGAGAGCAAGATATCTTGTTCCAAAACTAAAAAAATATTTTTAAAAATATAAAAAATCCCCTAGAGAGTAGGTTATGTAAACATCCTACACTTTAGGGGATTTTTATTATTTATAAACCGGAATATCTAATAAAAACTCTTGATCGTCATCATATAAATAAGCAAATCGATGCATATAATTTCCTATTTCATAAGCGTACCATGGTGTTGTCGCATATTGATGCCATTGGTTAGCACTTAATTGATTATATTTAATTTTAAATGGAGTATTTTGCTGATATTTTGGTGAATTAATATAATTCAAAGAAATAAATTCAGCTGCACCAAAGATTGCTTTTTCAGGAGTTGTCCACCCTTTTTTATAAGCGTAAGTCGTTCCTAATAAACGGGGAGCATGATCCCTAGCCCCAATTCCAAATAAGTTATAAACCGTCACTGGTTTATCTAATTGAATGCGCTCATAGTCAATAATCTTTCCACTAGAATCTTTAATTGGTTTATTCTCATCTGCAATTTCTGTAATTGTAATTCCTTTAGCCAAATTACTAGTTCCCCAATTCGTTTCATGAATAGACTGAGACACAAAGAAAATAGGATCAATATTATAGTATCTCGATGCATTATAGAAAATCTGACCTTGATTATGAAGGACTCCTTTATTTTGAAGTTCTTTGTTCAATCCAGCAACATCAAAACTTCGGAATTGATCAATGCGTAAATATTGAAGTAGATAGTTAACATTAGCCGGGTTGTTTGGATTCAAATAACTTGTAATTGACTGTATTGTACCGGACGTGTAACTTTGTTGGATTTGTGCAAACTTAGTTAACGAATAGCTATATTCCGTTGTTAAATAACTAACACGACCATTTAAATTACTTGTTGCCTTAACCCCGACATAATCTTTATGAACATAGGCATAGCTATCATCATAACTAATTTTATAGAAATCATTGAAACGACCAATAATACTTACTTCATCTTTTGCTGTTAATGTTCCTAAAATAACTGAGTTAGTTGTAGCTTCTTGTCGAATGTTTAAACTTGTAACACTATCGATAACCACACCTATACGTGGTGTAGTTTCAAAATCAATATTAGCATCTGGATGTTGATTTGGTTTATTAAACGTAATATAATCTTTTGATACATATCCCGTTGAATTATTATATTCGATTTCATACCAATTTCCAGATTCACCTACGATTGTGACAGCCTCTCCTTCAGCTAACTTTCCAATAGCTGCTTGATTAGTATTCGGTTGTGGTCGAACATTTAGTGTCCCACCATCTAAGTTATAAACATAAGCTATTTGCTTTGTAATTTCTGGCGTTTCAGGTGTTATCGGCGTAAACGTAATATAATCTTTTGATACATATCCCGTTGAATTATTATATTCGATTTCATACCAATTTCCAGATTCACCTACGATTGTGACAGCCTCTCCTTCAGCTAACTTTCCAATAGCTGCTTGATTAGTATTCGGTTGTGGTCGAACATTTAGTGTCCCACCATCTAAGTTATAAACATAAGCTATTTGCTTTGTAATTTCTGGCGTTTCAGGTGTTTGGGAATCATCTTTTTGAACATAACTTCCATTTACATATCCATATCCATGTTCATACTTAATCTTTAACCATCCCTTTGAATCCTCACTTACAACCTCAATAATGGTTCCTTTAGTTAAGGTTCCAAGAAGGATTCCACTTACATCGGGATAATTACGAACATTTAAATTCTCTGTTGTTTTTCCTGTCCAAAGAATATTTTCCGGAATTGTTGGTATACTAAGATTTATAACAGTTACTCGTTGAACATAACCATATCCATCGTGATGCTTAATTTTCAACCAATCTCCATCTTCTTCAATAACATAGACCACTGTTCCTTTAGTTAATGAATTCAATACTTTACTAGTTGTACTTTTTGTTGCATATAGCTTTGTATCTTTACCAATTTCTCCATCCCATAATATTGTTGAATTTGGTAAATTACCTTGAGTGACAACTTTTTTTAACATCCATGCATAAGTATCATTATACTTAATTCTAACCCAATCGCCTTGTACTTTAACGACTTCAACCTTTTGTCCAGCATGATAAGTTGTTAAAGTAGTTGCACTAGTATCAGCTTTTTTATAAACGATACTTTCATTGGTATTAACAGTTCCAGTCCAAATAACAGTTTCTTCTAGTTCTTCGTATTTAGTCACCTTAAAATATGAACCGCTCACATATCCTGTTTTGCCATTATAACTTACTTTATACCAACCATTTGCATTTTTTTCTGAAAGAATCGTCACTATCTTTCCTTTCGGAATCGTCGTTAAAATCTTTCCACTTGTACCCGGTTGATCTCGTAAGTTTAAATTTTCTGTTGGCTGTCCTTCAATCGGAACTGGTGTTGATGGTGTACTATCTGTTGACTCGGAATTACTATCACCTTCTTTAATATAATTGCTGATAGCATATCCCGTTTTTCCATCATAACTGACTTTATACCAACCATTTTCATCTTTTTCTGAAAGAATTGTCACTGTCTTTCCTTTCGGAATCGTCGTTAAAATCTTTCCACTTAAACTAGCTTGATTTCGTAAGTTTAAATTTTCTGTTGTTGTTCCTGTTTTAGATACTGTTGGCTTTGATGGTGCACTCTCTGTTGACTCGGAATTACTATCACCTTCTTTAATATAATTGCTGATAGCATATCCCGTTTTTCCATCATAACTGACTTTATACCAACCATTTTCATCTTTTTCTGAAAGAATTGTCACTGTCTTTCCTTTCGGAATCGTCGTTAAAATCTTTCCACTTAAACTAGCTTGATTTCGCAAGTTTAAGTTTTCTGTTGCCGTTCCTGTTTTAGTCGTTATTGTCGTTGAACTACTTGTGCTTGTGGTTAAATAAGATCCACTCACATATCCCGTTTTTCCATCGTAGCTTACTTTATACCAGCCATTTTCATCTTTTTCTGAAAGAATCGTCACTGTCTTTCCTTTCGGAACCGTCATTAAAATTTTTCCAGTCAGACTTGCTTTATCTCGCAAATTCAGATTTTCCATAGTTATTGCTATTTTTAAACTTGAACGCTCTAAAAGAGCACTAGGTCGACTTTCTTCTGCAAAAACCGTCTTCACATAATCCTGATTGCAAAGAGCTGCCCCCATAAGCGATAGGGTAATTAAAACCTTTTTTGGCATAATTAATATCCTTTCTGCACTTAAACTTTTGTTAAATAAAGATATTTTGATTATCTTTGCTTAAGGTAAAGTACATCTTGTAATACAAAATTAATACAATCTTTTCTATTTTAACATATTAATACATAATTACCCAATATAAGCTAACGTTTATGGAAGTTTTCATGAATATTTTTTGTTATCTACTTTTTTACTATATAGAAACAGAAATATATTTCATAATTTTATAGTAGACTTAGTTGGTAATTATCTTTAATACTAAGTTCTCTACGCTACGTGGCTCAATCTATGATTGGGATCATAAATTTCCCTAACTAGTACAAGACAGACTATAGTCCATGAGGTACCAAAACCTTTTACACTCGCATAGTAGATAATTTTGATTTATATAAAAAAGTGACCTAATTACTTAAAACTAGGTCACTTTTTCTATTAAAATGTTACCTCTTATTAATCATCAATAAAAGCGGCCAAAAAACCTGATTCAAGATTAACTTTTTCTATGACAATTTCTGTCTTTAAAATTGACGGTAGATTTAACTTTGCAACTTCTGATGCAAACGATTGCTGAAATAATTCTGGATTTGAAAGCAACTTATCAAATAAACCAATAAACCCAATACCTGCTACGTGGAAAAATAAAATATCTGAATAATCTCTGACAAATTGGGCGAGTTGTTTAAGACATCGCTTTCCAAGTAAAAGACCATGATCTTTGGATAATTCTCCAAAATTCTCTAAAATAATACCAATCACATGATATTCTTTATCTTTAGGAATCGACTTTAATATTCTTGCTAATGCTTTTCGATTATACAATGAAGTCACTGAATCAATTTCAACTTCTTGATAAGCATTAATTTCATTTGTTATATCTCTCGCGACACAAAGGATTCCTTTATTCATTTTCCTTTTAGAAATTTGATAATAATTCTGATTGGTAAAAAACTCGACATTAGAATAATTGCCCTGTTTAATGACCTCTGCATCACTCTTACTACATTGATATTGAAAAATTGGTGATAAAACTCCTTTACTCACCAACTCCTCATCTGTTAACCCTAATAAATCTGACTTTTCTACGTTTAAAAAACGTAAATAAGTTTTATTAGCATACTCATATGCTAAGCCTTCTCCCTTAAAAAAAATCATATCCGATGAATTTTCTACAACAAAATTAAAAATTTCTTGCTCTAATGTTATACTATATGATCTTGTTGTAATCTCGACGATAATTCCTAATTCATCAGGAATAAATTTTAAAGTAAGCTCTTGATGCTTCTTGTCTTTAATAACTACAACCTTTTTCTGCTTCGTCTGATTAACTGATTCTAATATCTCGATTAAATATTTTCTACTTTTAATTAAACTTATATTTTCAATAACTTCTACTAAATTAAGTTCTTCTGAATAATCTGTCACATTCAATAAGTGTTTAGCTGCTGAATTTAAATATTTTATGCCTCCATCAGGATTTATCAAAACAATAGGTTGTGAAAGATGTTCAAAAAGTTGAAGTGTCACGATAATTCCTCCCTCATAAATAGCTCAACGGGACTCCCTCTTTTTTTATCAATAAATTACCAAAACCAAACAAAGAAGAATGCGAAGTAAAAGTCATAAATCCTTATTTTTGTGCCAATTTATACATTTATTATAGCACATTCGACAAAATCAACTAAAGAAGAAAAATTATTTTTGGTACTTTTTTCTAATTGAAACATTGAAATCATTATTCACTTTCTATGAACTCTTTCCAAGAAAATGAAAAAAGGTATTCTCCACTAGAGAGAGTACCTTCTTACTATTTAACTCCTATTAACAATTTCTGTTCAAAATAATCAACTAATTTCTGATAAATATCACTTTCAAACACATACTGATTTAAACGACTATTTGTTATAGATAGAGTTGCTTGCTCCTCTATAAGATAAGCACTTTTTTCAAAATCACTCACATAATAAGTTAGTAAATTAATTAACTGAGTCTGTGAATCATAGGAAATATTTAAAACTGTTTCATCATCATGAATAGAATAGATGATACCTTGTTCTCCTTCATGTTCTTCAAATGACATGGATTCTTGCTTTAAATGGTCTGTTAAATTCGTCATTTCAATGGGTGTTTGAGTAACAAAAGTAGGAAGTTGCTCTTCAAAAACATTTTCAATAGGGCTACTAGGTAACCTAAATATTAAGGATAACTCAATACTATCCTCGATATGAGGCGTTTTTAACGAGACTTGAAAATTATCTGACATGATTTTCGGACTAAATCGATAACCAATTGACAGTGACTGCATTCCTAATTCAGATGGTATCACTAATTCATACTGTATAGTCAGAGTATTTAAGGGTTGATTAGACGTATCCTCTAAAAATGGGCCTGTCTCACTGAAACGAACGCTTTCCATCTCACTTTTTAAATTCTCAAATAACGGATTAGATGTTGTTGTCTCCTTTATTGATAATGCATCTTTTATAAATTGCTCGCGCTCATTAGTGTTATATGATTGAATTTCATCTACCATATTAAGAAAATGACTCAATATAGGAAATGGCTCTATCTGTTCCGTTTCTTCTTTCTTCGAATGACAGCCAACTAGAATAACTAAGATACATCCTATTACGAAAAGGCATAACTTCTTCATTTCCCTCACCTTAAATTAAATTTAATAAAAAAGAATTATAAATAGTATGTCTCTAGCGTTCTTTATTCATACACACTCTTAGACTTTCTTAGGACGTTTTAACTTTAAATCTTCCTTCATCCAATAATTTGTATCTTCCAGATCGAAGGTTGGATTAAACTCATCAACTCCTAACCATTCCATTACACTCTCGTATTCAGGATGACTTAAATCTTTAATAATCTCTAACAATTCTAAATAACCTGGAACACCACCACAATCCTCTGGCGGACAAGCCCCTTCACCGTCTAAACAAACAGGATAAACATTCGGATAATCTTCAAGTTCTTTTTCAAACGTAATCACATGCTCCCAATAATCCCCCATATCGTATACATAAGGAATCGATTGGCCTACTTCAACATACTTATCCACTTTCACATTTTTACTTAAACGGTACGTTTTAGGCAGGCGCGGACGACCATCATATGTTGGCATGTCATTCATCCACGAATACTCCTCCACCTCTTCGCTTGTTTCAACCAATACCAACTCTTCCCCTAACTCAAACTGATACAAATGACAATTATACCAACCCATACTATATTGAATCACACGATGCAACGCATTAAACGATACTTCTGCTGGCATCACAACACGACGCCAAACATCCAAACCTTCTAACTGAATTTTTATTTGATAAGCCTTCACAACATCACCTCTAAAAATAAATTACCTTCATTGTAGCAAAGACACCGTAATTATACAAACTTCTACTCAAAATAATATGGTAAGGATTGATAACAAGTCACAACACAATCTAGCGAATCATCCACTTCATCAAAATCAACATGAATTTCAATGGCTCCAAAAATCAACACTCCATACTTAGCCATATCATGCTCAAAGTCCAACCACATGTCACGCGTCAACTTTTTACTTTCAACTCGCTCATAAAAATCGTCCACTTCAAAGAAATACATCCCACTCTCACTCTGTAAACAACAAGTTACAAACTCCTGTAACAATGAGCTACACTCGGATAACGGAATCTTTGGTGTATCCTTTAACTCTTCCTGAATTGCTTTTATCCATAAATAATCATCTTTAACAATCACAATTACCACTCCTTATCCACAGCTATTATAGCGATCAATTAGTGAATAAAAAATATAAATACTAAAACAAAGAACAAAGCTCTATTGTTCGTATATTACTACGAGGAATATACCGGGCCCTAAACTATCCTCGTTTTACAATAAATCCATCTGTTTTAAAAATTTATTTTATAAGCTATAATAAAGGAGATAAAAGTGAATAAACTAATTCAAAATCTCAATTTAGCTGATGACTTCTTATTTGCTAAAGTCATGAGTGATAAAGTAATCTGCAAGAAAGTTTTAGAGGAGATATTAAATATTAAAATCCAAGAAATAAAGATGCCAGAACAACAAAAAGTAATTGATCTTGTGCTCGATAGCAAATCTGTAAGACTAGATATTTATGTCAATGATGAACATAATACAATTTACAATGTTGAAATGCAAAAGAGTAGTCACAAAAACTTAGCTAAACGAAGTAGATACTATCAAGGTAATATTGATTTAGATATGATTCAAAAAGGAGAAGACTATGAAAAGCTTCGTAAAAGTTTCGTTATTTTCATTTGTACCTTCGATCCTTTTAACAAAGGAAGGCATATTTATACATTCCAAAATAGGTGCTATGAAGATTCCACGCTAACCCTTGGAGATGAAACAACAAAAGTCTTCTTAAATACAAAAGGGGAACTTAATGACGTTAATGAAGAAATGATTGAATTTCTAAACTATATTGAAAATTCAACAGATGATTATGCAAATCAGGCTAAGAGTCAACTTGTAAAAGAAATTAACCAAAAAGTAAGTTATTTAAAATCAGATAAATCTTTGGAGGTGGAATATATGACACTTTACGAACGTGATAAAGAAAAATTTAAAGAGGGGCATGAACAAGGACTACAAGAAGGATTAGAACAAGGCATTGAAAAAAATAAAATAGAGAATGCTAAAGCTCTTCTGGATATCCTAGATGATGAAACAATCGCTTCTAAAATTGAACTACCACTGGAAACCGTACAAAAGTTAAGAACTGAAATACTATCTCAATAACATAATAAAAAATCGTAGCAAAAAGATGCTACGATTTTTTTCATTTATGCGTCCTACTAGTTTATGAACCTGTTGAATGTCAAATAAGTCAATGATACTTCCGACACTTCTAAATGGATCTTCAGTTAAAACCTGGTTATTTTCAATAAATCCATTTGCCTCAATGTAATCAACTAATAATTCAATGAATTTTAATTAACTGACATTAAGCGACTGATCACTTAATAATTATGAAAATACTGCTTGGACCACTTCTTTTCCATTCCAACGCGCATATTAAATTCTATAACACCCGATTAAATAAGGCTGTAGAATAATCCACAATGTCTGTGATACTTAGCATATTATACTTTTTATACACGTCTGAAAAATAACTTTCAATTAAAGCTTTCTCAATGACTTTTCCACCTTTTTGATTAGGGGATAAGCCTTTTCTTGTCTCTCTCCATGGCTTTTCACAATGTGTCATACGTTCAAGTGCTTTTCCACTATAACATCCTAAATATCTCATAATCAAATCAATAAAAAACTGTTCTTCCTCATCTAAGGAGCATACGTCATTTTTAGATACAATATATTTATAATCTTTAAATTTACTATATATCTCTGGATAAACAGGACCTTGATCCCAAGCCTCACAATCATTTTCAAACAAATGATACCCATAAAAAACTTTAAAGAATGCTTGCGAATAGTAAAGAATTTTTTGTAATGCTAACGGTGTGATATCGTCACTAACACCTAAAATATAATCGACAACTTTAAAAATCTTATCGTTTTTCTCCCCACTATCAAAAGGTCTTACATACTTACTTTGCTCTAACTCATCTTGATAGTCTAAGTTATCATGATAGTCTAGGTCATTTGAATCATCTAAGTTATCCTGCTGTGTTTTATAGGCTTGATAATCTAGATCACTAGTTTGCTCTAAATCTAAGTCTACCTTTAAATCATTTATCCCTATTTTATCAAGGTTGCTTCTACATTTCTCATAAGCAACTTTTGTTATTCTAGTCTGATTTTTTTGTAATATTTCATAGAATTTATTCGCATCTTCATTGATAGCTTTTAGCAAATCTAAATAGTCTTTTTTAGGAATCATCCCTTTTAAATATCTCGTTATCGTTAATTCTCCCCAATCTAATAATAAAGATAAGGGCCTTTTCCCGATATTATACTTAGACATAATCGAATTGATAATTCTTATCGTTTCATTAGACACTCTTTCTTGATAGGCTTTCTTAGTATTCTCGTTATTCTCTTCATAGATTGCATCGACAAAGATTAAATGTTGGCACTTATTACAAATGGCTTCCTTCTTTTCGTATTCAACTTCATAGCCTTTCACTATTTTTTTATGCTTTTTTTTAACGACTGTATATTTAGTCGTTTTTTTACATTTCCCACAAAACTCCTGCATGATTAAAATCTCCTCTTAATTAAACGAACTTCTAAAAATACTTCTTTATATCTTCTAAAAAGGAATGATTTTTTTTTGGTGAATTACGCGCTTGAATGATACATTCATTCTCTGTATCTTGTAACTCTATTATACATAAAATGATACATTTTCTTCAACCTGAAGTGTATCATTTTGATGCATTTTTTTCCAAATCTCGCAGGTATAACATTCCATACCTTCCTCTTATTAAATATCTACTGTATCAATTTTCGACATCCTTCTTAATAAAAAAGATTAGTTTTTACAAACTAATCTCTCTATCCTTTTAATAAATAAAACACAGCGCAACTAAAGCAATCACAATATAGATGTCACCAACAATTCCTGCTACTCGCTTTACATACAAAACAGACCAATCTTTAAGTCTAAAATTCGACATTTCGGGAAAAGAGTAATTACCTAATAGTGTCTCCAGTAACACAAACACAAAAGCTAGCCCACTGATAATAGTAAACCATCCCTGATGAATAACAATTACTGTCCACAACATCGGCACTAATTGAAACACTATTCCTTTAATGACTGTTTTATAATACTTGGTTTTACTTTCATACTGACTCATATTTTTCTCTTTAACATAGTTTGAATAAGTAATATATTGCGCATTAGATAACAATCTCACTTGAATTTGACACCCGACTAACAACAACGTAATAAAAAAATAACCAACTAGTACAATCCGTGAAATAATTTCTATAATCAACTCCATTTTATAACCTCTTCTCTATAAACTTCCTTCTATATTTATACTCCGTCATACTAACAATGATCTAATTTCTATGCCTATTTTCAAGAGAAAAGAGAATCACAACGATTTTCCGCTGCGATTCTCCTGGATCATTTATCGATATTCCCAAAGGCTTTTTATTCTATAGAGAAACAGAAATATATTTCATAATTTTATAGCAACCTTAGTTAAACATTCGCTTTAATACTAAGACATCCTATCGTCCAGATAAAAATTTTCTATGAATGAAATTTATCTGATCTTATATATCAAGCTCCTAATTTCTCAATCCCCTTCACTGCTACCTAGCGTCCCTAATTAATAACATCTCTTCCATCAAAAAATTCTCTCTTAATTCGATGCTTTAGTTAATCAATTAACATCCCTATCTTTTTCTTAATTCTCTTAATTGTTTCATTCTTTTTAAGTATTTATTAACCTCATCTTTATCAAAATCTACCTGTAACTCTGACACATCATCAATTCCCAACCACTCTATCATATGTTCGTACTCATCATCTTCAGGATTTGATAATACCTCTAATGCATATAAATAACCACCTACTCCACCACAATCCTCTGGTGGACAGATTCCCTCACCTTCAAGACAGAAAAACTCTTCATTAATAATATCTTTATAAACTTTCTCAACTTTTATCTTATGTAACCACTCATCACCAAAATCATATAAATATTGAATCACCTGTCTTGATTTCACATAATCAAAAACATTCGATGTACGACTTTCTTTATACTCATATGGTAAGCATGAATAGCTAGTATTTTTTTCTTCAGCACGATCAACGAAGACAAGATTCTCCTTAATAGCAAGCTCATATTCATGATAACTACTCCAGCCAAAAGACGCGTCAACGACTTGCTTTAACTCATAAAAGGTAATATCCTCTGGTACAACAACACGTCGCCAAACATTTAATCCTTGTAACTCTATTTTCAGCTGATAAAATTTCATCAAATCACCTCTATATTAAATACTTTTCTCTTTACGTTAAAACTTACCTAATCATTCTAAATGCTCATTCACTTCAGATGTACAATCACTCATCTTA
>OHAG01000815.1_pt1:0-2500 | contig 23198 bp, 12 predicted proteins | sample 1577081 | NCBI WGS metagenome assembly OHAG01 (sample SAMEA3541513, study PRJEB24748) | human gut metagenome | biome: human gut; feature: human-associated habitat; material: faeces | place: China | collected 2012
CTATATCTATATTCAATCTATATCTATATAGAATCTATATAAATAATATATAGGATTTATATATTATTAATTATACGTTTAATGTATATTACACTTTTTGCTTTTTTATTTTACTAAAATATTGAATTTTGTTTTTTATACTTATGATTCCTTTTCCGATATTGTATTGTATAGTGTATGTATACTCGTTATGTACACAATACAAGACAGGAGGCTATTTTAGTTTCATCAGAGTTGGATCATATCTTTCTTTTTCTTTGAATCCGAATTTGTAAAAAAAAATTTCTTGAGTCCTCAACTTAGATGAAGTTGGAATAGTTCCCCTCAGTGGTATACTACTACATTTACATTTGGATAAAAGCGAATCGGATTCAAATATTTCTTATTGATTCTTGTCAAAAAAGAAGAATTTGAGTAGAAGGTTCATATCCGTTTTTTAAATGAGTATGTTTTTATGCTATTTCGTACTGTACAATTCCTTTGTTTATCGTTTTCCCACGAAAGGCAATGAGAAGAATTATGGAATGGATTACTACCTATGCCTAGATCACGGATAAATGGAAATTTTATTGATAAGACCTTTTCAATTGTATCCAATATTTTATTACGAATAACTCCGACAACTTCAAGAGAAAGGGAAGCATTTACCTATTACAGAGATGGTGCGATTTGATTCTTTTTTTTACTGCTCTCAGTCTTACGAGAAGGATACATGATTCGGGATAGAAAGAAAAAGATTATTGAAATAAATCTACGCTTTTTGAAGGTGAAGTTTGGAAATCGAACAATTCCCTCTGTCGTGTATCCCCGATTAATGCAGCCTCAGATGCTTCAATTATCGATTCTAGTATTGAGCGAAAGGTTACACCACCTATAGGTTATATATTACAGGTCAATCCTATTCCAATAGGCAGCATAGGGTAAGAAGCACTACACCTAGGAATCAACAACACGAACACTTTGTTATAAATTATCCCCTTTCCTTCTATCGGGATTAACAAGAATGGTTGGGACAACAAATATCCATCTCGTTCGTACTTTGGATACCTGTATAACCATCGAAGACTGTTGAAGTGACTAATTCCTGGAAATTAGAGGGCGTTGAGAACAAAGAAATTGTTGGAGTTACCATTTCATTTCTATCTAGTACCAATACGCTTGATATTAAGAAAGGGCCCCTTACAGGAAGGTTGGCTAGAGATTTTTTGTAAAAACACTAGCCCCACTCAGTTTATAATGAGAATATTTCAATCTTTGTTGATTCCCTGTATTATTCCTCATTATGCACATAAGGGAGGAGCCGTATGAGATAAAATCTCACGTACGGTTCTGGAACGGAGATTTTTTTTGAATCGAACGACGACCGTAACGGATGTCAGCGCAATCCGAAGGAAATTATGCGGAAGCTTTACAAAATTATTATGAAGCTATGCGACTAGAAATTGATCCCTATGATCGAAGTTATATACTCTATAATATAGGCCTTATCCACACAAATAACGGGGAACATACGAAAGCTTTGGAATATTATTTTCGAGCACTAGAACGAAACCCGTTTTTACCACAAGCTTTTAATAATATGGCTGTGATCTGTCATTACGTGCGACTATCTCCACTATAGAAAGAAAAAAGGAAAGATCAAATCTGATAGTAAATACTAGAAATAAAACAGGCTTTCTACATATGTATCGTCTGAAACAACGATTTTTATGAGCTGTAGAAAGGAAAGAAACTTCATAGAAGTCGAAATATGAAGACATAGATATGCCTTACTTTATTCTATGGATAAAGGGAAAGAATCTAATTGATAGAGGAAGCGCCGTAAAGATCAATTAGTGGATTTTGGTCCAATCTAATTAAGAACTGCTTATTTATGTTATAATATGAAATAAAAGCTAGGAATCCACTTATGTAATAGAGTCAATCCACTAAAGGTATTAAGCAGCGGTGTAGGATCAGGTCCCAAAGATAGTAAGTCTTTCTTATGAAGGAAAGTCTTTTTCAAGGATTCTATATAAATTTCTATATGAAACCGGAATAGTTACCTTTCAGAAAATTCTAAGAGGAAATGCCTTCACTTTATCCTTCTGATTCTGAAGGTGGGAGAAAAGAGAAAACTTAACCTATTAATCCAAATTCAAGTTTGAAACTTATTAATCTCTTTTAGTTATCCCAAGAAAAGAAAAAATGGGATAGATCTATCAGAAATCTCGTTTTAGTTAGATAGGGTAGATTAAAATGGGACAACAAAAGAATTGACCGACGAGCCGTATGAGGTAGGAAACTCTCAAGTACGGTTCTAAGGAAAGGAATTAATCCACCTATTCCGACCGGGGAGAACAAGCCATTCGACAGGGGGATTCTGAAATTGCGGAGGCTTGGTTCAATCAAGCCGCTGCGTATTGGAAACAGGCTATAGTGCTTACTCCGGGCAATTATATTGAGGCGCATAATTGGTTGAAGATCACGAGGCGTTTCGAATAAAAGAACACTTTAGTTT
>OHAG01000815.1_pt1:12500-20000 | contig 23198 bp, 12 predicted proteins | sample 1577081 | NCBI WGS metagenome assembly OHAG01 (sample SAMEA3541513, study PRJEB24748) | human gut metagenome | biome: human gut; feature: human-associated habitat; material: faeces | place: China | collected 2012
TCTTTTTATCAGTCAGAACAGAAGGGGGGTTTCCTAGTTTTTCCTTAAATTCAACACCAATATAATAATATTAACTAAAATAATAGTAAACGGGTAGAAGATTGGGAATGAAAATCTCTTTCTCGTATCTACTCTCCATCCCGTTGTCAGAACAAAAATATCGGATACATCGATATAGAAATAGTTGAGACCCGAAGCGACGATCTGATATATATTGAAATCTTATCTAGATAGAAATGCATCTTGTTCTGGAATAAAAGAAAGATATTGAAAAAAGACTCTTATGTTGTGATTTGGAATAGGTGTTTCTGTGGAGTAATGGAATAATAGCAATTTTTTCCTATGGAACATCCAAGAACAATAAGATTTAATCGTCAATATCGATCAATTCTTGCGGATTCCAAAGAAAAAAAGTCGACTGTTCTCATTTCATCTCTATCGAATTTGAATATCAGAATAGCGGATATAGTCATGATTCAATGGGTCAGGTCCACTTACTTTTTACTTTATGGATTTCGAATCTTTACAGTGGATTTGATTGGAATAATGGAAAATAGGAATATTTGGCAATTCAAGAGATGACTTATCATGATTCATTAGAATCTAATGCGCAAATGCTTCATTTTAGAACCTCTAATACTATCTATAGTTCATTCCAATAATAATTAGTTGGTTACTTTGTTTATTTTTATTCCAAAAATATCTATATGTTCCGTTCAAATCAAATATGAATACTACTACTGAAGTTTTATGAAAAAAACCAAAGCAGCCCCTTATCGGATTTGAACCGATGACTTACGCCTTACCATGGCGTTACTCTACCACTGAGTTAAAAGGGCCCTTGATTGATTAAATTCCTGAATGAGTCACTGTGCGGATAAGATCTATTTATGTACATATATTATATACATAAGTACATACAGTAGATTCATAGTGGCTAGTGGTTCACTCAGAATGAGCAATTTGATTTACCCAGCGAGTTTAAGATAAAATGGTTTATTTATATTTTTTTATCCAATCTAAATGCAATGGATTGTTTCAGGACCGACTCTCATTTTTTGTTCTTTTATTGAATTGACTCCCAGCAGAACGAAATACGCTTGATTGAGACATAGATCCAAGATATTTCATCGAATCATGTAATGAAGAGATTCAATTCATCCTCTGAACCAAATTCTTATAGAAAAACAACTTTCGACAACTTGTTGATCCTCTTGCTCGATTTATCGTTTGTTAATTTCCTGATTTGGTGTGAGATAGGCATATCTCATCTTAAATCTTAACAATGGGTGAATCAATGAATGAAAGTAGGAGAAATGCCTCTTTTTGGGGGGATAAATCACTTCCCGAAAGAATCCTTCGTATTATTATTAGTAATTTTGAGTTCTTATTTTTCTATTTTTTATTTATATATTATGTCTAATATTATGTTTAACTATACTAGAATGTATAAAATGTGATTCGAATGAATGATTTATGAATGGACGAATCAAAAATTTCTATAAAATCATGAAAGATCCTTCGGATCTAGTCATACAATTCCATTATGTTGACAATTTCAAAAAACTGTTCATACTATGCTCATAGTATGATAGCGGTCGGGTAAGTATGCCCCCATCGTCTAGCGGTTGAGGACATCTCTCTTTCAAGGAGGCAGCGGGGATTCGACTTCCCCTGGGGGTAGGGTACTACGAAAGGAAGTGGATCATGGATTATCAATAAGCCTAAAGCGGATTCTTACTGGGTCGATGCCCGAGCGGTTAATGGGGACGGACTGTAAATTCGTTGGCAATACGTCTACGCTGGTTCAAATCCAGCTCGGCCCATTAATTCGCTGATCCATCCTGAGATAATCTAATCATTTGTCTTTCAGAAATGCCTGGTACAAAAGAATCAAAAAAAAAGAGTCCAATTTTCTGCTATATCTCTTTATTTATTTGTTTTGTTCCCACAAATTCTAATCTTGCTAAGGATCTAGATTCATATCGGGATCGATAAGTATAAAGTCTAAAGAAATAAAGAAAAAAATTTTATTGAAAGATTGATTATCAATCGATTTACCAATAACAAAAGTATTACCAGTAAAGTAATCCCTGTCGCCCCCATTCAAGTGCTTACACATGCGGATATCAATATATTACTCGTGCCTCTTCTCTCTTACAACATGGCGATTCTAACTAAATAGAAATGATTTGAATGAAATCATAAGAATATGTATGTAGGCTGTACACCTTATTTCCTTGGGATTGTAGTTCAATTGGTCAGAGCACCGCCCTGTCAAGGCGGAAGCTGCGGGTTCGAGCCCCGTCAGTCCCGACGAATCCAATAAATAGATCAACCCATCTTTCCATTTTCTGTGAAAGGGGGGACAAGACAAGGGGTAGAATCTCAGGGGATCCTTATTTTTTTTCTTTTCTCATCAAACAAATACGGGAATTTCCATTCCTTCAACTAACCCCGATTGATGGGAGGGAGGCGTATTCTGACTTCGATTTTGTGTACTCGAAATTACTAATTTGGATCTGAAACAATCTATCCCATTCAAACTACACACCGAGCTTTTGTTTTAATATATGTGTTCCAATACAGTACTAATTCAAGGAAAGAGTCCATTAATAAAACAAAGATCAAACAAGATACCAGCCCTCTTATTAGGTATTAATGGGAATCCTTTTTTCTTTCCTATTTTTTTTTATTTAAAGGTCCATTGAAGAAAGAACAACAAATACTAAAAAAATAGTGAATTGGGTGGAATATTAAATTCTTTATTTAGACCGGGGCTCATCTTTATCACACTTCTTTGTCTTCCAAGAAAATGAAATCATTATAAAGAATGGAGTTTAGAACGGAACTCCTTCCTTTTTGATTTTATTTCGCTTATATTATTGTTTAGATTTGTGAACAATAGAAAAGAGAAGAGGAAAGGTGGTTAGATGATACTTCATCTCATCAGATGATTGTAAAAGGAAGACGTTAGGTTATAGAAAAGAAAGAATGGAAAAGAATAATAAATAAGCCATTCTTGATTGGATTGGGAATCCAATTTTGGATTCGGTATGGATAAAGGATCTTCCTATGTTATACTATTCAATTCTCGACGATGAATCGCTTTAATAGCTCAGATGTTGTTATTCATGATACTGAGTCAATATCATCAAGATGGAATGACCATTGAATTTATAGGCGAAAGATTTATCATCTCTATGGGATTAAATCCCGAGTTATTTATTGGGAAGTAAAAAAAAGATGAGATTATGGAAGTAAATATTCTCGCATTTATTGCTACTGCGCTGTTCATTCTAGTTCCTACTGCTTTTTTACTTATCATTTACGTAAAAACGGTCAGTCAAAATAATTCATTTGAATGAAACTTGACTTCTTAGTTCTTATCAATGATTGAAGAAATAAAATGAAAAGGATTCCAATGTTGCGTCTTAAATGAGTGGACTAGAATCGGCAGTATTTTATGAGATCTGATAGTATGGTAGAAAGAAGGATTCATATATTTCTTTCTGCCATACTATCTATTAATGTTATTGTAGTGTATTAAGGTTGTACTGTATTGTATAAAGATACAGACCTAATATAGTATAGATCAATCTACATCTATTTTATGTACATATCAATTTCATATATTGCATATAGCACCCCAATTCCATTTCTTTGTTACATCTATTTGATTTGTATTGATTCCGATCAATCTGAAATAATCGAAAGGCAATTCATACTCTCACGACTCTAATTCGTTTATTTGGTATTATTTCGTATATGAATTGCCGTATCTGTCGAAAGAATCAAATCATGAAGAAAAAATTGTATGGGGTATTTAATAAAAGAAAACTAACTAATCTTTAACATTCCTAAGAAGTAATTGGTTGAGCCGTTGACAGACGATCCAAGGAGTTCTATCTATGGGAATTTCTTCGGATTTCGAAAAGGAGTAGTAAACCTCACTGGTAACGCTCGAATCATATGATATGAAATGAGTCGGTAAAGCATAAATTCCATTTTAAAATAATAAAACAAGTGGTAAGTGGATAATATGATATGTGACTTGTTCAAGGTAAAGTTTTATTCGTATTATGCATAGTATCTTGTTGCACAACCACTATTACACTTAATAACGGAATGACTTTCTCTTTGAAAAGGAGGAAACAAATACAAATAAAGGGGTCCGTGAAATAGAAAATTTAGGAAGAATTTAGTTGGAATCCATTTTCCATTCATTTGACTTTCGAAATACGAGCATAGGAATCATTGAAATATCCGTTTAATTGAAAGGTAAGGGCATTATTCATATAATACATTTAATACATGACTCCATTCGAGTCCAATGGAATTTCGAAATAACAATATTTTTATTGAATTTCAATTTGATTTAAATAACGTTTTGCGGAACGATTTAGAAAACAATTGATACAGTTTGATTCCTCAACTCAATTAGTAGTACTTCTAGAGTCCATTTCTCCCCCATACTACGAGTGAAAGGGAAAATGTAAAGACTGCCATTAAAGCAGCCCAAGCGATACTTACTATATCCATGTGAATTATGTCTCCAATTTCTCTGAATATGAAAAGGTTATTCCATTAGTGCTCACTAATAATAGTGGAATCCATAGCACAGAGTCAAAGAGGGATTCTGCTCCAACATTATTATTGATGAACCAATCCAATAAATCCACTTATAACAAGTTCCTATATGATTTCTAGTAGAATCGGCAAAGATGAAGTACAAGCAAAATATGTAGTGACATCCTTGGAAATATCGGGCAAGGGGGTTTTTGTTACTATAGAGCCTGTAGTAATAATAAGACTTATTCTTTCTTTTGTTGCCTTTCATAAATAAAAGGAAACTAAGGGCATAAAAATATAGAATCAAGATAAATTACCATCTATTACGTACCTGTATTTCCCATTTGATCGAATCCTTACCATCGACCGATTGTTTCACAGAGATAGTCGGGAGACGGTCTATTACAGTCTTAACTAGGGATTACTGAAAAGAAATTCTTTCTTTTTGCACTTTTTCTATCAAAAAAATTATCCATCCAATCTAATTCAAGACCCAGTCAGTAAACACTACATTAGTAAAGGGAATCGTAAGTCTTGATATCTCTTCCACTAACTAATACCTATAATCTTTCTTGGAATCAAGGATTTACTATTTACTTTAGGGTTTCGAGATAAAGTTTAGCGAACCCCCAGATGCTTAGAATAAAGCAAGTATCCATATTTTTCTCTGCGTCTAGTGGTGAATAATTCGGCGAATTATATCAGCATAACAGAATGGGGGATTTCGAGTCTTTTGTTGATCAGGCGACACCCGGATTTGAACTGGGGAAAAAGGATTTGCAGTCCCCCGCCTTACCGCTCGGCCATGCCGCCAAAAAGGTATACAAAATAGATGAAAATGCTCCCCACCTTTTTTTATTGTACTTGTATCGTGAATCCTAATCCCCTTCCTAAATACTAAATAAAGGAAATCCCCCTTTTTGATTGGATTGGATCCATCCTGATTGGATAGTATTTCAAAACACCCAATACCTAAAAACTCTTTTTTATTTAAAAATGGAATGCGGATTTTCAGTAACAAAAAACAAAATTTCGGACAAATTGGAACCATTAACTATTTGTTGACTGTGAATTCATGAAGGATTCTTGGATTTGAATCTCAAATTGTATTTCCTTAATGAGACAAGAAAATCAAAATTGATACATAACTAAATGGATTCTTCTCAATAAAAATCCTTCTCAATTATAACGACAATTATGAGTATATGTAAACCCACAACAGAAATTTTTACACAGATATCGAATCGGATTGGAATATGTAATATCATAATAATGGTAAAAATGGAATCGCTTTTGTTTTGCTATCCTATACAAAACTCCATTAAGTTTAAGTGGCAGAATTTTGTTTCCAGGAATGTTTTATCATTTTTGTACCTGTTGCAAGTTCTAATGACAGGTTCAATTTGAGTAGAAAATTCGCTTCATTTTATTCCTCCGTTCATATGTATTTTATACATTACCATGTTATCTAGGGAGTTGGGTAAAATTTCATGTGATTCTGTAAACAGAATAGAAATTCCATCATTGCTAGATCAATTTATACGAATTGATGAAGAATGAACCAATAATGGAATGGGATTTTTTCAATAAATGGGAAATAAAAAATGCCCCTGGATGGAACTGAGGGAATGTCTACAATACCTGGGTTTAATCAGATACAATTTGAAGGATTTTGTAGATTCATTGATCAGGGCTTGGCGGAAGAACTTGATAAGTTTCCAAAAATTGACGATACGGATCAAGAAATTGAATTTCAATTAGTTGTGGAAACATATCAATTAGTAGAACCGTCGCGAAAAGAGAGAGATGCTGTGTATGAATCACTCACACATTCTTCTGAATTGTATGTATCCGCGAGATTAATTTGGAAAACCAATAAGGATATCCAAGAACAAACCATTTTTATTGGAAACATTCCTCTAATGAATTCCTTGGGAACTTCTATAGTAAATGGAATATATAGAATTGTGATCAATCAAATATTGCAAAGCCCTGGTATTTATTACCGGTCCGAATTGGACTCTAACGGGATTTCGGTCTATACCGCTACCATAATATCAGATTGGGGAGGAAGATCGGAATTAGAGATTGATAGAAAAGAAAGGATATGGGCTCGTGTGAGTAGGAAACAGAAAATCTCTATTCTAGTTCTATCATCAGCTATGGGTTCGCATCTAAGAGAAATTCTAGAGAATGTTTGCTACCCTGAAATTTTCTTGTCTTTCCTGAATGAGAAGGAGAAAAAAAGAATTGGGTCAAAAGAAAATGCCATTTTGGAGTTTTATCAACAATTTGCTTGTATAGGTGGGGATCCGGCATTTTCTGAATCCCTATGTAAGGAATTACAAAAGAAATTCTTTCAACAAAAATGTGAATTGGGAAGAATTGGTCGACGAAATATAAATCGGAGACTGAAACTTAATATACCTCAAAACAATCTATTTTTATTGCCGCGAGATCTATTGGCAGCTGCGGATCATTTGATTGGAATGAAATTTGGAATGGGTACACTTGACGATACGAATCATTTGAAAAATAAACGTATTCGTTCTGTAGCGGATCTCTTACAAGATCAATTCGGACTTGCCCTGATTCGTTTAGAAAATACAGTTCGAGGGACTATATGTAGAGCAATTAGGCATAAATTGATACCGACCCCTCAGAATTTGGTAACTTCAATCCCATTAACAACCACTTATGAATCTTTTTTCGGCTTACACCCATTATCTCAAGTTTTGGATCGAACTAATCCATTGACACAAATAGTTCATGGGAGAAAATCGAGTTATTTGGGCCCTGGAGGATTGACAGGGCGAACTTCTAGTTTTCGAATACGAGATATCCATCCTAGTCACTACGGACGTATTTGTCCAATTGACACGTCTGAAGGAATCAATGTTGGACTTATTGGATCTTTGGCAATTTATG
>OHAG01000816.1_pt1 | contig 23197 bp, 28 predicted proteins | sample 1577081 | NCBI WGS metagenome assembly OHAG01 (sample SAMEA3541513, study PRJEB24748) | human gut metagenome | biome: human gut; feature: human-associated habitat; material: faeces | place: China | collected 2012
TTAAATGATACACCGTTTCAAAAGTAGTTCCCTCAATATAGTCACTACCAGAAGACTCTTGTCTGAATTGCAAAGCATAACCCGTAAAACGATAATAATTCACTCTTTTTAAAATATCTTTTGCTTTTTCTCTATCAGCGACAATCATTCCATGAGTGATTAACTTATCTAACTGCTCATCAAAGGTCAACGTTTTTTTTCAAATCCATAAAATCTCTCCTTAACGTAAAAAAGCTGAGCACACGACTCAGCTTGGTCCCCAATGTCCAAAAGACTTTGGGCAACTCTGTTATGTATAGTATATTCAAAGTTCTGGAAAATTGCAATACTTTTTATAAATTTTCCGCATCTCCATCAATAAAACAGTTACTGTTCATTCCGTGCCCAGTAACAGTTTTCCCCTCATGTCCTGCTGGAAACACAAAAATTTGAATTCGAATTCAAATTTTGAGAGAGCAGTAGCTGACCTCAAATGTTATAAGAAATTTTTCCTTCTATATTATATATGTATTTTCCATTACTTTTTCCCTTATGTCTGATCATATCCCTGTTACATCTGGCTGTGGATCCAGATGCCCAGGCGGACTCCATCGAAGTCCTCTTTGACTTTCACACGAAGATGGCCGTATTTATTGTAGAAGGCCTCCGCGGTCTTGTATTTGGAGATCCAGCGTGTATCGATGTTCGGATGTTCCGGGAACGGGCTCTTTTCAGTACTGTCAATCAGAGAATCTCCCATGCGGTTCGGATCGAATGGAAGGATAGAGATTGAAGTAATCTGTTCGCCATCACACCAGTCACGTGCTTTTTCCTTTGCAACCTGATGATCCGGAGCTGAAACAAACAGCACTTTTCTGTAGCAGGACAGACCCCTGTAGCTTTTTGTTTCAATGATCAGCATCCATGTTTTTTCCTTTTTTTTTTCATTACTTTTTTCTCCCTTCGTTTTGTTTCAAAAAGAATATGAATGAAGGTAGAATGAAATAAAAAACAGGGTTTTGTCTTTCCACGAAGCATATCCAGACAGTACCTCCGGCTACCCAAAAGAGTCTGTATCTGCCATTTTTTTCGTACCAAAACCAGTTCATAACATCATATTGTATGATGGAACCATGAAAAGAACTAAATCTAGGAGGGGTTTATGAGATATAATAAAAGTGAAACACGTATTATCAATAATGCAATCAAAATGGCAGAGGAAGTAAAAAAATACCATGAACGTACACAGTCCTGGGATATCCCGGAACACCTGATTGTTGACGGATGCAAAGTCGGTAAGTGGTGGATAGAGATAAATAAAAGGATCAGGGAAGGGAGTATTCCGGATGAAGTAGTTCATCTGATGATCGATAATAAGATCGATTGTGGGATCCGTCCTCTTTATCAGGAGGAATGGTACCAGATGGGAAAGGAATGGAAGGAAAAACATGATGGCCGTATTGGGAAAAATGCCCATGTGGGGCAGTATGACCTGGAAGCATGGTACCTGTATTTTATTTCCTACCGCAACAAGGAGAGCAAATGGCTGGGACAATTCGATAAGTTTTCCTCAATCTGGAGGGAGAAAGGCATGATCTCCGCGGATATGCGAATAGGGAATAAAAAAGTGGATGACTGGGCAGTGGCACAGATCCAGGATAAGGACTTAAGTTTTTGGAAGGAAGATATGCTGGATGAGATTGGTTTTATCTGGAATGAAAGGAAAGTACGCGAAATAATCAGAAAGAGAACAAACTATCATACGGATACAATTGACAGCAGAAGGCTTCAGTTTTATGTCGATGAAGCAGATCCGGCTGGTATCACATTTATCGATGTCTATGGGTTTGTTGCTGAAAATAAAGGAGATGTTCCCTGGTCCGGAAAAGGGCTGTTCCGGTGTGAGGTTGGAATAAACTCTATTTTTACTGATAAACAGTTTACGGATTATGTGAAAAAGATGCAGAAGGAAATAGCAAAAAGAACGAAGGCGTCATTTTTGAGATATGCGGCGAACTCAAGGGTCACCCTTACCGAGGATGACATCCGTATACACAGAATGGTTGCATACAAGAGCAAACACAGGATCATTGTCCTCATCAGGGTAACCAAGGATGTGGAGATAGAAATAGAAGAAGCGGGGTGAGCGAAGGTAGCTGACCTGTACAAAGGAGGTATGTATTATGTTGAGATGTGAACATTGTGGTGCTTATATTCCGGAAAAAGGTGTTTTTTGTCCACGCTGCGGAGAAAAGGTGACTCCTCCGGAAGGAAAGAGAAAAACAGCTGCTGGAAAGTGGTTTAGAAGGATGTTGGGAAAGTTCTTTGCCCTGCTTCTTTACCTTATACTGAGTGCAGTACATATGGTTGTGATCTTTGTCTGTGTTTACGGAGGCATAATCCTTGCCACTTTGTCTGGAATTACATTTATTGCCGGGATCCTGACTATCATCTTGATGTACATGCAGCCTGAGTTTGGATATAACTGGGAATGTGTGATCCCATGTTTCGTATTCAGTTTTGTCTTTATGTTCCTGCCCCTTATCGGAGAAGGTCTCTCTGTGGGACTGGAATGTATGAGGGATGGTTTACTGGATTTTATCCTGGACTGAAAGCAGGTCTTGAAGACTGTTTTTGGAAATATTAAATTTGAGAAGACGCAAGCTGTAGAAATATGGCTTGCGTTTTTATATGTCGAAAATGTGGATTATAAACGAGAGAAACACACCTGTGGGCAATCTTAAGATTGAGACAGGTGTGTTTGTTGGTTAATGAGTTTTGGTTTTCTAATCTATCTTCTGGTGTAGGTGTCGGCCTTGTTGTTTGGTATCGTACAGGTGGTGCCGTCGGAGGTATAGGCGGTGCCGTCAGATGAGTACCAAGTTCCAGATGGAAGTTGATAATTTGAGCCAACAAAGGTAAATTTATCTCCGAGTGATAGGTTGATAAGTTTTGAGCAATCTTTGAATATCCAAGCCATCTCCGTTACTTTCTGTGTATTCATGAGAAAAACATTGGAGGAGGACTTTGATGTTGCTCCGGAAGATTCTCAGCAGCTTGCAGAGCAAGCATATGACAGGTATTGCGAAGGCAATGGTGAAACGGAATATGAATGTATCGAAGCGGTATATTCTGAAAGCGGAGAGGATGAAGAAAAGCTGATACGTCCGGCCACCTGCCAGGAATGTTTCCACTGCATTAGTTTCCACGGTATTAATGAAAAATACTGTGAGTACATCCATGAATATCTGAACGACTTCTCCTACTGCGATCATATTTGCTCAGATATGATCTATGAGGTGTTTGTATCTGGAAAATCAAAAGGCCTGTGGTATGTGGAAGGCTATGATACAGACGAAGAGCTTGCTTTGGCTTTCTGTGAAGAATTCGGATGCGCCTCCGCGGATAAGATCCGTCTGGAGTGTATGGCAGAAGAATAACTATTTTCGGCTTAGCAAATAGAAGTGAGTGTGTTTTTTAACTTTTTTTATCCGCGGAAAACCTTGTGGTGCCGCGGATATTTTTGTACTTAAAAACAGGTAAGCCAGCTGGACAATATTAAGCTGATACATTACCGCCAAAGTAATTAAAGAAAAGTATTGTTTTTGGGTTTTGCTTTTAATATTTTCAAGAGGAAAAGCAAAAAAAGGCTGCTGTTTGGCAACCTTTTTTAAAAAATTTCCTTAAAAAGTAAATTCAAATTTACTTTTCAAGAAAATAGCTCTGTAATGCATCTTAGAATTTGAAATCAAAGTCAAACTTGTCTGCTTTCTTTTCGTCAAATTTTTTGATAAATTCACTTTCGCATTTGTCGATCTCGTTTCTTAAGTAAGTGAAGATCTTCTCTACATCCTCCCTGGAATAATCAATTCCTCTTTTTTCCGGGATCTTTTTCATATGGAAAAGCTACTGCCCGATCATCTTCATCCTGTTAGAAGTCAGTTCTCTGAATTTGCTGACTGTCTCCGCAGTAGGAGTTTCCTCTGTACTGTCTGTTACTTCCCCGGCTGTTTCCTCAGTTCCTTCAATCTCTACAGTCTCCATTTCTTCTGGTTCGTTTATGAAATCGCTCATATTTTTAAATCCTTTCTGTATTTTTTCAGCATTAACTGCTGACATTAATATGATGAAAAATAATTTTTGTCATATTACGGATGCCGATAAGAATGAAATCATTCTTGCTCATGCAGGAACAAAAGATTCCCTGTCAGGAAAACCTGTAAGGTCTGCGGCCTGATGAAAGATGAAAGATCTGAATGGGGAAACCCGGCTGTAAGGTCATCCGGCATATGCCGGAGAGGTCGTGGTGTTTTATGAAGTAAGACGGTTTCTTTTGCTCTTTGTTTTTTCGGCTTCTTTCTGCACAATTGGTGGATGAGAGCGGAACGTGCGAAGGCGTTGGTACTGCAGGCCGGATACGCCGGGTAGTCGAAAGGTACCAAATGGTGAGATGAAAGCTGTTGTATTCGAATAAAAAACGACTACAGAAAGAAGGAAAAAGCAGCATAGATGTGCTGCTTTTTTCGCACAGAAATATCTATGAGCTGATTTGTCATACTATAACTGTAGTTAACTGAGAGGAGGATATATATGATCGGAAAAATAATGATCCTGTCCGCATTTGTTGTTTTGGGGTTTGTCGACTGCTGCCTTATGGTTTCGGCATCCCGATATGACAGAAAACAGACAGAGAAAACAGGAGGGTTTTATTGTGAACAAAAAAGAGATTGCGGAGATTAAGAAACAGTATAAGCCGGAGTACAGCTGCATTGGTAAGATAGCTGGATGCTATGTTGATAAGGATAAGAACAAGGTATTAAGTTTTAATATTTCCCCGTTTGAACTGCCGGAAGAGGAACTGGAAAAGTATTTCGATATCCTGAAAAGTTCCCTGACCGGAAAGATCGGCGGAAAGCTGTTCAATATGGAGTTTCCGTTAAAGCAGGAAGCAGAAGGCGGGACTCAGGCTGCGTTTTGTAAGCTTTTGAACAGCAAGATGGATGAAGGGCTTCTGGATGCCTTCTATGACAGGGTAATGGAAACTTATGACAATCCGGAAAGCTACCTGATCCTGGCAGCAGAAGGAACCTATGATATTCCGGGAAAGGGCATGGATGAAGATACGATCCCGGATGCATCTGAAGAGGTATATCATTTCCTTCATATCTGTTTCTGTCCTGCAAAGTTTGATAAACCGGAACTTTGCTATGATCCGGAAAAGAGCTGCATCTCCGACAGGAAAAAAGGCTGGGTGATAGGCAAACCAGATAACGGGATCTTATTCCCGGCATTTAATGACAGGGGTACAGATCTTCATGCTGCGCTGTATTACGGGAAATCCTGTAAATGCCTCCGCAGGGATTTTGCAAGGGAACTGACCGGATGCCTGCTTCCGTTAAATTCAGAAGAACAGTTAAGTTCCTTTAAGGAAATGGCGGAGAAATTAAACTGTGATTACGACCAGGCAGAGAAGATCCAGACCATGCTTTTTGACATTGCAGGGTCAAATGCAGACAGTGTGATGCCTGCTTCCGTTAATAAAAAAGAGATGATGGCGTTACTCAGTGACTGTGGGATATCGGATACGGAGGATGCCGCGGATGTGTTTGATTCCACTGTGGGAGAGGACGGGGCGCTTGTACTGGAGAATATCCTTCCGAAGAAAGTACATATTGAAACCGCAGGGGTATCCATTGAGGTGGATCCGGAAAGAGCGCAGATCGTCAAACGCCAGAAAATCGATGGAAGGGAATATCTGATGATCCCGATCGAGACTGGAACAGAAGTCAGCGGAGTATCTGTGAAAAAATACAAATAAGAAAGAACGGGTCGGGATTGATTCTGGCCCGTACCGTTGAGGATTAGAGGAGTCCGCGGAGTCGGATAAGATCAGGTTCGTATTAAGAAAATAATTTTGGAGGTATTTGTATGGAAGATCGATGTGTCTGCTGCGGAGAGATCATTCCGGAAGGAAGCGGGATGGTATGCAAAATATGTGAGGAGCGTATCCTCCATGAAGAAAAGAGCGAAAAGCCTCCCGAAAAAGAAAGCGGGTTTAAAAAAATCTTAAAGCGTTTCCGCAGATAAGAGCTGTGCCAAGCAGCTCTTTTTTTGTAGCACGAAGGAGCATTTTTCGGTCATATTATCGGCGCAAAAAAAATTAGAAAGGAGATATTATGAGGTTTAAAAGATTTTTTTTATGCGCGGTAATGGCAGGATGCTTAAGTGTGCCCGTCTCTGCGGAACCACTGCCTACAGTCGAACTTATATCTGTTATGGATGCAGTGAAACCGGCGATACCAAAAGAGACAGGATATGCGGTGGTAAACCTTAATATCCGTAAAAGCCCTGATAAGAACAGCGAAATTGCAGGGAAATATAAAAAAGGAGAAAAGGTCAATATCCTCAGCGATGACGGGACATGGGCACGTACGGACATGGGATATGTCTGGGGAGGCTATCTGGCAAAAGAATATAAATGTGACCTGTCAATAAGGAGTGATTCAGAGGAAGCTTCCCGCTATGTCGGATATGTATATGATATGTATAACAAAATGGAGGCAAAGTATTTAAAGTATCTGGAGCCGTATGATATCTGTGTCTGCGATAATCCGAGACAGTCCTATGACGGGACACTGTCTGAAAATACCATCACGGATGGACTGACGCATTTGAGCAAGGGGAATGGCATCTGTGAAAGGCTATTGTTTTTAAGGGCTAATAAGGAAGGACTCAGCCAGGCTGTTTACCATGAGCTGGGACATATTATAGACTTTAACGACCTTAATTCGGATTCGTTTTTGTCGGACAGCCAGACGGTTGTAGACTCCATGGAAGCAGAGATGCCTGCGCTGAAGGAAAAATACCATATATCCGACCAGAACACATCGACAAGGATGGAATACTTTGCAGAGGCTTTCCGGTTGAGTTTCAGTGATCCGGATGGGCTGCGTGAAACGGCTCCGCATATAGCTTCTTATATGGAAAACATGAAAACACAAATTTAATTTTTCATCATATTAAGGGTGCCGGTAAAAACCGGAACACTTTTTTCTTTTTCATACTTAGTCCTGGCGGGTGATCCCGCCGGGACATCCTCTTTTAAAAAGTGAATTCGAATTCACTTTTTTTGTTTTTCCCTGTCAAAGTCCATATTAGTAAAAAAATGAAGGGAGAAATTTTTTATGGAAACATTAATGGATACCGCGGTATTATCACGCAGCTGGGTGAGGGTGAGCAGGAGCTGGGAAAGCTGGGTAAACGGATTGCTCAGGACACAGACCGTTGCAGATGAAGAGGTGCTTTGTGCGGCTCTCAGAAACGGGAGAGCGTTTAAGCTTTATGTGAATACCTCCTGCTCCAGCCCTGTAATGAAAGGGGAACTTCTGGTTGATGGAAAGGTAATCAGCCGTCTGGTACGGACAGCTGCATCCCTTTTGACCGAGTGGGTGTTTGAAGCAGAAGAAATCTTTACGGTAGAGATATCCTTAGCAAGCGGGGATCTGGACCACAGGGTGAAGCTGTTATCCGAAACGGATCAATGTTTTGCCACCCTTACGGCACCGGATACGTTTTCCAGAAACTTTATCGTGTCTGTTTTAAAGAATGCAGTTAAGCAGATGAAGGATGACGGAATAAACAGTCCGAAATGCCTGCTGCGGAGGGTATGTCTGGAATATGGATGGACATATCAGGTGACATGCCCGGAGATCACGCTGAAGCTATGATCCTTAAAAAAAGAAGCCTTCCAAATACTGGAAAGCTTCTTTTTGTTTACCTTGTTGTATTGATTATCTTACTGTGATGATACAGCTTAAAGTCTTCGTATAGTATTTTACGGAAATCTTTGCAGTTCCAGGACTTACAGCTGTAACGTTTCCTTCGCTGTCTACAGTGGCAACATCCGGATTGGATGAGGACCATTTGATCACCTTTCCGTAATATGCCTTATCCATATCAGATAATTTTTTAGAGCAGCTTAAAACAGAGCCGGATTCGTCCCTGATCAGGATCTTTACTTCCTTTCCTGCCGGGAGTGTTTTGGCTTTTAAGTTCAACTGTGGCTTGAACTCAATGGCAGGATATACCTTGCTAGCCCCTTTCTTTTTGCATACACTGCAGGATTCCTGGACAAGTGCAGTTCTGGATGTTGTTGCTCTGCGGACAATCTTGTAGGTGAACTTATGACCGGATGCTTCGATCACTTCTTCGGAGCCGCGCTTCTTCGTACCGCAGTTGGCACATTTCTCATAAGATACCCCGTCTTTGTCACAGGTTGCCTTTTTGGATACAACGGTTTCCCATTCGTGTCCTGTAGCCGGGATGGTGATCATATCAAGGTCTTTCCCGCATTCTATGCATCTGACTGCTTCAAGGCCGTTTTTGGTACAGGTGGCATCCCTTAAGATCACTTCTTCGGTATCCTCATGGCTGCATTCAATATCCTTGACTGTGATATCGCAGGTAAATTTCTGTCCTTTGTAAAGAGCGGTTACGGTAGCTTCTCCTGTACGCAATGCCTTGACCAGGCCATTCCTGTTAACGGTCACAATCGCCCGGTTGGAAGATGACCATGTCACCTTTTTGTTTGTCGGGCTTAATGTGAGCTGGAGTGTGCTGCCGATCGTCAGCTCCGCAGAGTCCTGGCTCAGGGCAGTGGCATCCTCAAGTTTTGGAAGAGTGTTGTATTCCAGTGTTTTTGTACAGTTCTTGCAGTAAGTACGTTCCTGTCCGACGGAAGTAAGTGTCGGGGCTTTTGTTACTTCTGTAACATATTCATGCTTTGTTTTTGGCAGAGTCTTTTCACTGATCAGTGTCCCGCATTTTTTGCAGGTAACAGTAATGGAGCCTTTGGATGTACAGGTTGCTGGGATCGTATCCGTTTGCTTATAGGTATGTGCGCATTTCTTTGTCAGTTTTGGCAAAGATGTCTTTTTGATCGTTTTCTGGCAGACAACACAATAAGTCTCGGCCACTCCTGTATGTGTGGTAGTTGCTTTCCTGACGGTCCTTGTTTTCACGGAATGTGCAACTTTGGGAAGTTTGATCGTATCTGTGATCTTTCCGCATGTCTGGCATTTACGGATCTCGGTCCCTGTGGCTGTACAGGTTGGCTGTTTGGTAATGTAGGTTTCCAGGATGTGCTCATGGGTGGCTGCCTGTACGGATACAGGGGATGTGAGTGTGGAGCCCGGCATAGCAAGAAGTGCCATGGCGGAAAGCCCGACGCTTAACATTAACTTTTTGAAATTCATTTTGATTCCTCCTTTTTTAGTTTTCAACTTAATGTGCTGAAAAAAAGAAAAAATGTGCGCATTCTTTATTTTGTCAGAAAATCAGCATATTATGGAAAAACCCAAAAAGAGGAGGAATCATATGCAGAAGATATATGTTTTGGATACCAATGTTTTACTGTGTGATCCGGCTTCCATACTTTCCTTTGCAGACAGGGACGTTGTGATCCCCATGACTGTGATCGAAGAACTGGATAAAAAAAAGAACGAAACCGGAGAACTGGGTTATCATGCAAGGAAAGTATTCCGCGTCCTGTCGGATATCCGTAAAAAGGGCAGTTTATGGAAAGGAGTGGAAATGGAGCAGGGAGGAAAAGTTTCTGTGAAATATTTATCGGTACAGGATATCCTTGCCCATGCATCGGACTTCGGTCCCTGTGTTTCTGATCTGTCAAAGAATGACAACCTGATCCTTTGTACTGCCATCCAGGTAAAGCTTGAGAATCCGTTGGCGGAAGTTGCCCTGGTAACAAACGATGTAGGGATGCAGGTTGTTGCGGATATGATCCCGTTAAAGACGGAGTATTATCGAAAAAACAGGTTGAAAGACAAAGATCTGGTATACACCGGCAGGACAAAGATCTGGCTGAAAAGTGAGGAAAAATTATGGGAGAGTACAATCCTTGATAATGGGGCTCCGGTAGAAAAGCTTTTCAGTCTTGCGCAGGAAGAAGTTGCTCTGGAAGAGAACCAGTTCCTGGAGCTTATCAGTCCCAGTGGGGAAGTGACTCTGGCAAGATACTTTGAGGGCCGGATATATCCGTTGTATCAGGCAGACAAGAAACCGTTTGGAGTAAATTACCGGAACTGCGGACAGGCATTTGTTATGGAAAGCCTTTTGATGGATGCAGAGTCTGCTCCGTTTGTTTTTGTCAAAAGTCCGGCAGGAACCGGGAAAACGTTCCTTGCCCTTGCCTGTGCCCTGGAGCAGACAGTAGATCTGAATGTTTACCGAAATATCCTCTATACCCGGTGCAATGTACGGTTTGACAGTGAGGAACTGGGAGCCCTGCCGGGAACAGAGTTGGAGAAGATGTCTCCTTTGGTACGTCCTGCCATGGACAATCTTGAACACCTTGCAGAACTTCGGTTTCATAGGTCTTTCCTGACAGACAATGATGTACCGGAGCGGATCTCGGAATACGGACAATATCTGATCGATAAGGATATCCTGCGGATAGAGTCCATGTCTTTCATGCGAGGCAGGAGTCTGGACAATGTATTCCTTATCATTGACGAAGCCCAGAACTGCAGTATCTCCCAGATCCGTGGTATCCTGACCAGAGCCGGAAGCAATACAAAGATCGTGCTTCTGGGAGATCCGGATCAGATTGATTCCCGGTATCTGGACAAATACAATAACGGGTTGTGTTTTGCTGCGGAGAGATTCCGCGGAAGCAAGCTTGCTATGCAGGTCACTCTGTCAGAAGAGGAGTGTGTAAGATCAGCAGCTACGAAAGAGGCTGCGGAGAGATTGAAATGATGATAAAGGGAGGTGGTTTTTGCCACCTCCCTTTTTGGTTAATTATAAGAAATCTTCTGGTTTAATATCGTATTCTTTGTAGAGTTTATTGCGGAAGTTGCTGTCAGTAGCAGCTTTTCCAACCTCAGCGCTTTGACCGCTCATAATGAGACGGTTGATGAGCGTTCCTAACATCAGTTGTCCCGTGTGAAGAACTCACGACAAAAGTCGCGAGCTTCCAACAGAGAACAAGGTTTTTAAGTTACGCAATTTCATAATACAGTCCTCCTTGAGATTTATTATTTGTCCGTAATATGACAAAATTTGCTTTTCCATTAATGTCAATTGTTATTCATATTCTCAGTAATCAAAAAACGAAAGGAGAATAAGAAAAAATGAATAAGATTAAACTGCTAAAGAGGAGATAAGACTATGATTACAAGAGAAGAAAAAGAGCATATGAAAAAACAAGGAAAGATTATTTTATTCGTGATTGAAATGTTGCTAAACTTCCTGTATGATCATATGTATCCCTATCCTGGTGTAAAATGTATAAGAAATAAAAGCAAAGGAGAAACAATTATGGATGATATGCAATTTGCCAAATATTCGTGTGACATAAGGGAAATCCTTGGAAACATGACAGAGAAAGATCAGTTCGCAAACCTTGTGAGAAATTCTGTCGCTTATGCAATATCAAACAGTAGTAGTCAAACTAATTGGATAGCGCGAGAGCTATTTATAGATGTGATTCCGGAAGAATTAATATCAGAAATATTCGATAAATAGTCTTTAATTGAAGAAAGAGAAATGTGTTCTTGATGGTTTCATCGAAAAACAAAGGAGAAAAATATAAGTAGTATTCGAAAAATGATTTTAGAGTCGCGTTGATACCGGATATGAATGGCAGGTTTGGGATGTTGTTTAGCTTTCAGAATAACCATAGTTTCCCAAAAACATGTATGCTTATCAGGCAGTTTATATACTTATTGTGAATCTATTTTTATCCGCGGATACTCAGATACAGAGGAAATTACTGTATTTGAGTGTCTGCGGATTTTTATTTCTTGAGACAGCTTCTTTTTTTATTAATAGTATCCCGTATTCATATTTTTGGTGTAATTAAAAAACGAAAGGAGAATATAAACAATGGAAAAACTGAAATTACTAAAATGAGAAGTAGAGAAGATTCTTCAGGAAAATCATACTTCGAAAGAAAACAGACTTGCTTTTGCTAATGGCGTAATTTATGCTCTCGCAAATGTAACAACAGGTCTTAAAGGTAAGGAGAGGTTTCTTAGAGATTACACGGAAGGTATCTTGCATGCCGCGTATGTTCTGTATAAAAAAAGATGTCTCTGGAAAAGTAGAAGAGTACATTCTTGTCTATATGACAAATACAGACTGCGGATACAGGGTAGATCGATGTTCTTCTCGGGAAGAAGCCGAAGAGCATATGGCGCAGTAGGCACTGGAAGAAATGAGTGAAACCAAAAAAGAATTCGGATATATGCCAACCTTGGTGTCATATGGAGGTTCTGAGACACATGTGGTCTTTAGAGAAAATGCAGATGATGAACTTCCTTCGGATGAGGTTTCACAGTACCGAATTTACAAAATCTGAAAATAAAGGAGAAACCTATGGAAGAAAACAAAACAAAAGAACTTATTAATGTGTTTTCTAATACATATGAACTTATTCGTCAGGCAGCGCATATTCTGGATCATGAGTCTATGACAAAAGTGTGTCAGCATGATGAGGATTTTCAAAATCGTGTTTTAGATCTCATCGTTGGCATTTGTCGCACTCGTGCATATACTGAGGTAGAATTTCAGGATTGGTCTCAATATGAAGAAGGGAAATCCTCTAATGGGGGCTGCTATATGTTCAGTGAGCACTATTATTACAGCGAGCAGTCAGATCTTTGGCATAAAGAATATGAAACATCCGCGGATTTTGAGTATTGTCCTGTATGTGGACGTTTTGAAAATCATATGAAGTATAACGAGGATGAGTCATTTGCAGGATATTCTTGTGGCAGATATACAGTGATTTCAGCAGCTAAACTGATTAATATTGTAATTCAGTTTATGCTTGATTACAAAGATGATGAAAAACATATGATGATAGTTAAGTAGGAGGAAAATAACTTATGAAGATTACAAGAGACGGAAAAGAAATTGAATTAACAGCAGAAGAACTGGAAGAGGCTCATGCAGAATTTGTTACCAATTTCATGAGAATGACACTGGAAACTGACTTTGGTGTTTCGCCAGAAGATTCCCAGGATCTTGCGGAGCAGGCGTATGACAGATATTGCGAAGGAAACGGAGAAACGGAGTACGAGTGCATCGAAGCCGTATATTATGAAAGCAATGATCTGGATGATGGCACCATGATCCGCCCGGCATACTGCGGAAAATGCTATTCCCATGTGAATGGTCATTACTGTGAGGAGAGACATGAATATATAAGCGAAGACTCCTGTTGCGATCATGTACATTCAGATGTTGTCTTTAAGGTATATACCTGCGGCGAATTTAAGGGATATTACTACATCGACGGATTTAAGACACAAGCGGATGCTCTTTTGGCTCTTTGCGAGATGTTCGGTTGCGGATGCGTAGACGATGTTAGAATGGAAGCAACAGTAGAAGAGTAATCAGTTTTTCTTATATCCGCGGATACCCCAAATACAGCGATTCAGGCTGTGCGGGTGTCCGCGGATTTTTTGTTACTTAGAACTTGAAATCAAAGTTGAACTTGTCAGCTTTCTTTTCATCGAATTTCTTGATAAACTCGCCTTCGCATTTGTCGATTTCACCTCTTAAATAGGTGAAGATTTTTTCGACATCTTCTCTGGAGTAATCAATTCCTCTTTTTCCCGGAAATTTTTTCATCTGGAAGAGCTGCTGGCCGATGGCACTCATTCTCGCAGCAGTAAGTTCTCTGAATTTGCTGATTGCTTCAGCAGGAATAAGCGTTCTTTTCTCTATGAGGCAAGTATAACAAAAGATGAATATCTTCATATTCTTGCTTACCATGTGGTAAATACATCTTATGGCGGTTCGCTTGAAAGTTTTATAAAACATTATCAAAATTAATTTTCGAGGGGTTGTCTCTTTGATGAGGCAGCCTTTTTTCGATAATTTGGATAAAAAAGACACCTGCTTTTTTTATATCTTACAGGTGCCTTTTTATCGTTTTTTACGAAAAAAGTGTCAAAAATTAATTTATGAGACTAAAGGACTCTTGCTTGGTTTCTCCGTACTGATGGAAACGTCCGGTACCGGCCTTTTATCATTAGAAGAACTATCATTCCATGTTTTGGTAACAGTTACTACTCCGGATGTCTTGGAATCTTTGAAATCATATACTTTCCCGGAATCATCACTGTTTTGAGAATCCGCAACCGCATCATTTGTACTACTCAATTTCGAAATTTTTATCGGGGGGTACTACCAGAATTAGTAACACTTGCAGAGACTGGCACTGCTGACAGAAGAGAGATTCCCAGAATCATACCAGGGAGCCATGTTTTCGGGTTTCGCAATTTCATAATATAGTCCTCCTTGAAATTTAATATTTGACTGTAATATGACAAAAAAAGAAGAGGGGAGCGGAAGAAATCATATCAGAGAGGATTCCAGAGGAGTAATCTGTATTTCTCCATTAAAAAAAATAAACCACTGACAAGGATGTCAGTGGTCTATGTGGGTATATATTATTTAACGAAAATCTTTTTCGCTTTGCTGGCGTTGGATTTTGTGATTTTGGAACCTGATTTATCAAACGCCACAATTTTGTAATAGTATGTTTTATTTTTGGACAGTGCTTTCTTTTCCGTATAACTTGTCTGTCCACCAGTTACTGTTTTTACCTTCTTGAATGAAGTTTTTGGATTTGTACTACGATAAACATAGTATCCTGTCGCGTTACTTACTTTTTTCCAGCGCAATGATACTTTTCGTTTATTGGCTTTTATGGAAGAGATTTCTGGCGTAATCGGTTTGCGTGAAGCCTCAATATGGTAAATTGCTTCTTCTGCATTGGAATAACTCCTGATCTTAACAAGTAAATCGCCGGAACATTTCGGGATGTTTATGGTCTGGTTGGCCGATACATATTCATATTTTGGGATCAATGGATTTTTCGAATTGAATTCCTGGAAGTCAATGCGCCAGACACAGGATTTGGAAACGGTATCATCCATTTTAAACTTAAAAGAAACAGCATTTGTTCCATTTAATTTAAACCGATAATAATCAACATCCTGCTTGTCATATAGATTTCCTGTATATTCTTTATTTAAAGAAAGGATGTTTGCATTAGATAAATTTTTGTCATCATAGTATCGGTCTTTTTCCCATTGAGAGGATGGCGTATTGTGGACTATTAAGTTATACGCATTATCCCCATCTGTGCCACTCCATACATTAACTCTCAGATAATAAGTTCCTGGCATCCATCCTACTTTGGATGATTTAAGAGTGTGTACATTGGACCATTTGCATAAATCATGTTTATTGGAGTCACTCAAATAAACGTCCCAGCTGGAGTTGATCGTATTTGTATCATCGGGCTTTATCTCAATGGATGTTTCTCCTGCTTGAGAAATTGTGAACTTGTAATAATCCTTATCACGATAATACCGGTCGTCAGCTTTGCGTCTCATGGTTCCCTTTACCCATGTATTAAGGGAAAGATCATCCGCGGTCGTCCAATCGTCGTTCGGTTCGCTTTCCTGCACCATGGCTGCATTTGCCGGGGTAGTAGGATTAAAGACAAATGTGCAAAGAGACATCATTAATCCTGAGAATATAATCCTCTTTAATTTTGTAAAACTTTTTCTTATCATCTTTTTCTCCTTTGTTTTGTAAGCAGGTTGATTTGTTCATTTGTACGAAAAATACGTTTAACTAAAGTATACAGCTTCTAATTTAGAGAGAGCTGTTAATGTACAAAATGGGCTGTATTTTATCTGTCCAGGGTAACATCCCTTGACTCATACATCTGTTTGGCAGCTTCATAATCCTGATCCATTTTCTCTGCAAACTCTGGCATTTCGTCTTTCATGTAGGACATAACCTGGTTCCGGTAGGTGTTCTCCTCAACGATTTCTTTTAACCTTTCCACCTTGTGTAAGTCCTGCAGCGTCTTTTTGCTTTTTTCTTCTAACTTCAGGTATTTTGTATTCATTTCTCCGCAGAGCTTGTCCATCTCCACGTATTTTTTCTCCAGCTTTCCAACCTGATCGGAGAGTTCCTGATTTTTGCGTCTTAATTTTACTTCCTCCTCCTTGAACTCAGCCCTCTGAGAGGAAACGATGTTCATGGCTGCTTTCTTGGCCCGTTCGTTCTGCTCGTCTAACTCCTGGCGCATTTTTGTTTCCTTGTTCAGCATCTCGCGGAGGGAAGCGGCACGTTCCTCTTGGATCAGGGACAGGATCCTCTCCCTGAAGGAGTTGGCAGACTCACCCCGTTCAGGACGTGGAATGTCCATGGTCTGGTTTAGCTTGGTATAAAACTTTTTGATGTCCTGGTGTTTTGCGGAGGAACGCTCGATTCCTCTTTTCAGTCCATGTTCCTGCATGGCCTTTGCGTAGGAATCCTGCAGGCGGCGCAGGGCAGCGGCACCGTCAGTAAACCGGGAGGCACAGATCCTGCCTTCTTCATTTACGGGGACTACGAGAGAGTGGCAGTGGACATTTCCGTATTCGTCCCCATGGTACATGACGCTCAATACGCAGTTCCCGTTCTCAGGAGTCAGGTTGAACGTGTCTTTTAACCATTTCACATTGTCCTCCTGCCATTTCTCTACATCTACCTTTCCGGCATCCTCGTGGGAGAAGGTAGTGACGATCTCGTATGCCAGGACTGCATTACTCCGCAGCTTGTGGTCTTTGTAATACTCTAAAGACTCCATTTTCTGTTTGAACGCCTCATTGTAGTCGACCGGGTTTCCGTCTTTTCCTATAAGAGGGATAAGCTCCCTGTTCATCCCGGACAGTTCCGGGACTGCATTGGGGACAGTGATTTCCCTGTAATTGTGTTTGTATTTGGCCGCCATAACGTTCAAAGACTTGATCTTTTTTATATCCATAAAACAGTATCCCATAACGTTTTACTCCTTTTTATAATGTTTTTCTTTAATATGAACAGAAAGAGCAGGAATGAAAATCCGTATATACTTACGGGATTTTTTTAATGAAAAAGTTTTCAGAAAACAGGCTTAATAATCTGCTGTTTTGATGAAATTAGATAAAAATGCCGTTTTCGGGCAGGAAGCAGGCTGAAAAATGATCTTCTGCGGAGTCTGAGGAAGGGTTTTAAGGGTAAATTCCGTATATACTTACGGAATTTGGAATTTGGGAGAAAAAAAGGCGTTTTTAGAACAAAACAGGCTAAAGACAAGGAAAAAATGCAGATTCCGTATATACTTACGGATTTGTTTTGGGTGTTTTTATGTGTTTTGGTTGGAAAATGGGAGGATTTTTGGGAAAGATTAAATTCCGTAATAAGTGTACGGAAACTAGACTTTGTTATTCTGCGGAAAAATATTGTGTGTTAATTTAATAATGTCTTAGAAAGATTTGTGGTAGTCATGCTCTCCGCGGATATGCCTCGGATAAGAAAAAGACAGGATTGTTGTAATAAGTTTTTGAAATCAGGGGACTATACCTTGGTGAGTTAAAGATAGAACAGGATTGTGTTATTTTGATCATACGTTTAATAGAAATCCCTTCCGCGGACATGCTGCGGATAAAAAAATGGTGGGAAATAGAGGAAATCCGGTAGTTTGAAGCCCTCCGCGGATATGCCTCGGAGAGATATGGAAAGTTGATCCAGTGTGTAGAAAAAACCTGTTAAAGTCTATAAAAACTCTCCGCGGAAAAGCCGTGGATATAAGAAAATCCTAAGAAAACCTTGTTAAAACGTGATTATCTGAAGAAAAGTCAGGGAAAGATGTGTAAAAGACTGGTTGAAAGCGAAAAGGATCGTGAAAAACCCTCCGCGGAAAAGCCTTGGAGAAGCTGCGGAGAGTAATACTGCCGAGTTATGATAAAAAGAATCAGTGTCATGTAAAGGCGTGATAAAAATAGAGAGAAAGATACCATGTTAAGGTGGGTATAAATACTCCGCGGAGAAGCCCTGGGGAAGTGTCACATTAAGGTGGAATAATATGGAAGCAGATGGAGAGTAAAGGTTACAAGTAAAGGTGGGTGTAAAAAGGCCCTCCGCGGAGCAGGTGCCAGCGTGAGATGTGATGAAAAAGTGCCAGATAAAGGTGGGGACAGATGTAGCAGTAAAGCCACAGATAAAGGTGGGATAGAAGAATATAAAATAGTGTCATATAAAGGTGGAATGTTAAAGAAAGAATATGTGCCAGATAAAGGTGTGATGATAATCTGCGGAAAGAGTGCCATGTAAAGGTGGGGGGAAAGCTGTTTTATATGTATACCAGATAAAGGTGGGGTATCCGCGGAAAAGCAGGGTTCCATGTTAAGCTGTAACAAAAAAGCAGAATAATATTCCATGTTAAGCTGTAACTAAAGAAGATAAAAAGTAACAGGTTAAGGTGTAACAGGGAAGCAGGGGTATTGATCCGCGGAGATGCAATATAAGTTCCACATTAAGGTGTGATAGAAAACGCAATAGTGGTGACATATAAAGGTGTGATGATATCCGTAGCCCGGATAGAGTTATAGTGCCAGATAAAGGTGGAATGTGTAGCAGGGAAGCTGGGGATATTGATCCGCGGATATGTAATAAAAGTTCCATATTAAGGTGTGGTAGAAAACGCTATAATGGTACCAGATTAAGTTGTGATGATATCCAAAGCCCCGATAGAGTTATAGTGTCAGATAAAGGTGGAATGTTTATCCGCGGAGAATTCAGTAGCAGTGTCAGGTAAAGGTGGGGCTGTTGGTTAAGGCTTGGTTTATCCGCGGATACCTGGAAAGCCAGAAATCACATATTAAGGTGAGATAGAGGAGAAGATAGTTCGGAAGTACTGCTGAGAGTGTCAGGTATAAGGAGCTGGTCGCTATCGAGATATCTGCAGCAGGGTAATCGGATTGAGACAACAGGTGTGATGGCCTGAATTCTCATTTTTTTTAAATTCATCATATTAGTGATGTCTGAAATATATGGATCTGATTTCAGGCTGAAAATAATACAGGAGGGATTATGTATGGCAAGACGTAAAATAAAGATCACTGATTTTATCCAGACATGCGAGACAAACTGCAGACTAAAGCATCTTGCGGATTCCTTTGTGCCATCATGCAGCCTGTATGATGTGATAGACGGTAACTATGTGCCCCCACAGAAGGAGAAGACAAGGAAGAGATCTTCCTCCAGACGTATGGCAGACGCAGAAAACGATCCCCATGACACCTGCGGATTACAAGGGCACTTCCGGGCTGGAATGGCTGAGCGACGTGGATTCCTATGCCCTGTTGAATGTTCAGCTGAACCTGGAAAAGGCCCGGAGTGATTATTTTTCCGGGGACAAGGGGAAACCCCGTTATAAAAAGAAACACTGCTGCAGGGATACCTATACAACGAACTTCTGTAAAAACAACATCCGTTTTGAAGGGGCCGGGATCCGTCTGCCCAAGATCGCAGATCCGATCCGGCTCTCCATGCACATACCGGTCAGGCCCGGCGGCCAGCTGAAAAATGTGACTGTCATCCATGAGCCTGATGAAAAATGGTATTTTTCCATTACATTCGAATATCCGGCAGAAGAGGCAGAACCCTCATTCGGCCTCCGGCAGTTCTTTAAGACAGGGGGCCGGGATGCCGTTTCCGCTATCGGCCTTGATATGTCGGTACCGTTCCTGTATGTGGATAACACCGGGAAGAAACCGTCCTATGAGATAAACAGGGACGAAATCCGCTTTATAAAACAATACCGTAAGCTTGAAAAATAACCGCCGCATTCTCGTGACTTCAGTCATGAGTTAGGCGGTTTCTTTATCTCCCCCCCATGCCTACTGTTTTCTCGTGTCAGTTTTCATAAGTCTATTTTTTGTCATAATAAGGACAGTTAGATTTAAGAGGAGTGATTTTAATGAAAGTAAAATATATATTCTTAATTATGCTTCTGCTAATACTAGCTGTATGCCTCACTGCATGTGCCAGTTATAATACACCCGACAAAGACTGGTCAACATATGATTCGATGTCGACGGCAGTCAATATAAGCTTTTTCTAACAAAAGCTCTGTATACCTGATGGCTTCTTTGTGTTACGCTGCCACAGGAATATCCTTCACCTGTTCCATGTGTCTCGTATCCTACCACAGCCAAATCCTCAATAGTAAAAAACTGAAAGGAGCAAAAAAAAAGAAGAAAACTTGTGGTTTCTTCATCTATTTTTCGATAAAGAATCAGTATCCGCAGCAGGATGGCAGTCTCTGGCCTGAGTCCTGAGGTCAGGTGACAGGTTAAAGTGGGGGTGATTTTTCCGCGGAGAGAGGACGATATGGATTGTTGAATGCCTCTGGCTGTTGTAAGTGATGTCATGTAAGAGAGCACATGAGCTCCGAAAGATTGGGACATATTCTTTTGCAGCACGGCAGTCTTGAGGTTGTTAATATTCCATCTCAGGTTGTACTTATTGATACTAATTTATTCCAGATTCGAATATATTAATGCCACATATTGATATTCCTTCATTAAGACCGGCTTCTGCATACAGATACAGAAGTCGATTTTTCGTACCAGAAAGGATAGTGGTCAAAATATGGTATCCTATAGCCAAATAAAAGAAGGTTGCAATATATATAAGCTTACAAATGATGCTTCTATAAACAAGGCTGGTAATCTTAACAATGGAGATATGGTACAAAGGAGGATTCCTCTATGGGAAAATTAAAAAAAGATATTTCATCATCAGTATACCTGCAATTTGTTAATAAAATATGGAAAAACACTTCTACCTGCTGTACCTGCACTATAAGAAATGGTGAGTGTGTTAGAATTGCGCAGAAAGGCAAGTGTAAAGCCTTCAGAAATGAACTCAATAGTCCGGATATTCTTGTATTTAAAGATGATGAACATGAAATTGTAACAACCCGTTACGCTGTTTCCAGAGCTTTGGAAGCAAATCGGGAAAACGAAGATAATCCATGGGAAACTGTTGATGCGGTATTAGAAGACTATGCTATGGATCCTGAAACCTCTTTATCCATTCTATATAATTTACTGGCATCAGCAGATATTATGGCAGAAAGCTTTTATGTCAAGTAACTCATGACTAAAGCTACGAGCTTGAGAAAGCAGGTTCTGGTTTTAGTGTATTTTCAGTATCTTAAATGTATGACGTAATTAACAAATATTACAACTACGTAAGGAGGAAATTTTATGGGAAAACTTGTTGAAGGGCTTTGGGATTGTCCATATTGTGACACTACCAGTATTAAAGCCAGCCAAAAAACTTGTCCAAATTGCGGCCATCCGCAGGATGAAAATACGGTATTTCGTATGCCTGACACCATCAGTTATGTATCAGACGAAGATGCGGCAAAAATCAGCCAGAATCCCGATTGGCAATGCAGTTTCTGTGGCAGTCTTAATAAGGATATAGATAATTCCTGTAATAATTGCGGTGCGTCAAAGGAGGAATCCGAGAAAAATTATTTTGAGATGCGGCGGGAACGGGATGAAAAATCTAACAAAAAACAAAATATGGCTGTCAAAGCAATCGATAAAAGTTCTGACGATTGTATTTCGAAATCCAAAGGTGATAATGTAATTCTTGAGTCGCTTCTTACAAGTATTGCTATTATTGCTATTACCGCATCAATTATTTTGGGCATTTGGGTGATATCCTGCTTGGCTCCGACGGTTAAGAATGTCACGATTGATGATTTTGATTGGGAACGGACAATTAATATTGAAGAAATTGTCACGTATAATGAGAGCGGCTGGACTCTTCCCAGTGGCGCGCGGCAGCAATACACGCGGCGGGAAACCAAAACATACAAACAGGTTCTCGATCACTACAAGACAGTGCAGGAAACCAAAACAAGGCAGGTTCTCGACCATTATGAAACGAAAAACTCTTACAAAAACCTTGGAAATGGATATTTCGAACAAAAGACCGACAGGGTTCCGGTGTACAAAACGGAGACGTACACCGAAAATGTACAAAAGCCCGTCTACCGGCAGGAGCCAGTGTATGCTACGAAGTATTACTACGAGATAGACCGGTGGACTGTCGTCGATACTGCAAAAAGTTCCGGAAACGACCAGAACCCTTCATGGCCGGAACCAAAGCTTAAAGATGGACAGCGGACAGGCGATAAAAATGAGCATTATTTTGTGACAGCTACATATCAGAAAAAGAAAGACAAAACAGAAACGGAAAAATACGAAATGGCTTTTTCTGAATGGAATGAATTGAAAAAGGGCGAAGAAATAGAACTTAAAATTAATATGGGTGGATTCGCTGAGATCAACAAGAAATAAAATTACAAAAATATTTTTAAAATTACTTTTATTTGTCATCTTTTATATTTGCTTTTACTTTGTAGAATTAAGACAATTGGAGGTTTTGGAATTGAAACATCCGCGGAAAAATAGCCTGATGAAATAATACAGAAAATGTAACTGGTAAGGTGATGGAAGTACTGGTATTATCCGCGGATGGGCTGCGGAACTGATATTCGGATCTAAAAAACAACAAGATTAGTCAAGATCCCGCCGCGGTCTGCTTATTGATGTTATATCGTTGTTGGATTGGATATGTCAAATGGGCATAGCTGATAAATAAAATATTCTCTGCGGAGAAAAAACATAATCCTGCTGACAAACATGTAGATATTGCGTGTCATGTCAGTGGGATTATTTTTTTGTATCAAGTAAGAAGAGGGTTAAAAAAGTGAATTCGAATTCACTTTTTGAGGAACAGGATGTACCGTGAAAACATGCTGTAGGTATTCATGGATAAAAGGATTGAAAAATCCTGACGTTTCATGCATTGATTGTAGTATTGCAAAATGCTATACTACAAACATCAATTAACGTATGATGGAGGCACGGATGAAAACGTATGAATTTGGAAAATCGGATACTGTTCTGATCCAGCCTGTCGGGAAGCACGAACTTTCATGGATAGAGAACGAGGTAAGGGAAATACATAGGTTAACTTCCGCGGATTTCAGGTATATTGCGGTGGAGATTGATAATTGGAATGATGAGCTTTCGCCGTGGAAGGCACCGACTGTATTTAAGGATGGCGGTTTTGGCAGAGGAGCGACTAAAACACTGGAAAAAATACTGACGCTTTGTTCAGATAAGAAGAAATACTATATTGGTGGTTATTCTTTGGCAGGACTGTTTTCTATGGGCAGCATACCAAACAGATATGTTTACAGGAATCGCTGCGGTATCTCCGTCCGTCTTGTATATCTGGCAGAATGATCTCTAATGTTCCAAAATAAAGGGAAGGG
>OHAG01000843.1_pt1 | contig 22539 bp, 17 predicted proteins | sample 1577081 | NCBI WGS metagenome assembly OHAG01 (sample SAMEA3541513, study PRJEB24748) | human gut metagenome | biome: human gut; feature: human-associated habitat; material: faeces | place: China | collected 2012
GATTTTACACACTCACCTTGTATAAAATAGTCCTGTTGGCTCATTTTTTCAATCCGCTGCGCAGCATTTTAACGGTTTTTTTACTTGGCAGGATTTGAGCTTCCGCAAAAGAAAGAGGGATGCCTGAGAAACTTGCCAGGAGTGTTGTTGTAACACCTTGCTGCCGGCACCATTCGCTTACGGAGAGACCGCTGCCCCGGCATTCCTGTATAGCTATGTTCCATTCCTGCTTCTTGGCTTCGTGTTTCAGTTCATTGCTCGTCATTTACTTCACACCCTGAACATTATAGTGGTGGGAAGTTTCGCAATGTTCCGCTACTATTGTCCCATGTCTGTCCAGCCGCCCTCAGCTTTGACGGTTACTTGAGATGGCGGCCTTTTATATGCGGTTACGTTTTACGCTTACTGAGGGGCGGTCCATCGGACCGCCCCTCCTTGCTGTGCCGTATTCGGCTTTAGTCCGCGTTCTTGAGGTACCGCGCCATCATCGCGGCGACCTGCGCGCGTTGGGCATCTGCGCTCGGCGCGACACAGTTATTGCCGACGCCGTTCATAATGCCGTTCTGCGTCGCCCAAAGAAGCGCATCCTGCGCGTAAGCGCTGACTGCTCCCGCGTCCGCAAAGCGCAGCGTACCGCTAATCGCAGGTGAACCATAGAAGCGATAAAGCAGCGTCGCAAGCTGCTCGCGCGTCACGCTCGCCTCGGGGTTCGTGCCATCTGTGATGCCCTTGCTCTTGGCCCACTCGGTACCAACCTCGTACCACTTCTGGCCATTCTTGGGTGTGGTATCAATGCCCGCAAGTCTTGCCAGCACAGTATTCACCATGCCACGGGTCATGGGCTGACTGACACCAAAGAGATTATTCCCGACGCCATTGAATATATCACGGGAAGCGACGAAGTTGACCTCATCTCGACTCCAATGATTACGGGTGTCAATGAAATCCTTGGAGTTATCAATAATCTTCACCACCGTATTGCCGTCTACAGTCAATTGAACGCCGTCTTCGGTGGGCTTGGAATTCTTGACGATCTCCTCGGTGCCGTCCTCGTGGACGATGACCGCAACCGTGCCGGAGTTCACGTTGGAAACCGGGATCTCGATCTTCGTCTCACCTGCGTTCTTCGGCAGCTCGACCTTGACGGTCGGGGCGGAATTGCTGTCCTTGCCCGCCTTGACCTCGGTGGGCACCTTGACCGCCTCGCTAGACTTCTTCGCGTCCTCGACCGCCTTGTTGCTGATCTTGGCCTCCGCCTCGGTCTTGCCGTCCTTGTCGGTCTTGACCGTGCCGGTCGTGCCGTCGGCGGTCTTGCTCTCGGTCACGGAGCTGCCGTCCTTCTTGGTCGTGGTCTTGCTGGTCGAACCGTCCTTACCGGTGGTAGTCTCGACCACTGTGCCGTCGGGTTTTGTTTCGGTTTTGGTGGTAGATTCATCAGGGTTGATGGTCGTTTCAGTCTTGGTTGTGCTACCAGCAGAAGAACTGCCACCGCCAGCGCCACCAGTACCGCCTCCGCCATTCACCAGCTTAGGAATAATTTCAGTTTTATACTCATCACATATAGCGCAGGTGTAGAGCATTTCACCGTTTTCTCCATAGGTAGGTTGCTTTAAAATTTTGCCACTATCCCAATCATGACCCTTGGCAGAAACCACTTTCTGTGCAACGAGAACTTCGTTGCAGACGGAGCAGTGCTTGCCTTCCGTCTTGCCTGGCTTCGTGCAAGTCGCCTCGACCACCGGATCAACCACTTCCGTGTGACCCTTCGCGGGAACAGTTTCCTGCGCGGTAATCACCTCACCGCAGGCGTAGCAGTGCTTACCTTCGGTCAATCCAGTCTCCGTGCAGGTTGGGGCCTTTGCTGCATCGATTACTTCTGTGTGGCCGGTTGTAGGGATCTCTTCCATACCGGAGAGGATTGCCTCACAAACGGAGCACTTCGTGCCGGCTTTATGGCCAGCCTCGGTGCAGGTAGCGGGCTTCTCAGCGACGTCGACAGGGGTATGCCCGGTCGCGTTAATCGCTTCTGTCTTAGTTTCTTTGCAAACCGTGCAGGTGTAGGTCTTGACGCCAACATTCTCACAGGTAGGAGAGGTCGTGATCTCGCCCTCATTCCAGCTGTGGCCCTTGGCTGGAATCTCTGTCTGTGCTTTGATAACCGTTCCGCAGACAGAGCAGCTGATGCCATCCGTCAGACCCGTTTCGGTGCAGGTCGCAGGCTTGCCCGCAACGGTCTTCTCAGTGTGGCCGGTCGCGGGGATCTCTTCCATACCGGAGAGAATCGCCTCACAAACGGAGCACTTCGTACCGGCTTTATGACCAGCCTCGGTGCAGGTAGCGGGCTGTTCCGCAACTTCAACCGGAGTATGTCCAGTCGCGTCGATTGCTTCGGTCTTGGTTGCATTGCAAACTGTGCAGGTGTAGGTCTTGACGCCAACGTTCTCACAGGTAGGAGAGGTCGTGATCTCGCCCTCATTCCAGTTGTGGCCCTTGGCGGGAACCTCAGTCTGTGCAACGAGAACTTCGTTGCAGACGGAGCAGTGCTTGCCTTCCGTCTTGCCTGGCTTCGTGCAAGTCGCCTCGACCACCGGATCAACCACTTCCGTGTGACCCTTCGCGGGAACAGTTTCCTGCGCGGTAATCACCTCACCGCAGGCGTAGCAGTGCTTACCTTCGGTCAATCCAGTCTCCGTGCAGGTTGGGGCCTTTGCTGCATCGATTACTTCTGTGTGGCCGGTTGTAGGGATCTCTTCCATACCGGAGAGGATTGCCTCACAAACGGAGCACTTCGTGCCGGCTTTATGGCCAGCCTCGGTGCAGGTAGCGGGCTTCTCAGCGACGTCGACAGGGGTATGCCCGGTCGCGTTAATCGCTTCTGTCTTAGTTTCTTTGCAAACCGTGCAGGTGTAGGTCTTGACGCCAACATTCTCACAGGTAGGAGAGGTCGTGATCTCGCCCTCATTCCAGCTGTGGCCCTTGGCTGGAATCTCTGTCTGTGCTTTGATAACCGTTCCGCAGACAGAGCAGCTGATGCCATCCGTCAGACCCGTTTCGGTGCAGGTCGCAGGCTTGCCCGCAACGGTCTTCTCAGTGTGGCCGGTCGCGGGGATCTCTTCCATACCGGAGAGAATCGCCTCACAAACGGAGCACTTCGTACCGGCTTTATGACCAGCCTCGGTGCAGGTAGCGGGCTGTTCCGCAACTTCAACCGGAGTATGTCCAGTCGCGTCGATTGCTTCGGTCTTGGTTGCATTGCAAACTGTGCAGGTGTAGGTCTTGGCACCGGCGTTCTCACAGGTAGCGGCGGTGGTAATCACGCCCTCATTCCAGCTGTGGCCCTTTGCAGGAATGGATTTACCCGGCTTTTGTACTTTATCACAAACCTTGCAATAGGTATCGCCGGTGTAGCCTTCCTCAGTGCAGGTAGGCTCACGGCTACCACGAACCTCGGTCAGCGAGTGGTTATCCTTCCAGCTGGCTTTGAGGGTCAGGTCGGAGAAGGCGAGGAGCATTTCATTGTCCCATTTCTCGTCATGAAGCTCATACGTCTCGAAAGTATCGTAGCCAACAGTTCCGGTGATGAGCCAACCGGCGAAGTCATAGCCTTCGCGAGTAAAGCCACATTCGGGAAGCGTGTAATACTCGCCGGACCCGCCGTTGACGATTTTTACCGAATCCATCGTGCCGATGCCGCCGTTGGCATTAAAAGTGACGGTGAGCTTCTTAAATTCGTTGAATACTGCCCTGAAGTCAACGTCCTCATGCGGGTTGAAGCCCCAGCCGTCGATTCCCTTCGTCTCATCATAGGGAGTCCAGCGCATCGCAAAGACGTAGGTATAGTTCTCATCCTCGGGTCTGCTAGGGGTTTCGTTGTTCGAATCATCCCATCCAGCCGTATCCTCGCAGGTGTAGTCGCCCTTCTGCAAGACTGTGTCGTCCCAGTTCAGCCAGCGGACATGGTACTTGTGCAGCGTCCACTGGGCGTAGAGGGTGACATTTTCGTTGGTGGTGATGTTTGCCTTGTCGCCATAGGCCGTGCCGGTGCCGTCCTTCGCCGTGTTCCAACCGGTGAAATCATAGTCCGCGCGGGTAAAGGTGTTGGCGGTCAGGGCAGTCGCCTCATTGGGCTTCACGGTCTGCGTACCCATGGTTCCCTTGCCGCCGTTGGCGTCAAAGGTGATGACCGGGTCCTGAGTCCACTGGGCATAAAGGGCGGTATTCTCGCTGAATTTCACGGGCGCCTTGTCGGCATAGGCCGCGCCAGTACCGTCTGCCGCAGTGTTCCAGCCGGTGAAGGTGTAGCCTTCGCGGGTAAAGGTGTTCTTTGGCAGATCAAAACTCGTATTGGGCTTACCTGTCCAGGTAGGCATCGTTCCTTCGCCGCCGTTGGCGTCAAAGTCAACAGTGATGTTCGCAGCACCGCCCCATACGCCATCCAGATAGGGAATGGTCGTACCCGCGCTGGCATTTGCCGTCTCGGTGTAGGTGCCGTCTGCGTTGTGTAGCTTCGCGGCGGTGATGGGGATGGTCACCGCATTATTGCCATTTGCATTATATTGATAGGTTGCGGTTTCCTTACCAAGTATGCTCTGCTGCACATATTTGCCGGTTCCGTTGCTGCTGCAAATGTCAGCGCCGCCATTGGTGGTGTAGATGGCGCCAATAGCCGTTACGCTGCCGTTCACATCCATCTTCGCATCAACCAAGTCGTTATCGGAGCGGTTGTATGCCTTACCCGGCGCATAGGCCACGGACTTAAACTTGCAGGGACCCCAGACAAAGTTGTCGGAGTTCCACTCATCGCTGTCATAGAAATAGATATTCTTTTCGTTTGCAACTGTCAGGCCAGCGCCCTCGGCAATGTTGACCTCAACGCCCGCCAGCAGAGCTGCCGTCTGATTGATCGTCACATTTCCGGACTGGATATTGATGGTAATGTTGTTGGTGATAGGCAATACGTAGCTTGCAGAGTTGACATCCATGCCTGCAAGCGTCAGCGACAACGTGTTCAATGCCGCTTCGCCGTTTACTGTGAATACAAGACGATCCGTCTTTTCATCGTAATCCTTAGTAAAGCTACCGGATTCCACTTTGAACATACCGGTGTCGCCAATGAAATTAATAGCAGTAGTATATGTGCTCTTCATTGCATAAACGCCGCTATAAACCTGTTCGTTGGCGCCGGCATTCAACGTCAAGGGAACTTCGATGTTTTGTACGAAGTACTGCGAAAATGGGAACACCCCATGGCCCATGCCGGAAGATGCGCTGCCGCCGCGGAAGTCTGCAATCTGATAGAATTCGTACACCGTAGCGCCAGATTCCGCCAGAACAGAGCCGTTGCCGGAGATAAAGCCCCATGCATAGAGATTGCCGCCGTTCTTGACCGTGATGGAACTATTGTCCGCCATTTTGATGTATCCATAATCACCAACGGGACGTCCCTGCTCACCACCGCCAGCGGCAAAATACCTGCCGCCCAAACTGATCGCGCCATTGACGGTAATGGACGTGCCTTCGCTCATCGTCAGCGTCCGGAAGGGCTTGGAAGCCGGAACTGTACGAATTGCCGCGGGAGCATCCGTATACAGCGTTCCCGCCTCATCAAACGGAATCAGCAGGGTAATACCCGTCGGGATGGTATAAGTACCGCTGATCGAACCGTTTGTAGCCAATGTGATTTTGGACTGACCGTTTGCCTGCGCATAAGCAACCGCTTCATTCAGGTCTGCAAACCGCTGACCGCCAGTCTCAAAAAGCGCCAGAGACTTGCTCACAAACTTCGCCGTAACGGTGCAGTCACTTTCGATATTCAGGGCGGTGGTTGCCGCAGTCGCGATGCATTTGCCTGTGGTCAGGTTATACCAGCCCAAGAACTGATAACCATCCGCCGGAGTCGCCGCCACCTGATAGGCGGTCATGGAGCTTTGCGTGTTGCTATATTCCTCGGTAATGAGTTTTTCGTCTACTGTATAAGTACCGTTTTCAGCAGGCACGAATGTCGCAGTTGCATTGACATCGCTTACCAGAACCACGTTGGTAAGGGTGATCTTCGTAGCAGCACTGGTGCTGCCAGACTTGATGTATACTTTAACTTCCTCGTCGGGTGCCAGTTCCTTGGTGAATCTGGCACCTGAAGAAACCTCTTTACCATCCACCTGAATCGCTCCACTGTTCTGCTCAATAGAGTAGTCAAAGGAAAGGGTTGCTGTTGTCGACTTCTTATTGGCAATTGTCAGCGTAGAGTCATAGTTTGTACCGTCGCATCCGCCCGTGCTGGTAGCTGCGCCGGTAATGCTCGTAGCATTGGCCGACCAGGCATCATCTGCGCCGCCCGTAAAACTCAGTCCAATGTTCTCGTCGGCTAAGCCTGTCACAGTTCCACTGGTTGCTGCAAACGCTGTCATGGTCACATTTGGAAGCAGTGCCATGACCATGCACATGCAGAGCACAAGCGAAAGAAATCGCTTCCATGTGCTTTTCATTTCTTTATTACCTTCTTTCTTTGATGATTTCTGGCGTTTATTTCTATGTAAATGCTGAGCCCCGCCGCAAATGCGATGGCTGCCCAGACATGAGAAAGGTGGAATAGCATCCCCGTAGAGGACGTCCGGAAGAATTCATCAATGAAGCGGAACGCTCCATAGGATGCCATATATAACGGGTAAATACTGCCGGGGTTCTTGCTCTTTTTCACTCTGGGGATGAGCAGAATCAGCATCACAATGTAATAGAGAATCTCAAGTTCCCTTGTGGGAAAGTGATAATGCGTTCCTGGTATAACTAAGCCAGCGCAGCAGCCAGAGACGATGCAGTTGATTCGAGCACACATCACTGTGAAGATCATGCAAATCGTAAAAATATCAAAAACGGCTTTGATATTGCGTTTTGAAACCTTTGCGCTGATGAAATAAAGCACTGGCATAAAGAACACTCCGCCGAATAAGCTCATGTTGCCAGCATCTCCGGTTTCCAGAAATGCAAATGCTTTTACACTCAAAACACCACATACCGTATGCAGCACCGAGAATGCTATCACGGCGTACCATTTCATTTGGAGTTGCCGCCGCATCCTGTACAGCCAAAATATGTTAAAGATCGTTCCAAGCAAGAGAAGAGCACTCAGGGAATAATCTTTCGTCCATGACATGGATAATTCAGCCAGTCGTGTACCCCTCAATTTGCATCACCCCCCTTCACATCTTCTTTAGTCCTCAGGCTATATGTCGTTTTTTTACTTCTCTCAGCATTGCTGCAGCTACACCAGTGCTGGGAGAAACGGGAAAACCGCATGGGGCAGGGCGCTTGTCCCTGCCCCATGCGTGGGACAATCAATCAGAGTTTTTCAATTTCCCAAACTAATCCTTATTCGGCAGAAGTCTCCGCTGCAGCAGGAGTCTCAGTGGGCTCAGCAGCAGATACGCTGGCAGTGCCGGTCTTGGAATACTTGGTAAAGTCAATGTGCATAACCACAACAACCGTTTCCGTTGCCTGGAAGCCCATAGAACTATCCAAATCAATTGTCACAGTCACAGGAACAGCATAGTAGTAATCTTTATAAGTGCCTTCTTGAGCAACCTTAAACTGGTTGGGTTTCATCGCACCAACACTGCCTTCATCACTGCCGGTCATAGCGATCACACCAGCCATGAAGTCTTTCCATGCATTGCCCGTATTGCTGGGAGTAAAGGTCATGTCAAAGTTAGCCGTAGTTCCATTCTGGGCAGTAACCTTAGCGGTCATCTTGCTCAGAACCTTGTTTACAACATTAGCGTTGCTGTTAACCGTATTCAATACGGAATTCACATCACTGGCATTACTACCCAACACGCCGTCCAAGGAATCGATGCTATTCATGATACCCAGCAAGGCGCTAACGGTGACACCGTCGCCATCAAATGCTTTCTGAGCGTCTTCACCGCTTCCAATCTTATCCACGCCTGCCTGCATCAGTTTGCCCGGCATTTCCATCGTGACCACAATGGCCTTGCTCTCATTAACGGTAATACCATAACGGCTGTTGATGGCGTCGCTATCCAGCATCTCCATCTGCAGGTGGTCAGCCAGCGTTCCGGCAAGACTCTTCACCTTAGCAACATCCTCGCCCTCGAGCTGAACAGCAATCGTGAATGCATAGGTATTGTCGCCGGTCACTTTGGCGTTGACAGTCTTATAGGTATAAACACCGTTTTCTTCTGTCATGTGATTGAGCGTATAAAAGAAACCGTCAGCCACAGAGAACAGGGCGTTCTTCAGTGCGGTGTTCTGGAAAGTACCCTTGTTGTAAACATCCTGACCATCCGCAGTCAGCACATAGCGGCCAAAGTTTTCATCCAAAGCGTTCTTCAGGTTGGTAGCAAGACCGGTGAGGAAATCATCACCAAAAGCTGCCGCGCCGGACTGAATTGCATCCACATTCAGTTTCAGCGTGTATGCAGTACCCTCCCGTTTCGCGGTAACCAGCACTGCGCCGTCATTTCCCTTGATTCCTGCTAGCTTTGCATCCAAAGCATCCCAAGCCTTTTCGGTTGCCTTGACTTCCGGCTGCTTATCGCCACAATTGCTGCACACGCCATTATTATAATTATGGCCCTTGGCGGGGATGTCTTCAGTGTAAGTCGCGCCGCAGGAGCAGGTGAAGGTCTTGACTCCAGCCTCTGTACAGGTCGCTTCCTTCGTCACGACGCCTGCATCCCAGGTGTGGGTGTGCTGCGCCGGAGGCGTATAGCTGCCACCGCCGGAACTGGTGGTACCCTTATTCACGGTAGTGGAGGAGCCGGAGCCGGTGGTACCGACCGTGGTATCCTTGCCGCTCTTGTCGGTGACAGTGATCTTCTCATCGCCGATGTTCTTGACGTCGGTTTCCTTGGTCCTAACGGTGATGTCCTTGTCGGACTCCACTTTCTTCACGGTGCCGCTGCCGGTGACGGTGGCATCCTCAGCATGGTTCTCCACATTGCCGACGGTGGTGCCGCTGCCAACATCGACCGTGGCGCCGGGAGCATTCTCGGTTACGATCACATTGTCGATCTTGGCGCCGTTCTTGGTCTCAACTGCGCTCTTTTCACCGTCCAGCGTCACATTGTCCGCGGAGGCGTTGTCCAGAATGACCTTGGAGTTGTCGCCGCTGATTACGATGTAATCGATGTTCTTGCTGCCCTTAACGGTCACTTCGATGTCATTGGCAGGCACGAGCAGCTTGTTCACCTCGCCGGTGATGGTCACATCGTCTGCCACAGCGAGGACGATACCCTTGCCATTGGCATTGACCGTCTCGCCAGCCTTGTCCGCATAGGTGCCGATGGCGCGGTCAAGAATCGTGACGGTGGCTGCGCGGGTGATGTTGTTCTGAGGAGCCAGCTGGTCGGCAGTCACGCCGCCCACAATACCGGCTCTGATCAGAGCAGCCAGCATGCCCCGGGCATAGGACGCCACCTGCGCACCGTCCGTGAACTGCGTCAGATTGGGGTTTTCGATGGGCTCGATACCCAGAGCGCGGCCCAACATGACCATGGCGCGCTCACGGGTAATGGACGCATTCGGCGTCACGGTGCCATCGCCGTTTCCTTTCAGAATGCCAGCGGCGGCACAGCGGTTGATGGCGTCATAATACCAGGCGTCCGCCGGGTTATCGATGAAGCCTGCGTCCTTTGCGGCGGGCAGCTTCAGGAGTCTTGCCAGAATGGTGGCGAGCTGTGCACAGGTAAGCTGACCGTCCGGGTCAAACTTGCCGTTGCTGCCCTGGATAATGCCGTAGCCGCTCCAGCGTTCGATGGAGGCCTCGGCCCAGTGGCCCGCGGTGTCGCCGTAGGTAGGCTCCGCCGCGCTTGCGCCTACCGTGAACAGACTGACTGCCATGGCAAACGCAAGAATGAGAGATAATGCTTTGCGTTTCATTTTGATCCTCCTATGAGAGATTTATATATTCTGCAGCTCCCTGCAGGTGGGCACTTATTTCACCGGCTCTGCCGGAGATTCACTTAGAATCGCTGTGCATTGGCTCAATGGTCTGCCCGCGCAGATCGGACAGCCGCACCATTTCTTTCCCGTGCGGCTGCTGATGACCGAACGCCACGCATGACCCTTATCGCAGAGCCACCAGACCTTGCGGCGGCTGCCGGGCGTCACCTGCTGCGGTGTAAGGCTGCCGTTGCGCGTCGGGTGCCATTGCGAGGCAACGACCGGATCTATCGTCGCGAGGTCGTTGAAGCCGGGCAGAATCTTGTGGTTGGAGCAATACGGACAATCGCTTCCACTCCGCACGCGGTGAGCTATAACAGCCGGATAGGAATGTCCCTTTTCGCAGCGCCACCACACGCGGCGGTTGGAGCCGGAAGTCACTGCCTCCGGTATCAGAGCGCCGTTTTTCTGTCGGTCCCATTGGGCGGCAAGCTGCGGGGATTGCGAAGCGAAGTCATTTTCGCCCTGTATGACCTTTTGCCCTGCGCAGAATGGGCAGCCTGTTCCACCACCCGCGCGGGATGAGATGGCGGCACGGTAGCTGTGCCCCTTGGGACAGCGCCACCAGGCCTTTCTCACCGTTCCCGGGGCGACCAGCGTCGGCAATAGAGGAGCGTTCTTCTCGGTATCCCATTCGGCAACAAGTGCGGGATACCTTGCCGCGAGGGAGTTTTCGTCCGGCAGAACAACACGCCCCGCGCAGACGGAACAGCCGGTGCCCAGCACACGGCTCTTGACGACCGAATCGTAGGAATGTCCCGCAGGGCACCGCCACCAGACCTTTTTGTGGCTGCCGATGGTCAGGTCGGCGAACTTCAGCGGAGTGTTTTTCTCCGCATCCCACTCAGCCTCAAGGGCAGGAACCTGTATCGCCAGCGAGTTCTCAGGCGTTTCCTTGCGTCCGGTGCAGTACGGGCAGCCGCTGCCCTCCGAGCGGGAGTATACCTTGGCCTGCCAACTGTGACCCTTGGAGCACTGCCACCATACCTTTTGATGACTTCCGAAGGAAACGTTTCCAGTCGTAAGCGGCGCGTTGCGAACCTCGTCCCACTGCGCCAGCAGAGCCCTATGGCCCTGCTTTACGCAAAAGTCGTAGAACGATGTTCGCATCCATGCTCACCCCTTGCTTCCGATCCGCCAGCCCGTCCTTTCGGCGCTCAAACCGGCAATCTCCCTTATAGCCGGACAGTGGTCAATAATGTAGGCTTTGTTGACCATTACCCAATAAACGATTCTTTTAGGACCTTATAGTATCACGTTTTGTCCAAAATATCAATAGCAAGGTGCCCAAAAAGGTCTACTTTTATATCCGACAATTCTCGCGTTTAACGACTTTTTAACATATATTGCCGCGCACCCAGTACAAAAATGTGCTGTGTGCAATGTGCAGTTCTTTGCCCGCTGCCCGCGCCGACAGCTCACCGCGCTCCCAACGCGCCTTGACCTCCTGAAATCCAGCGGGCAGTTCCTTATAGGGACGTCCGAACTTTACGCCCCGCGCCTTTGCCGCAGCGATGCCCTCCGCCTGCCGCTGATGGATGAATTCACGCTCCGTCTGCGCCACATAGCTCAGAAGCTGGAGCACGATATCCGCGATCAGCGTACCGGTCAGGTCGCGGCTCCGGCGCGTGTCGAGCAGCGGCATATCCAGCACGACGATGGCCGCTCCTTTCTTTTTGGTAATAACGCGCCATTGCTCCAGGATCTCTTCATAATTTCGCCCGAGACGGTCGATGCTCTTGATGACAAGGGTGTCGCCGTCTTTCAATTTTCGCAGCAGCCTCCTGTAGCCGCGTCGGTCAAAATCCTTGCCGGACTGCTTATCCAGAATGATCTGGCCGTCGTTCCGCCCAAACTCCCGCAGGGCGATGAGCTGGCGCTCCTCATTTTGTTCTCTTGTGGAAATTCTCGCGTAGCCGTATTCCATGCACAGACCTCCCTATATGTAATGCCGCGAGGAGTATTAAGAACCCTCCCCGCGACAAGTATGACATATTTGTTCCCGCTTTAGCAGGTACGGGTTATTTACCGTTTACGATAGTATGGAAACATGCGGAATATAAAATCAGGACAGCGCAGCGTCATGGCAAAAAGCCTATCCGCTGCGCTGTCCGATGTTCGCTTATGTGGTCATGTCAGCGGCTTTGCTGTTCAGCTGGGTCACTTCTTGCAACGCCAGAGGAGGGTTACGATCTGCGCTCTGGTGCAATCTGCGTTGGGGCTGAACGTCGTCTCGCCGGTGCCCTTGGCGCTGTCCACGTCCTTAAGGCCGGAGACGTCCACGGTGACGATGTCGCCGCCCGAAGTGACCTGATCGAGCTGCTTGTCGGTGACCTCCACGGCTGCGGTGCTGCCAAAAACGATCGCATCCACCTTCACGGTCTCCTGCTCAGAGGAAACGGGGACCGTGATGGAGGGAGCCGTCACACCGCTGCCGCCACCGCTGGACTTGTGATACAGCTCAACCTCGCCGGTCAGTGTCGTGTAGTTGGTGTCAGTAGGCGTGAGGCGCCACTTGTAGGCCGTGTTGTCCTCGACCGTGGTATTGCCGGATAGGACATTTTCCTTGTCATCCACCCATTCCAGCTTGCCGTCATTGGGGTTCGGCGTGCTGCCCTCGATGGTCAGCGCCGCGTCCTTCAGTGTCTTACCGCTTATGGTGATTCTGGTGTAGTTCGGCGCGCCGGTGGGCGTGGCCGGTTTGATCATGAGCACGAAGGGAGCACTAGTGACGTCGTTGTAGTCGTTGTCGCCCGCCTTGGTTGCGATGACGCTCACGGAGCCGACCTTGACTGGAGTCAGAACGCCGGTGTTGGGATCGATGGTCGCCTCGCCTGTGCTGTTAGCAGTGTCAATGCGGTAGGATACAGCGCCTGTGCCGTCCACCCATGCGAACGTACCGTTAACCATCTTGTCGCCGTCCTTCACCTTGCCCGCGATCTTGCTGTCATTCAGTGTCTGACCATGGGTGATGTCCGTTGCCGTCACTGCGCCGTCCGCCTGCGGAGTGATCTTGTTTTCCGCGCTGACGTTGATGGTCAGAGTGATATCCTGATAGTTGCTCGTGGAGATTGTAACAGTGATCGTGCCGAATTGTCCTTCGTCCGTGCCGCTTCTGTTTGCTTCCAGCGTCAGTTCACCGGTCTTGCCGTTTACAAGGGTAATAAAGGAGCCAGTGCCCAGATCGGTAACAACCTTCTTGTCATAGGTGATTGAGCCATAGTCACAGGGAGCAGTCAGCTTCGGCAGCAGCGTTGAGAGAGCAAGAGAATAGGTCTTGTGCAGGCCGTTGGTATTCTATTATAAAGCAATAGTGCAGACAAAATGCGATGCGCCTGACCATCACGGAGTCAGAAACAGTTGACGGAATAAGATCCGCTCATTAAACTATAAGAGAAGATATGAATTTGGACCGGAGGTCTCAGCATGAAAAACGGATCCCAATACGGACTGTTGCTCTTACAGCGGTATTTATATAAACGTACAGATGATAAACATCCTGCCTCCGTGTCAGATATCCTTGCATTCTGGCAGGAGCATGGCATCCAGGCAGGACGCAAGAGCGTGTATTCCGCCATTGAGGTCTTGCAAAGCAGCGGTATGGACATCGTCTGTGTCAATAGTACCCAGAATCGATATTTTGTCGGAGCAAGGCTATTCGAACTGCCGGAACTAAAGCTGTTGGTGGACGCGGTGGAATCCTCGCGCTTCATCACGGCAAAAAAGAGCGAGCAGCTCATTGAGAAGCTGGGAAAGCTCACCAGCGAGTCATACGCGTATCAGCTGGACCGGCATATCTATATGGATGGGACGGTCAAACCGGAGAATGAGTGCATCTATTACAGCGTAGATAAGATCCATAGCGCTATTCAGGAGAAGTGCCAGATCACGTTTCAGTATTTTGAGTACACACCGAAGAAGGAAAAGGTGCTCAAGCACGACGGCTACCGCTATCAGTTCAGCCCGTATGTCCTGATCTGGAACAAGGATTATTACTACGCTGTTGGCTGGTCAAATAAACACGGAAAGCTGGCGCAGTTCCGGGTAGACCGGATGACCGCCGTGGAGTTGTTGAATCAGACGGCTATTCTTGCGCCAGACTTTGATCCTGCTGAGTATGTGCAAAAGGTCTTTGGAATGTATCCGGATGCCCTTTGCACGGTGGAACTGCTGTGCGATAATGAGATCATGCGCAGCGTCATCGACCGCTTCGGTGAAAATGTGCAGACGGAAACTGTAGATGAACAGCATTTCCGTGCCACAGTCGAGGTCGCGCCAAGCCCTCCGTTCTTCAGTTGGGTCTTTACCTTTAGCGGTAAGATTCGCATCGTCAGCCCAGCAGCAGTGCTGGAGGAAATGCAGGATATGGCAGCGTGGCTGAAATAACTTCTGGATGGTGTTCCTTGCGGGGAACACCATCTTTTTCACATCTTGCCAATCGAACGAATGTTTGCTATACTGAGGCTACAGTGTTTCCAGAGAAGAGAACACGGATAGGAGGTGAGTTACTTGGAACAGACATTCGGCAGCTTCGTTCGAGAGAAACGGCAATCTATCGGATTGTCCCTGCGCACGCTGGCGGCAAAGCTGGACTTGTCGCCAGTCTATCTGAGCAACATTGAAAACGACCGCAGACCGGCACCGACGCGCGCATATTTGGAACGGTTGGAGCAGGAACTGCATCTGAGCAAGGTGGAAACCGAGCAGATGCTGGATCTTGCCGCCAAGTCCCAGAATAACCGGGTATCCGCAGACCTGCCGGACTACATCATGGATCGGGAGATCGTCCGGGCCGCGCTCCGCACGGCGAAGGAGGCAGACGCCACAGACCAGGAGTGGCAGGAATTTATCGACCGGATTACCCAGCGCGCAAAGAAATCCAAAGAGGGCGGTGAAATAGACGCATGAAAAAAGCATATTACCGCGAACAGGCGTTGGAGCGGATCGCCCGCGATGTGATCACCGCCTATGACCCCAAGCTCTATTACGGCCCTCCCACAGCCATTCCCATTGAGGACATCATCGAGGCGCAGGGGCTGGTGCTGGAGTATCAATATCTGCGGAATAATGGGCGGGTTTTAGGCGAGACCATCTTTGACGACGGTCTCACAGCGATCTATGACTGGGAAAACCACCGCTATGACCTTCTTCCCGTCAAGGGCGGCACCATCCTCATCGATTGTTCTCTCTGCGAAGAGGAAGCATCTACCGGGCGGCTGCGATTTACCTGTGCCCATGAGCTGGGGCACTGGCTACTCCATAAGAAACAGTTCAGCGGGACCGGCGAAAATGCGGCGCTCCGTTCCGGCGATGAGAGCGACAACACATTGGAAGTGCAGGCGAACCTGCTGGGCTCTATCCTTCTGCTGCCGCTGCCGCAGGTCAAGCGCTGTTTCTATCAGCTGCGCTCCGGACGGACGAATCAACAGCTGGTGACGGATATGGCAGGTATCTTTCAGGTATCCAAGCAGGCCATGCGCATTCGGTTGGAGAACCATAACCTGCTGTAAAAAATTTTCATGTGCTGTTCTCAAAAAAGAGAACAGAGAAAGCGAGGCGCTATGTCAAAAACCAATTCCCTGCGCTGTCCGCTGTGCGGCAAGGGCCGTATCGCGGATATCCCCAGCGGTGCGGAGCAGTCTCAGTACAGGCTGTTTGCGCTGCACAGAGCGGAACACCCTGACCTGATCGCCAAATGCCCCAAGTGCGGCGAACAGATCGGCATCACGGTGCTGACACCGGATGCTCACCCCCTGATCCACACGCCCATCCCCTTTATGGGATATGTTCAGGCATAAATTAAAAATCCAATTGATATGACTTCGTCAAGCGCACCAGCCACCCATCGTCGAATATGGGAACATTGAGTTAGGAGCCTTACAAGTAGCTTTTCAGCTATGCGTAAGGCTCTTTTTTTGCGCCTTTCTTCGGCTGAAAAGCGGAAAGGCACACAATGCGCAGACGCTGGCAGCCCTATATCGCTAAATATCCGTGACCCCATCTCAGACATTTCAAAAAATCTGAGATTGGAGTCATGAATCATGAAAAAATGGCAGGAAGAACGCAACTATCGGCGCGTTCGAAACGAAGGTGGCGAAGTCATCGCCAATATCATCACTGTAGACGGTATGGACGTAGAGGTGCCGGAGGATGTCTACCTCGCCTATGCGCAGGCAGACCGCAGGGAGCGATACATCACAGAGGAACAGTCCTCCGGAAAACTGCTCTCTCTGGAGCAGATGGAGGAAGATGCGCTTTTGCCGGACTATGTCGGAGCAGAAACGGCCCCCAGCGCCGAAACGGAGGCACTGGAGCGTGAGGATCTTCGGAATCTGGCAGAACAGAAGCAGATCCTTTTGCTGGCGCTACTGTCACTAAAGGATACCGACCGGGAACTCATCAACGCCCTGTTCTTCGACGGCGCGTCTACACGGGAATGCGCCCAAAGAATGGGCGTCAGCCAGCGGGCGGTCATCAAGCGGAGAGACCGCATCCTGCGGGATCTCAAAAAGTTTTTTGAAAATTCCTCGAAATAAGGGTATTCACCGAACGCAATTTTCGGGAGGACAGTGAGGGGCTCCGAATCGCCCCTCGCTGTTCCTTGAAAATTGCATACCAGCAATACGGATAACCACCCGGACAGAAGAGCGATCCGCGCAGTGTGCGCCACGACCCGTGGGAAGCCTTGCAGCTTCCTGCGGCGAGCGATTTTACCTGCGCAGGGGCGGCGTTGGCAGCGCCGCCCGCAGAGACGCTGTCCGGGCAGATAATGAGACACAATGCACTGGCCAGCATGAAGAGGCTGGGCTGCTCCGGGATTGAAAGCAGTAGAGAACCCGGAAATACGCCCGTGAAGGTCTTGCCGGACCTTGTCCGTATTGTTCCCCTTTCCCACCGGGGTGCGCGCTGCAAATACGGTGGAAACGAAAACAAAGCATGACAGGAAAAGAGGTAATTATCGGATGAATACCAATGACAACAGGCTGAAAGCCCATAAACTGATCGACCATATTTTTCAGGACCTTCTTCCCGCCCACGGTATGGCGCAGCGCCCGGAGCAGATCCAATTGAGTCACCGGATGCTGGACGCCATGCAGGACGGGAGGATCGCTCTGTGCGATGCCGGGACGGGCATCGGCAAGACCTACGCTTATCTGGCGGCTGCCACGGCAGCGTCGGCTTTCCCGACAGGGCAGATCGCCCGCCCTATCATCATTTCCACTTCCAGTATCGCGCTGCAAAACGCGGTGCTGACGGAGTATCTGCCGCTGCTGTCCTGCGTCCTAATGGCGGACGGGATTCTTACCAAGCCACTGAAAGCGGTCATCCGCAAAGGCAAAAGCCATTATGTCTGCGACGAGCGGCTGGACAGGCGGCTGCGTCAGGTATATCCTGCAAAGAAAAATCCGGAAGCGCTGACGGCGCTCCGGACTCTTCGGGAAACGCTGGACATGGACAGAGTTTCTCATCTCAGCGGCTATGACCGGGAGCGTGTCTGCGTACCGCAGGTCTGCGACTGCAAGCAGAGGGACTGCCGATATCAGCGGTTCCTCAAGACCTGCGACAAAGATCAATTTTTGTTTCAAATCTGCAATCATAATTTGCTGGTGGCAGACGCCATCCACCGCAGCGAGGGAAAACGCCCCATCTTCCCGGAGCACAGCATCATCATCGTGGATGAAGCCCATAAGCTCCCGGAAACCGCACAACAGATGCTGGGTGTGACGTTGGCGGCCGAAGAGATACGAAACCTTATCCTTCAGCTAAAAGAGGAACGGTACTTACTGGCGGCAGAAATGCTGGAGGACAGCACAGGTCCTTTGCGGCGCAAGCTGGCACAGCCCAGAGAGGAAGCGGAGCCGGTGGAAGCCTGTTTGCGATTGCTGACCGCGCCATCCTGCACGCTGCCCATCATCCAGCGGCAGATCGGCAGCCTGCTCTCCCCGCTGGGAAGCCGCCAGCTGAATAGGGATGGTGATGTTATTGCCTTGTGCTTTGTGTAAGAAAAATGTGCCATTGATGCAGAGCCATATTTTTCCGAAACTGATTTATAAGAGAATTAGGTCTCATCCAAAATCAAGATTTCGTAGTTTAGATAACTTTTCAAAAGCCATGCAAGATGGTGAAAAAAGGCCAATGTTATGTCACGACTGTGAAGAACGCTTTAGTGCGTTTGAATCAAAGTTTGCGACGCTTTTCCTTGATCCGTATTTAGAATCTGAAAAGCTGAAGAACCTCCATTCAACATGGGTGAACTATTACTTTTTATCTGTTGCATGGCGAGTACTTTGGGATGATTTGTATCGCATGAAGTCACATTGTGAACACTTCTCCAGACATATTTTTGAAGAGTATTGCGATGAATTGGGGAAATGCTTACTTGCGTTCAAAGATGGCGCAAACTCCAAAATTCCAAAACAATTTAAGACCAGAGTATACAAACTCAATCGACTGATTAAGCAATCGGAGGTAAATGAACTTGCCAAAGGATGCATTTTTGGATACTCTGTGTTCTTGGCAAAAAGTCATTCTTTCTCGGTGATTGTGTACTACGCTGGGTTGGTGTTTGTAACAGATTATATTCCAGATAAGCGGCGGTATATTTTTCTGGGTGGAAAACCCACTTTGTTTAAGACACGATGCAAGAAAAAGGAAGTAACCGAAGAACTAAAAATCCAGTTTTGCGAAATGGCACAGCAGTACAAAAAAGTTATGACTCCAGATATGAGAAAGAAAATTTCAGAGCGATACAACAAATGATGTGCAAAGGGCATCTTTTCTGTCGACACACGACAAAAAAGCCCTGAAATCTCAACGGTTTCGGGGCTTTTGCTTTTTTCAGTATATCTGCAAAGGGCATTTTTGTGTCTTATTTGTGTCTTACAGTCGAAAAAATGTGTTTCGGCGGGCAAAAAAGCCGGTCAGGATCAACACCTGACCGGCTTTTCATTTTGCCGCTGCTTCTCATGCCGTAGCGCCCTTTTTCTTCTGGTTCGGCACAATAATGTCGGCGAACTTCTCTGTGATCTGCGCCGCCTTTTCATCCGCCGACGCGATGACATGCGCGTAAATATTGGCGGTCGTGCTCACCTGAGCATGTCCCAAGCGGCGGGAGACTACGACGAGCGGCGTTCCCTCTGCAATCAGCAAGGAAGCGTAAGAATGTCGGAGGCTGTGCACATGGATCTCCGTGAATCCGTTCCGCCGCGTAAAATCCCCAAACCAGCTTGACAGTGCGTCGGGGTGAATCGGCGCGCCCTCGTCATTGGTAAAGATCCGCCCGTCCTTGTCCTTCCATCTGTCTCCGCAAAGCGCGCGCTGCTCTTTCTGCCACTCCTGTACCTGTCGCAGAACGAAAAAAGCAGAGCGTGAGAGCTTCAGAGGCCGTGCAGATGTTTTGTTCTTCGGTGTGTCCGTGTAGATCCCTACTCCCGGAACATAAGAGGATGTCTGCACAATGGTAACAGTTTCGTTTTCGAAATCGACATCCGACCAGCGCAGCCCCAGTAATTCGCCACGTCGTAGGCCCGATAAGAGATCAAAGGAAATAGCCGCGCGATATTTGGCAGGCTCATTTTGCAGCAGCTCCAACAGCCGCCGCGCGTCCTCTTCGTCAAGATGCGCAGCCTCTTTTGGCATCAGCTTTGGCAACTCGGCATTTGCCGCAGGATTGAATGGGATGAAGCCCCATTTCACAGCTTTCGTCAAGATAGATGAAATGAGTCTGTGATAACCTCGCACGGTGTTCGCGTCAAGTGTTTTACGCTTCTCAACGTCAATAAACAGATCCAAGCGCGAACGGCCGAGCGCTTCCGCAATTTTGTCCGCGCTGTGCATGGTGACATTCTTGCCCGCAATCGCCGCTTGTACCGTGCACACGCCGAGTCCCGTCTTCTCAGAAATGGATACTCGTGTGCGCCCTTCCTTTTTCAGCAGTGCTGCGAGATCCACGCGAGCGCGGCTCTTCACGTCAAGCCGTATGCCGACTTCCTGCAAGTTCGCATAGGGCTGATGAACTCGCTGAAAGCGCAGGCCGAGGAAACGATCCTCACGGAACTGGTGTTCAGCTAAATATGTTCGATGCCCCTGCTGGGGCGCAGATGTCCTTCTTCCCCTCAGAGGCAGAACAAATTCAATCCATCGCAGAAGCGGAGAGTGTAACACCCTCCGCTTTTTCTATGTTCATTTCTCAGGATGATATTGACCACATCCTGCGCGCGGGCGGTAATGCGGATGCAGCGCGGATGAAAATTACTGCGGAATTCTCCAAGCAAAAGCCTTTAGAGAATCGCACGGCATTTCTGAAAGCTCTTTACTACGGCGGCAACGGCCTGATTACGGATAACGGCAGGCTTTCCGCATGGTATCGTGGGTTATGCCAAGACCCGCGATACCTACGTTGCCTATCGCAAGGCCGGGTACTCCAAGAAATTTCTTGCAGAGCATGAAAGTGAGATCACGATCCACAAGGCCGCAAAGAACTATTTTGATGGGCTTGGCCTCAAGAAGCTGCCCACCATCAAGGCGCTGAATACCGAGTACGCCGAGCTGCTGGCGGAAAAGAAAGCCGCCTATGCCGACTACCGAAAAGCCCGTGAGGAAATGAAAGAGCTGCTGACGGCCAAGGCCAATATCGACCGTATTCTGGAGTTGGATAAGGAGCAGGAGGAAGCGAATGAACGACGGGAAAAAGAGGCGGAGCAGCGCTGAGCTGCCCGCCCACAAGCGATTTGAAAAATCGCGCAGCCGATGGATTTATCCATCGTTCCAGAACACAAATTTTGTGTTCTGCGGGGATTGGGGCAGCGCCCCAACAAGCATGAAACAGGCGGGCTCCGTGTAAACGGAATCCGCTTGTTTTCGCAAAGTGGGTACCGCTTTGCATTGCTTGCCGCTTTCTTGCCCCCCGTTCGTACCCCCGTATTTCCCCTCTACCCATACTACAATCTGGACAGGGTGTTTTGGCCAGTTTTCAGGAAATTATCGCAAAAATAGCGTGCGTTCAAAGAAAAGATACAGCTTATTTTCTTCGTTTAATTCAACTCGTTTCCATGCTATACGATTGTCGAAATATAATTGCTCTGTGCGCGTTGAAGACGAATATCACACAGAACATGGGCAGGCCGCATTGCGCCGCGACTTTAATTTTGATTCTCCTGTGACACAGTAAGAAGTGACAAGACTTTATAAGTAAACACCGAATCGCACAGCGCAGGCATTTTGGCCTGATGCTGTGCGATTTCTTTTTCACCTCACGAAATGCTGGCCTGCACAGCCGTTTGCTATGCAGCGCGTCTCATCCTTTGGGATGATTTACATTTCAGAACAGCCGCGTATAATATAATTTGAGATAGCTGGCAAAAGGCTTATGACAATCTCACTCTGTATCAAAGGGAGGGAAGAAATGATCGAAAATATCATCATAAAGCCCTCCGTTCAGAAACGGTTTGACAGCTTCATGGCGCATGGCAGAGTCCTTTTTTTCAGCGCGCCCTGCGGCTTTGGAAAGACCGTGCTGGCGGACGCGCTGCTGCGCGGGCGGAATGTGCTGCGGCAAAGCGCGGCAGACCCAGACTGCGCGATCCCACCGTCAGCGCAGGATTGGGACATTCTGCTGATTGACGATCTTCAGCTCATGCAGGAGGAAGCCGGGCAGCAGGCTCTTTGCGAATTGATTCGCTCAAGTCCGGAGCGCCATTTCGTGCTGCTTTCGCGCGGTGTGCCGCCCGGCTGCCTGACGGCGTTTCAGTACACGGGGCTGATGACGGTGCTGGAGGCCGACGACCTGCTCTTTGATGCGGACGATGTGCGGCGGCTGCTCCGGCTTTACGGCGTGGAGGCGGCAGACAGTGAGATCGACGGAATTTTGAAAGAATCCGTGGGCTATCCGCTGGGCGTAGCCATCACCGCCCGGTGTATGTCTCCGGGCAAGCCGTGGACGCCGGAGTTGGTGGCGCGGGTGTTCCGGGAGGTGTTTCTCTACTTTGAAACCGCCATCTACCGGCGCTTTGACCTGCCGGTGCGGCGCTTCCTGTTGGAGCTGGCCCCCTTTGAAAGTTTTGACTTGGAAATGGCACGGATGGTCAGCGGCGATCCCCGTGCCGGCGAACGGCTGGACTGGCTTCTTCGATACACCACTATGCTGCGCTACGACGACTGCCAGTGCTTCCACTTCTGGTCGGGGTTCCGAGCTTTTCTCCGCTGGGAGATGGATCGGGAGTATACCGAGGAAAAGCGCAAAGCGCTCTTCAGCCGGGGCGGGCTGTACTATGAGCTGAAGGAGGACTACGCCCACGCCCTGGAATGCTACACCAGCGGCGGCGACCATGCCAAGGTCTCCGAGCTGCTGGTGCGCAATGCAGAACTCCACCCCGGCATGGGGCACTATGCGGAGATGGAGCAGTACTACCGCGCACTGCCGGAGGCGGAAATACTCGCCTCGCCGTCTCTGATGCAGGGCATGAGTATGCTCTGCGCTCTGAGCGCGGACTATGACGGGTCGGAGCACTGGTACGGATGCCTGAAACGGTTCGTGGAGCGCTGCGGCAAGGAGGACGCCGCAGGTCGGCAGGCACGCGG
>OHAG01000844.1_pt1 | contig 22537 bp, 13 predicted proteins | sample 1577081 | NCBI WGS metagenome assembly OHAG01 (sample SAMEA3541513, study PRJEB24748) | human gut metagenome | biome: human gut; feature: human-associated habitat; material: faeces | place: China | collected 2012
GGGGTCAGCCAGTAGGTCCCGGACCGAACGCATCCCCCGAACCCGTAAAACCCGGGCTATATCCATTCTTCGGGAATGGTGATGTCCGGAAATATAAGGGAAGTCTCAATCTATGGGAACGATGCCTTTTCGTGAGGAGCTCTCACGGGAAGCTCGTGACTTTAGTCATGAGAGGACGTCACCGACCATTCGGAAACGGGCGTGGAACGCTTTGATCTTGCGAAATTTGAGAAGACATCCGACTATCACTTGAGCAGTGGACTTGACGAATTTGATGAGTCCATGTGTTAAAAATGGCACTGATGCATTTATTTGAAGGTGACGCGTCCGCGGCAAGACCGGAAGGCAGCATGGAAGTAAGGAAAATGTATTGGTGGAAACATGAAGAGCCGTTCCCGGCAACCAGCTCCGCGCGGATTATCCGCAACATGGAGTGCGAATTAAAAGACGAGATCGACCAGCCACGCAGATTCGAGGATTATAAAATTACCTGGAATCCGATTGATGGTTGTGTCGAACCTGAAATTTACGAAGCATAAAAGCAAAATTACATTCCCCATCTCAGTTTGAGGTGGGGAATTTTTTATCCACCTCCTGCCGGATCATTTTACTCTTATATTTTTGCGGGGATTTCGCAAACATCCGACATACTGTTTTTATCAAATGTTTTTGCTGGAACAGAATAGGGGTGTGTATCTGCTATGCAATTTTTTTACAATCAATCCAAATCATTACCGAGACGGTTGGCAGCGATCATGCTGGTCATTTCCATGTTCACGGTAAATTTCATTCAACTATCTTTTGCAGGAAATGCGAAGTCACCTATCCGTGCGTGGACGTTCGATACGGACAGCAGCTCCGTATACTGGTCTGAGTCACATAATCGCTGGGAAATAAAACTCAGCATGGAAGGGTATTCGTTATGTGCCGATGACGGGAATGATGCGATGGGGCTGCCGCAGAAGATTTACATTCTGCGGCCGGATACGGCTACGCCCAGCAACGCATCAGCCACGTCAACCAGGCAGGAAGAAAGCGAATGGCCAGTTGCGTCCGATAGCAATATCGATCGGACAATCGCTGGTCCCGTGCAGAATGACGAAGAGGAAGAGGACGAAGAAGATCTTCCGGACTACGATTTATTCGATGACCGCAGCAAGAGTGCGGCAAAAAAGCATGAAAAAACATTCGAAACAGTAAAGAGTACAGAAGAAGCGGAATTGGCTACCGTTTCCGAGGCAATCGCAACAGTGCCGATCACATGGGATCTGGATCCGCTGTTTGATTATTTGACGAAATATGAAGAAGAATCGGAAATTGATGAAGGTGATGACGTTATAGCCACTGCTTCAAACGCTGATGCGGCATCTTACGAGGACGGCTCTCCATATTGGGCGGCAGAATTTACAATCCATGCATCCATAAACTCAGATACTTACCGTTTATCAGCTGCCGCAGAGCCTGTCTCAGTGACGGTTCTTTTATCCGCTGGAAATGCATTTGATGAAGCAGTACTGAACGCAAACAGCATTGAAACGGATTCTCCGGACGGACTGACGTTAAATCTTTTTGATTACTGGAATACAACCAAGACGGAAGCGGACCATTTCGGATGGAGCGCGTCAGACCGGCAAAACGAACTTGCAACCGGATATTGGAAGAAAAATATCGGGAAAGATCATGTACTGCAGTTCTCCGGCGTGACGGATACTGATAAATTTGGAGACTGGAACAGTTGGATCGGCAGTTCCCAGTCTGCGTATCAGGGGCTGGTACAGAAAAAACTTGTAAATGGATATCCCGCTTTAAATATTTCAGAAGACAAATTATCTGCCGCAACGGAATTATCCGGGCGGGATAGAACGGAATCCTTGTCCTACCTGTTTGACCCGGAAGAAGAGCATGATGGAAAAGAAAGCTTCCGGAACGTAAAGGGTTTACTGTCAAAAAATGGAGCCGGATATACTTATTCCTGCACCAAAAATTTCGCCGAATTTATCGAAACCCCGGACGATGAGGATTCCGATGGTTATTATCGCGTGTATGATACATGGGGGATCAAGACAAATAGCGGGCAGAAGGGACAGTATTTCCCATTTGCGTCCATTGATAAGGTATTTACGAATCATAACGGCACATTAACGCCAAACAGCATCGACGCCAGAAAATTCACCCATTTTTTCGGACTGACCGGATCAATGGAATTCGCAAAGACTAACAATGGCACCGTCCGTTTCAATACAACGTCATCCAATCTGCATTTTAACGTTTCCGGTACGGATGATATCTGGGTATTTGTGGATGATGTCCTGATCGGTGATGGCGGGGGAAACTCAGACGAAAAGGCAATTAACATCGATTTTGCGACAGGCGATGTAATCGTAAAACGCGTGTCGAATAATACCAATGAGACCACACATGCCACGACCATCAAAGAATGCTTCGAGGCAGCCGGTGAAAAGACGGATTCTTTCTCCGGAAATACGTTTGCAGACGGCACTACGCACACCTTGAAATTCTTCCAGCTTGAACGCGGTTCTAATGCATCATTTTTAAGCTTTGATTTTAATACGCTGGACCTGGAAGCTGTTGACCGTGAAGCCTTATTAAAAAACAGGCTGCAGACCGTATCCCCGGAAAATGTGCGTATCGATCTGCATGATTATTGGAATACGAGGAAAACAGACAAAGACTATTTTAAAGGGAGTGAAAACAATGCGGAATATCAGACAAGATTCTGGGAAAACGGGATCGGGAAAAATCATATTCTGCAATTTGTAAACACCGCCAACTCATTAAATCGTAACGGGGATACCAAGAATGCGTTCGGTGACTTTAACGCATGGACAGGGTCTTCCGGGATGGCTTACGAAGGGCTTGTAAAATCGAAATTAAAAGATGGCTACCCGGTGTTAAACCTCTCGGAAAGCCAGATGTCAAAAGCAACATTTCTTCCAAACACAGAAGAAAAAAAGAATGAATCGCTTGCTTATCTGTTTGATCCGGACTTCAGCCAGAATGGCAAGGATTCTTATAAGAACGTAAATGGAATATTCCACGAAGAAGACGGGTATTATGTATATAACGGAAGAGATAATTACGCAGAATTCGTCCAGACAGATGATCACAGCGGCCGTTTTAACGTCTATAATATACCTGCCATTATCGATAACCGGGGCACTATAGGACAGTTTTTCCCGTTTAATCGCGCGGCCGATGTAGTAAGCGTACAGGCGGATGGAAGCATTGCCGCCGGCGATACCACCTGCCAGACAGAAGGGATCAATCACTTTTTCGGCCTGAACATGACGATTGATTTCGAACAGCCAAAAGACGGCATCATCATGAATGATGACACCAGCGAAAAAATGCAGTTTCACTTCATCGGAGATGATGATGTATGGGTATTCGTTGACGGTATCCTGATATCCGATCTCGGCGGCATCCATGATGAGTTATATACAACGATTGATTTCTCAACCGGCCAGATCGTACGTGACAGAAGCTACGATGCAACTGCGGACTCAAAAAAGACGAGCACCATCAGGGAGCAGTTTGAAAAAGCAGGCGCGGACACCTCATCTTTCCATGGGGACACCTTTGCCGACTACACATCCCATACCCTGCAGTTTTTCTACCTGGAGCGCGGCAGCAATGCGTCAAACCTGATCATGAGGTTCAACCTGCAGCATCGCCCGGGCAACCGGATACAGAAAATGGATCAGGATGGAAACGGACTGAGTGGAGCTTCTTTTGCTTTGTATGCAGCAGACCGGGACGAAAATGGAACCTTTACGATTGATGACGAGCAGCCGGATCCTTTACTGGATGATATCGCAGTTTCAAATACCGGTACCGTAAATTTAAACTATGCTGACGGAAACGTTTTTGATTTCAGCACGTATGACCATTACATCTTAAGGGAAACTGCCGCTCCGAACGGCTACGCGGGAGTGCCGGATATCTGGATCACATCAGCAAATGACATGCCCGCCGACCTAAGCCTGCAGATCGGAAGTGCTGCCTTATATACGGAAAACCGATTTGATACTGGGGTTTCCATTGCGCATACCATGGGCCTCGCCGGCAATCTTGCCGATCTGAAGATGAAAAACGGCTCAAACGCAGCTTTTGATCCGGATTCAGCTGATAAACTTGTTTTTATGGCCGTGCCGTACGTCAGGAACCTGAATGCTGACACACCTGTATGGAAACCGATATACGGCTCCGAACAGCACGGGTACTGGGATGCCGGGGAGCAAGAGGAAGAATCTGCGGCAATAGAAGCAATGATCGGCAGTATCTTTGAGCACTACCGCAATGAAAATGCGGCCGACTGGATGTTTTCTTACGATACTCCAAGTTCCCAGATAAAAGCTTCCGTCGATCCGCTGCCATATGCGATCAACCGCTACGGCACGGAAGACGCTGATGTGAGCACGGATAAGGATATCGCCATCCGTTATTATTACCTCGACCTTTCCGCTTTAACCAGCGTAAAAAATCTGGCTTCACCGGAACGCGCGGATTACCTCGCATCTCTCGTGAAGGGCAGGCTTACAGCCGGCAGCAGCACGGATGACATAAGAAATGCCGTACGGGAAGTGACCGCATCGCTGATAAAAAATGGGATCCATGCGGAACAGTTGAGCAAAGACAGCATCGCAAAAAAGACCCAGGCAGAAATCATGGCGCCGAACCGTGAACGAAAATTGATCATCGAAAAGAAAAATGAAAACGGCACTTATCTGGCTGATGCGGAATTCAGCATTTACACAACCGAAGCAGATGCTAAAAACGGCACCAATGCGCTGTATACCGGGAAAACCGGCACAAACGGGAAACTGGAATTTTCTCCGCAGCCGGCCGATACCGAAATCGACAGTGCAGGCGTAAACCATGTGCAGGCTGTTTTTCACTTGAATGACGATGGTTCTGCCCGCCATTATTACCTGAAAGAAACCAAAGCCCCGACGCTTTACAAAGAAAATGACTCCATTGTAAAAATAACCGCCACGGCGAATGGGCTGGCTGTTGATCGTACGGACAGTGAAAGCAGAATCAGGGTGTTAGATAAACCTGGGATCCTTGTGGCACCGTTAAGAAAATACGCCGAAGGCGTTGACGGCACATTAAACAGGATCCAATGGACCCAGAACGGTGAAAAAAAGGTATTCTCATACGATAAGGACGGACAGTATGTTGAAAGCAGCCAAGCCGAACTAGGGGATACAGGCAGCGCCGTCTATGCACAGACCGGAACCCAGTGGCGTAATGGCGCACTGACCGGTTCCGATTTGACAGGAAAAGACCTGTCCAATATCTTTTCCCATGAAACGATCGTAGAAGTGACCGATTCTTATAAATATGCTGCTTTGACGATCAACAAGCACATCAACGAGAGATATGCTCCTTTTGGCGACGCGACATTCCTGTTCAAAATATCCGGAAACGGAAAAGTATATCATGCGTCCATTACAATCCCGGAAGGGAGCATCGACGGGACGACTTCCATCCGGATGGATTACGGACATGACTATCAGATCGAGGAGATCGGGACATCCAGATACATTCCATCCGAAACGCCAGTGTCAGTTGTAAAGAACGCTTCCGTCAATGAAGATCAGACTGTGACAGCCCTGCTTTCCACAAACAAAGAAGCTGAGGTTACTTTTAACAATAACATCACGCAGTATGAAAAATTCAGCCACGCGACAACCGTGGTCAATCAAGTAAAAAGCGGACAGACGAAGCAGGATGTGTCGGATCCGGAAGAGATTAAAGTGCCGTTATCCATGGAAAACGGAACCACGCCGCTTATGACAGACTGGAAATTCAATCTGGGCGATGCCGCAAATGCGCAGGACGTATCCTTTGATGATAGCAGCTGGGTAACGATCGATCTGCCTCATGATTACAGTATTACCCAGGAATATGATGCGAATCTTGAGTCGGAAAGTGCTTATTTACCAGGCGGGACCGGCTGGTACCGTAAGATTTTAAATATCCCTGAATCACTGGCAGGCAAACGCGTAACCCTTGATTTTGACGGGGCTTACATGAATGCTGTCTTGTATGTCAATGGCACAAAACTTGGCTCGCATCCGAATGGCTACACCGCATTTTCCTTTGATATCACAGATGCGTTAAAGCCTGGTGAAACCAATGTGATCGCCGTGCGGACCGAAAACAAGGTCCCATCCAGCCGGTGGTATTCAGGAAGCGGCATTACCCGTGATGTCAGCCTTACGATCACGGACGCGGTACATTTCAAAAAGAACGGCATTATCGTCACAACTCCGGATCTTGAGGCAAACCAGACCACAGTGACCGTGCAGAACGATTTGACGATCGCGAATGATGGCGACGAAGCAAAGAAGCTGACCGTATTGACGAGCATCACTAAAAAAGGGGAACAGACCGTTTTATCCTCTGTGAATACATCTGTCACCGCTGCGGCTCCAACAGATACAAAAATATCCAATCCGTTCGCCATAAAAAATCCTGACCTTTGGACAACGGATGCACCAAACCTGTATACCATCCATAATGAGATATACGATGGCGAAGAACTCCTGCAGGCTTGTGATACGGATTATGGATTCCGTTACATGGATTTTGATCCCGACCAGGGATTTTCCTTAAACGGCAGACATATGAAGATCCGCGGCGTCTGCATGCACAGTGACCTTGGGGCGCTGGGGACTGCCATGCATGGATCGGCGCTCCGCAGACAGGTCCAGATCTTAAAACGCATGGGCGTCAACTCCATCCGTACCACACACAACCCACCATCCAGAATGCTGATCGACATCTGTAATGAGGAGGGCATCCTGCTTACGGAAGAGATATTCGACGGATGGGAGAGTGTCAAGAACGGCAATGTGAATGATTACAGTGCGTGGATCACGAAAACCATAGGCGCTGACAATCAGATCATCGGTTCAACCGGAAGTAGCATGCCGTGGTATGAATACGATCTTGCCGCTGCGATCGGCAGGGACCGGAACGATCCATGTGTCATCATGTGGTCCATTGGAAATGAACTTGCGACCAATATCAGTACTTACACCGACTTTGTATCATTAAATAAAAAAATGCTGACATATATCGAAAATCTGGATAATACCAGACCATGCACAATGGGTGACGACAAGAGTAAAATCGGAAACGGAACTTTCATCACCATGCAGAATGATCTTGCAAATGCCGGCGGTACGAACGGTATGAACTATGCAAGCGGTTCCCAGTATGATTCCTTACATAAGGCTCATCCGGACTGGAAGATATATGGTTCTGAGGTCGCTTCTGCCATCAACAGCCGCAATTACTACAAGACATCCGGACATCAGAACGGGACGAACAGGGATAAGCAGCTGACCTCCTATGATGAGTCCAGAGTTTCATGGGGTGCCTGCGCAAGCGATGCGCTCTATACAACGATTCAAAGGGACTATCTGTTCGGAAGTTACTCCTGGACCGGGTTTGATTATCTTGGCGAACCGACGCCGTGGCAGAGCCAGGGCAGCGGAGCGCAGGGAACATGGCCAAGCCCGAAGAGTTCTTACTTCGGCATCGTGGATACCGCAGGATTTGAAAAAGACAGTTTCTATCTCTATCAGTCCCAGTGGAATGACCAGATCCATACATTACACCTGCTACCGACATGGGATAAAAACGCAGTGGACATCGATTTGGATGGAAATGTGAAGGTTGTCGTCTACAGCGATGCAAAATCCGTAGAACTGTTCTTCACGGATACAAACGGCAACAGAACATCCCTGGGGCGGAAGGAATTCGCAACCAAACAGAGCAGTACGGGGCTTTACAGTTATCAGATCTATGAAGGTGCGGATAAGTCATCCACACCGCATGAAAACTTATACCTTGCATGGAAAGTCCCATACGCCGACGGTTCCATTGATGCAGTTGCTTACGATGAACGCGGAAATATGATCGCCAATACGGACGGCCGGGATCATATCGAAACAGTAGGAGCGACTACCACGCTCGACGCTTCTGTGTGGGGAGGACAGGAAACATTTTATGAAGACCGCGACGACCTTGCGTTCATTGAGATCTCCCTCAGGGATGCGAATGGCACGGTAAGCACGCTGGATACCTCCCGCGTAACGGTTAACGTGAGCGGAGCCGGAAAACTTGTTGCCATGGATAACGGAAATTCGCCGGATCTTGAGTCATTCTTCTCGGGCGGAAGAAAAGCGTTCGCAGGAAAGGTCCTGGCGATCGTAAAGCCATATGGAGAAGGTGAATTCACGGTAACCGCATCGGCGGAAGGGCTCGCGCCTGCGGAGATCACATTGACTGCAGCACATGCGGAAACATCCGATGCGAAAAAAACGATACGAAGTTACGTTTTATCGACTAAGTATACCGTTGCCATTGGTGTAACGCCGGATTTGCCCAGCCAGGCTGAAGTGCGGTACACTGATGGAACCACCGAAACACTGCCGGTGACATGGGAGGAAATCCCGTGGCAGCAGGTATTGGAGCCGGGAGAATTTACCGTAAATGGTAATATTGATGATAAAATTCCAATGAAAGTATTCGTAACGGTTACATCCAAATAGCATGTATCATAAAGGAGGGCGCGATTGTGCTCTCCTTTATTTTATATCTAAAATAGCCAAAAACTGTTATCCGCAAAAATGTCCTTCAAAAAAACACGCCCGGAAGTTTTTATATCTGGCAACGGATCATACATGCCGGAAAGCAGACACCTGGAATCCGATTGATGGTTGCGTTGAACCTGAAATTTACGAAGCGTAAAAACAAAATTACATTCCCCATCTCAGTTTGAGGTGGGGAATTTTTCGTCCACCTCCTGCCTGATATGCCGGCAATGTTTTTCGTTCTTTTTTTGACGGATCCGTATACATACTGTTTATGTACATTAGTGGAAAGGCATTGAGAAAAAAGAAAATGCCTAAGAATTTAAAAGACATGTAGCAACGTGCGCTACATGAAATTCGTTCCGTATGGAATGTACAAGAGAATCATCTCCAAAAATATTACCAAAGTGCGGTAACTATGTACGGAGATGATATGTAACTGGACATGCTTTACGTATGTCCAATAAAAGTGTAAAAAAATAAAAAAATAAAAAAGGAAGGCGTCCGCGGTCGTACGGGCGTCGAAGGAGGAAAGTATGAAAGAGTTAAAAAAAATCGAAATGATTTGTGGTCGTTCAGCAGCGTTGGGGTGTACGGAAGACGTCCAGATTGAGATCGAAAGAAACTATAATTTCTTTCGGGAATATCTGGAGATGTTTCTGCAGCAGAGTATGGTCGAGGCTCTGCGTAGTGCTTCCCTTCTCGGTAAAATTTTTTTTACCGGAATGGAAGACAACGCAGCGCCGACGTACCAGACGTATGTTCTTGGAGTGTTAAAAGCACTCCAGAAATACGACTGGGATGACCGCGCACAGGCACGGCTCTGGCGTGCAGGCGCCGAAGACGAATGGCGTATCGCGAAAGCGTATACCATGGGTCGCAGCGCGCAGGTGGTTTCTCCTGACGGGAAGACCATCAATGTGCGGCTTGGTGCCGGCGAAGGGTACGATGGCGACCCCAACGACGTGTGGTTGTGGCTGACCATCGACTATGATTGGGAACACCTGTGCTGGCGTTTCCCGATCGACCGTGCCGGAACAGAGCGCGCCCTGGCAGCGTACGAGGCAGCCTGCAAAAAGGCAGCTGAGTGCGAGTCTTCAGCTCTGAAAGACGAGCTGAGGACGCTGCTTGCGTAGCCTGACACACAACCCTTAAGCCTTCTCCGAGAAATCGGGGAGGGCTTTTTTTATGCCAAAAAGTGTTATCCGCAAAATTCTAATTTTCTCGCAACTGCAACATACTGATAAAAAAGAAGGAAAGGAGAAAACAGAACATTGAAAATTTTCCGCAAAATACAAGAAGCAAATAAGAAGAAAATACGATGGTTCAACTCAAACCGTCTCCATTTAGATCCGCACAGGTGGCAGGTGATGGGCGATAGCCAGGTAACACACCCAAACAAAGGCATCATTCTGTCAAAACATACCCAAGAGCTGGTCGACAGCGCAAAAGAAAAAATCAATAACGTGCTGGTAATTGGCGGACCAGGAAGTGGAAGATCATGGCATGTCGTTCTTCCAAATCTGCTGCAGATGAATGGTTCGTATATTGTTCTGGATCACGATGGCACTCTGTTTATGACCACGAAAGAGCTTTTTCGTCAATCCGGCTATCGCGTAATGCTGTTAGATTTTTGGAATGGCCCGGAAGATCGCCAAAAGGATTCCTATATCGGAAAAGGAATCGAAGAATACAATTACAATCCGTTCCGTTATCTGCGAAGTGATGCTGATATTGATGCTATGATTGACTGTATGATGTTGAACACTCAAAAATATGCAAGCGCGGAACGTGTAGTCGATGATTCGGATGAAACAATACTCGAAAAAAGTCTGCTAAAAGCGTTCATCTGTTACATTCTGGATCATATACCGAAGGAACGGAAAGACCCGGCAACATTAATTGCTATGCTGCGTTGCGGAAGAACGCAAAAACAACAGGACCTGGAAACGTATGAGCGAAACATCCGTCGATTTCGACAGGAAAATCCAAAAGACCGCTGTGCTTTGGCGTATGCACCATTACTGGAAATCCCGATCAATATCAGACTGCAGATCATGAAGCTCGTTTCTTATCGTATTGGTCTGTTTCCTCAGTCATACTTATCGCTCATCATGCGTCCAGGAAATACAGATTTGGAATGCTTTGTCGAGCAAAATACTATCCTGTACATTTTTATCCCGTCAATGGGAAGCGGTCTGGAATGGTACGTTGGAACATTCTTTACACAGTTAACGGATGCGTTGAAAAATCGTACTGCGAATCGTGTCTCTGAACATCCTGACCGCCAGCTTAATATGATTCTGGATTCCACTCCGGACGATATTATTATTCCGAATTTCCATAAGACATTACGGGTATGGGCAGATATCGGCATTTCATCCATGCTTTGCGCCCGGTCTTTTGAGTGGCTGCAGAAGGTTTATACGGAAACATGGCGGGCCATATTCCATACATTTGACACTCTGGTATATCTCGGAACGTCTGACTTGGAATCGTTACCGCCGGATCTAAGACAATATCTGCTGGAAGAACTAAAATCAAGAGTGACCGATGAGCAAGATTGTTTTTCTTATAAGCCACACAAACAGGGGCGAACATTTGATGCAGAACTTATCGAGGTTTTGCATTACGTTTCATTGCAGTTAGATCAGTGCTTCATCGCCATTAAGGGACAAAGGTTGGCTTTGGATCAGCGATATCATACCCAGGATCATCCGAACTGGAAGCATCTGCATCGAAACGTATAATTCCACAAAAAATAGCGGCGCCGATGTCCATACTGATTACAGATTACAAAATAAGGGAGGGAACAAAACATGTCAGAAGTTAACAAACTGGTTGTGCACGCCGGATTGTTCCATACGGATGATGTTCTGTGCGCCGCTATGGCACGGGCCATTAACCCGGATGTCTGGATCGTGCGCACAAATACGGTAGAAAAAGATGACGCAAGAAATGATGGCACGAACGGTATTTATGTTGCAGATATCGGTGGCGGGAGGTACGATCATCATCAAAAAGATGCGGCCGTACGTGAGGACGGGGCCAAATACGCCGCCTGCGGCCTGTTGTACAACGAATGGAAGGATGAACTCTTTAAAACGCCGGAGGGACAGGCATATTTTGAGGAAACGTATATCAAGCCGATCGAGTTAATGGATAATACCGGCACCCCGAATGCTCTGAATCTGGCCATTAACGCCATGCGACCGGATTCAGATATTCCGGACCCCGGCGGGATCCGCATGAATGTAGCGTTTTATGATGCCGTAGACCGTATGTCGGAAATTCTGGAAGCAGAGCGTTACAGGGTGAACGTTCTCGGCAAAACAGCCCCGGAAATCAATCCGACAATCTTGCAACATCTGCCAAAAGCGATCCAGGATAAGCCATTCCCGAGCCAGTTCTTACAGTCCAATGCGCATAAAAAATATATGACCGTACAGGACGATATCTATGCCGAGAAAATCAGCAATCCGTTAAGTGCCGCGCTGACCGCCGTTGCGGTCAACCACCCGGAACGGGCAGAAGCAATGATTCAGGAAATCGCGGGCAACGAGCAAAGAATCGCACAGGCGGAAGAAAGAATGAAAGAAACGGTAAAAGACTGTCTTGCAAAATCCGACGGTAAAGTAGTCGTGCTTCCAACCAGCTTGAAATGGGGGCCGGTGCTCGGAAAAAGCGATGCGAAATTCGTAATTTATCCAAATATCCGGCAGGAGGGATCGTATACGCTCCAGTGCATTCCGATTTCGAGAGACGACCGCTCCAGCCGCATTCCTTTCCCGGAATCATGGGAGCAGGAAAAACCGGAGGGTTGTGAAAAAATCTATAATGGATACATGGCTTTCTTCGATTCCAGGGAACACGCCATAAATGCCGCAAATGGTCTGGTACGTCAGGCAGAACAGACAAAAGAGACCGTTGTGCAGGGTGATTATCAGATGACGAGGCATAATGATGAGCAGGGTCTCAAATACCATGGAATGATGCTGCTGAAAGGTGATTGGTATGGAAAGGACATGAGAACCGGGGAGCCGATGGTCTTTCGTCCTATAAAAGAACCAAAGTGGACGGATAAGTTTTTCAACCGGGCGCTTGCATCAAAATACGAAGATCCATGCTTCTGTCAGCATGGCACCTGGCAAAGACTGACCGCACCGGAAGTATGGAAAGCGGATGACCTGAGTGAACATAATGCGGTACAGGCGGACGGGATCACCCCGGTTGGAGTGAAATCTTTTGATGAATGGTTAAAGGATAATTACGGATTAACTCCGGAAAAATTCGGGAGAAATTATGTTGGGGAATTCCGGCAGCGCATAACAGACGCATACACATTATATGCGTTTGGCGAGCTCCCGCTCTTCGCTGCGAGCCAAGAAAACCTCATGAGGGTGCCGGTCCCGACTGATGACCAGAAGGAACGGCCGGATGATATGATCGCAACCCCAAAAGGGTTATACCAGATCCCAGTCCAGGATGCTCACTTCGATCTTGGCTCAGGAATCGAAAATGAAAAGACATATCAGAAAGCCATGGATAAAATTGGCACGATCACTACCGCGAAACGGGTGCTCACGCGGCAAATGTACACGATAGAATTTAACAAACTTGTAGACCAATATCAGACAGTAACTGACAACACTAAAAAACAGTGGGATGCAGTCGCCGACAAAACACCTGACGAAGACCGTGCACTTGAAGATGCGCTGCAGGCAAAAATCACGGAGCCTGTGAAAGCGGTTATTGCAAGTGGTTCGCCGCAAAAAGCTGACATTATCCGTGATGCGTATCAGGCTGCTGCCGAAGTCATTCAAAACTATGATGCATTAAAACAGGCCAAAAAGGACGAAATTGCTGTTTGGACAGAAGCGCGCGATAACGCATGCAAGATTTTGTATGTGCATGCACGTGCTGCACTTCTCAGTAAGGATTTCTGCATGGAACATTTATCTGCGCCATCCGAGATCATTAACAGTCAATGCGAATATGCGGTAAACCAGGCTATAAGAGGCAAAGAAGTGGAATTTGCGGACCTCTCCATCTGACCCGAAGGGTTAGGTGAAAAGGTTCACTAACCGCAGTAAAACGATTCGATTATCAAAAAATACTGCGAGCCGATAAGACACAAAGGCAGGGCATCATGCCCCGCCTTTTTTTTGCGCAATAAAGTATATTTTATGATTTTCCCTATTTTTTATGTGTTTCCCATATGCATACTGTATCTGTACATTGATTATGGAAGGTATTGAGTATTTTAAAAATGCGTAAGATATAAAAAGAACAGATATGCAGTGTCATTTACTGCATTGATAATCGGACCATAAGAGATGTTTTATATAGAGAACGCAATTCGCACAAAGAAAAAATCATGACAGTGGCACCAACATACGGTGAATGTCTTTTCGGCGTGAGGGTTGCAAGATAACCGGCCTCATAAAATGTGGCCGTTCGAATAAAAACACATTAACAACAATGAGAAGGCGCCCGTTGTTATGCGGGTGTTTAAGGAGGAAAAATATGAGAAGTTTGAATAGAAATGCAACCATCGACACTACAGCCCTGTGCAAGACTTTTTCCGGAAACGGTGAAGAGTCCTGGTGTGAAGCTACCAGACCGACTACCGGATGTTTGTATATCTATCCGGAAGAATCTGCCATCGAGTTGCGGCTCTTTTCCGGCTGTGACCCGCATGTCGATGACATCATCGCGTTTATTTTACGTGATAAGGATGTCAAAGAGATGCTGGCGCGGTACTATCAGAAAGGCCGCAAAGACCGGTACTCCATGCGCTGGCGCTGCGGGATGTCAGGCTGTGAAGATGTCTACATTAATTTTGTAGACGAGCACGGGCTTGTAATGAGCGGGAAACATCTGATGCATGTTTCCTGTTACGACAAGCTGGCCGGCATCAAGCGTATGTACATCGGAGATTTTGCCGAATGTGCATACGAACTGGCGCAGCATGGGCATCACTTTGATAACGGAACATCGTTCCGCTATACAAAGCCGCACTTTGCCGAAAGCGCAGGTACGACGGTGCACAGGCTGTAACGTCCAGCCAAACCCAATGGGTCTTCTCCAGAAATCGGAGGAGGCTCATTTTTTATGCGAAAATTCAAATTCCATGATATTTGTGACCAAAAAGTGTTATCCGCAAAAATGCCATTCGGAAATATGTCCGAGATTTTTTATTTCCGACATAAAATCATGCATACTGAAAACAGAATAAAAAATACGAAAGGAAACACATGACAGACATGCACTCTTTAACCAAAAAAGTAAAAGGCACAATCCTTATACAAAAATATGAAAAGAAAAATGACGCGATGATCAGCGGTATTGTCGGCGCTGCTATCGGGGATGCGATCGGAGTGCCGGTGGAATTCCTGTACCGCAAGCAGTTATCCGAAAACCCCGTCACAGGTATGCGGGCACACGGTACCCATAACCAGCCGGCCGGAACATGGTCGGATGACACGTCCATGATCCTGGCAACTGCCAGTGCATTGTCCGGTATGGAGTTTGACCCAGAACGAATCGCCACTGCTTTTTTGAACTGGAGGGATCATGGGGCATTTTCTCCGGATGGAATGGTTTTCGACATCGGACTTACGACCAATACGGCCCTGAACCGATTTAAGGAAGGGACGGATACGGTCCTGTGCGGCGGGAACCATATAGAAGATAACGGGAACGGGTCTCTGATGCGGATCCTTCCGGTGGCATTTTTCTTATACAACACGGAGAGTTTCGAGGACCGAAAACAGGCCGTTTATGATGCTTCAGCCATCACACACCGTCACCCAATCTCAAAAATCGCCTGCCATTTTTACGTGGAATTCCTAATACAACTTGTGAGAATAAGACAGAAAGACATGCGGGCAACGGCAGCAATCAAGCGGGCCTATCGTCACACCGCAGAAATTTTCCGGTCTTATTATAAACACGACAAAGAAATGAGCCAGACTTTCTCGAAGATTGTTACGGGCGATCTGCCGGACGGTTCTATCCACAACATAAAATCAGGAGGCTACGTAGTCGACTCCCTGGAAGCTGCCCTTTGGTGCCTGCTGCATACAGATTCCTATGAGACGGCCATACTCACCGCAGTAAATCTCGGACATGATACGGATACGATCGGGTGTATCACGGGCGGGGCGGCAGGCATCATCTACGGAATCAAGAGTATCCCTATGGCATGGAAAAAGACATTACGAAGAAGTGATATGGTATATGGAATCGCTGGGGATTTCGCAAAAGCATGTCAAATCTTATGATGTTTTTGACCAAAAAGTGTTATCCGCAAAAACACTCTTTCTGATGCTTGTACATACGACACCGTCATGCCCTGAATTTGCCAAAAAAAAGCATTTTTTTGCCTTCTTCATTCGCATACTGTAATCGAATTTATTATAAAAGGGATAGAGAAAAGGAGAAATTATGAATAAACAGAGCGTAGGAAAAGTTTATTTTACGGGGGATCTGCATTTTGGACACTTCAATGCGATCAAATACGATTGCAGACCGTGGCCGGATGTAGAAAGCATGACAGCAGGACTGATCGAGCGTTGGAATTCCCGTGTTACGGATGATGACCTGGTATATATTCTGGGCGACGTATGCTACCGAAGCGAATACCCTGCTTGGCATTATCTGGAGCAGATGAAGGGTCATAAGATCCTGATCGTGGGAAATCATGACGGGGATCTCCTGAAAGATGAGCGTTCCCGCCGTTGCTTTGACGAGATCCATTCATACATGGAGATTAAAGAGGACGGCAAGAAGATCATTCTCTGTCATTACCCGATGGCAGAATGGAACGGCAAGACGCGTGGTAGCTGGCACATTTTTGCACATATCCATGCGCAGAGAAATGAAGCTTACGAGGCCATGAAACGCATGCCGCACGCACTGAATGCGGGATGCATGCTGAATGACTTCATTCCGGCAACGTTTGCCGAACTGGTTGCAAACAACCAGAAATTCAACAAGGCAGACTAACAGCTTGATATACCCATCCCTGAAACGGGATGGGTATTTTTGTGCGCAAAAAAAGCGTTCAAAAACACGGGTTGCATCGACATACTGAAAATAGCATTGGTTCAAAACAAATTTTTAAAGGAGGAATCAAGTATGCCTGAAGTAAGGTTTATGAGCATTGAACAAGCGGAGGCATGGGAACGCGAAGAAAATCAGCCTATGACGTCCACCCATAATTTGGATCCAGTAGCCAGCATCTATCCGATTCGCAAAGTCGGTTCCCTCGACCTCGAAAGTGACGAAACACAGTATGGGATCTGGCAAGGCCCGGATGGTTCGTATGCAGTAGCAGGAAAAGACGGAAAATGGGTCGATCCGGCCGAAATCGGAAGAATCTATGATGTCGTATCCGAAACAGGGTCTACCAGAGAATATCATCAGTGGACGGACAAAGAAAGCTGGTACACCATTAATGCGAGCTACAGATGTCAGGCAAGCGATAAAAGCTGCGCATTGTATGTATATGACGAATGTGACCGCCGTGATTTAGACCGTAATCGCGATCTGCTTAAAAATTCGTTGTCAGAAAAGCTTACGGTTGCATACGGTATCCTGAAAGCCGCCCACACACTGGAGCAGACGCGTGCCGCCGAGCGCGCTGCCACAATATCCAAATTAGTCGTCCACGATGGGGTATTCCATGCGGATGACGTTCTGTGTGCCGCAATGGCAAGATCATTAAATCCGGATGTCTGGATCCAGCGTACGAGACGCCTTGACCCGATGGACATCGAGTTAAACGGAAATGGCGTTTATATCGCGGACGTCGGCGGCGGAAAATACGATCACCATCAGCCGGACGCAGCAGTGCGTGAAGACGGGGCAAAATACGCCGCTTGCGGATTACTGTATCAGGAATGGAAAGATGCACTTTTTAACACCAAAGAAGGACAGCAGTACTTCGAGGATACTTACATTAAACCGATCGAAGTGACAGATAATGGCGGGGAACGCAATATGTTAAGCCATGCCATTGGCGGCCTCAATCCATCCTGGGACCAGAAAACAGACTGGGATGCGGCTTTTTACGAGGCTGTAGACCGGATGTCCGCCATCCTGGAAGCAGAACGGTATCGCGTGAACGACCTCGGGAAAACAGAGCCGGCATGCGATGATAAAACCTTAATGGAAGCCCAGAAAATGATGGGAGCGGGAGAGTTCCTGGACGCGTCATGCAAAGATAAAAGCCTGAACAACTACATGGCTCTGCAGGGAGACATGTACGACGGACAGGCCAAGGATCCGTTAACCGCAGGGCTTTCCGCACTCGGAGAAGTGAACCCGGAAACCGCAAAGGAAATGGTTGACAAGATCCTGGATGAAGACCGCGAAAACGTAAACTCCGCATTCCGTGCACGTTCCATCGTGCAGGACGCATACGAGAAATCCCCGGATAAAACCAGTGTCATCCTGGAGTCCTACGTTCCGTGGAGAGACGTCCTTCCAGAAACAGAAGCGGAATACGTCCTTTATGAAACGAAAGGCCAGTATAACATCCAGTGCGTGCCAAAGAACCTGACCGGAAATGAAACAAAGGCAAAACTTCCGGAAGAGTGGCTGAGCCAGAAGCCAGAAGGCTGCAAATTCGTAGCTCCAGCAAGACATGTCTGCGGCTTTGATACCATGGAACACGCAAAAGCTGCTTTGGATGCGATCTTAAAAGATCGTACCGCACAGATCGAGGCCTCCAAATGGGAAAATCAAAAAGCGGACTATCAGCTGACATATAACAACACCAAAGAAAACATCGATTTCCACGGCTTTACCGTGCAGCCAGGGTTCTGGTATGGAAAAGACCTGGCAAACGGAGAAAATGTTGCTCTGACCGCGGATGGAAATTTCTATCACTATATTGAATCCGATGCAGAGATGTCGTGGCAGGAGTTTGATCCAACATGGTACGACGAGAAAGAAGATATAGATGTAGATCCTACCATCCTTGCAGATGGGTATCAGGCACCAGATTTCAGCAGTAAAAAACCATTTGAACAGTGGCTTGAAGAAGATTACGGCATTTCCGCACAGGATTTCCAGAAATTCTTTTATGGAGAACTGGCGGAGTACGTGCAGGAACAGTACGATTATTATCAGTACAACGGATTGCCTGACTTTGCCAGAGAGGAAATCAACCTTCAGCATGCCCGGGAAACAATGGGCATTGATGAGCAGAATACACCGTGCGTGGATTGGCGTTGCTATAACGAAACAAACCGGTTTCTCCTTAGCCATGCTCAGGGTATCAAACCAGAATTTTACATCGATTATGAGCTTAAAATAGCGCGTGAGGACATCATCCTGGATCGCGAAGAATATTATGGTAAGGAATCGGAAGAAGTGACAAAACCGATTTTAGCCAAAGATATATTCCGTTATGTGTTTCGAGACGCCGAGACATCATGTGACCAGTCCATTGACAACATGGAATCCAAGCTTCGCATAATACGTAACGATAGCTTCGAAAACACCATAAGCAGTCGCGGAGATTTACTGTTAGAATTTTGTAAAGTATGTTCTAACGCTGGCCTGGATAAAGGCACTGTACTTCAAGCACTGAATGAAGTCACAGCGGAATTATATAACCATTATAATCTGACAAGCTCAGCCGCCCAGCACTTCCACACTGACATGTATGACGAGATAGATGCAGGATTCACCTTGCTCTCTCTGAAGAATGTAAAATTAACACCTGGTAATGATACCGTTGAAATTCAGCAGAAGATTAGTGAGCATCCGAAAGAATGCCTGCATGCGATCTTAGAAGATGTAGCAAAACAATATACCATGGCAACCCCTGCCTACGATATGTCCGTGAGTGCGATGAAAAATCATTACAGTGAAAATTTGCAGGCTCACCAGGAAGCTCTGTATGAAGCTGCACTGGAGCAAGGATTATCGCACGATGACCTGGAATATGCTTTTGGTGAAGATTTCGTTGCAGAGATGGAAACCCGTGAGCAGATGCAGCAGGCGGAGAAGCATAACGATGACCCAAATCTGGAGTAATGCAACAGACAGCAAAACCATACACATACAAATAGGATTGATGACAGATAAGCAGGGGTGGCTCTGCTTATCTGTTTTCTGACCAAAAAGTGTTATCCGCAAAAATATGGAATACATTCCACAACAGAAAGATTGCGCATTGCCGTACTCGTAGTGATGTGCTATAATATTGCCAACAAAACACGATGCTTCTAAAGTAACTACAGAAGACGCCTGCCCGTATTGTTTTGTGAAAAGAAATAGCCGAAGAAGGAAGATAGAAGCATCCAAAAGAGCGCGGTAGGGGTTTTTATTATACATGTCTAACTATCGGACAAATAACGATTTTACCGAGAGTTAACGGTTTTTTCCCAGATTTATTGTGATTGATCGTCTTCGTACCGCTTACGCCCGGAATAATTTTCGGAATTTATTGAACATCTCATTCGTACCGAAAATTTCAGTTTTATGTTACATAAAAGGAGGTTTTTATGGCATCATTCGATCGGTTTACATACCATGACCAATTAGAAATTGAAAATACTCAAAAAATACGTTTGCTTTTAACTGATTTACCACCATATATTAAGGACTTTTTCCGCGGCCGTGAATTGTCAACTTCTACGAAAACCCGGTTATCATATTCCTATGATTTTAAGGTGTTTTTTACGTTCCTGATCCAGAATAACCCAGCATGGAAAAATCGCCGTATACAGGACATTTCCCTGTCTGATTTAAACCAGCTGACGCTTTCTGATTTTGAAGAATTCCAGGAATATCTGAAAGTATATACAGATCCGGCGACCGGTACCCTGATTAAGAACAGCGCCGGCGGCATCGCACGCAAGATCTCAACGGTGCGCAGCCTGTTCACGTATTTATACCGGCATGACATGATCAGCCGAAACGAACCGTCTAAGGTAGAAATGCCAAAGATCGCCGAAAAAGATATTATCCGGCTGGAACCGGATGAAGTAGCTGAATTGTTAGACTACGTAGAAAGCTGCGGCGCTACTCTGACTCCGCACCGGCAGAAATATTATAAAAAAACAGTTGCCAGGGATTTGGCCATTCTTACTCTCCTGCTCGGTACGGGACTTCGCGTATCAGAATGCGTCGGCCTGAACTTCGATGATGTCGATCTTAAAAATGACGGTGTCCGGGTGACACGCAAAGGCGGTAAAGAAATGACGGTATATTTTGGTGATGAAGTTCATGACGCTTTGGAAAACTACCTGACCATACGCGATGAAATCCAGGAAGTACCCGGTCATGAACGCGCATTCTTTTTATCGATGCAGCGAAAAAGGATCAGTGTTGATGCCGTAGAGAACCTGGTCAAAAAATACGCGAGAGTCGTTGCTCCGGCTAAGCATATTACCGTGCATAAATTACGTAGCACCTACGGCAGCAATCTTTATGCAGAGACAAATGACATTTATCTGGTCGCCGACGTTCTCGGGCACAACGATGTAAACACTACGAAACGGCACTACGCCGCCCTCTCCGAAGAGCATCGAAAAAGTGCCAGAAATAAGGTTGTATTGAGGGAATAATTCAAAAAGTAAAAAAATTCAAAAAGTAAAAAAATTTTTTAGGTAAAAAAGGCTAATTCAAAAAAATTCAAAAAGTAAAAAAAATTTTTTCGATGAAAAAGGCTAATTTCGTACTTTATTTCCGTGTAAAGTGAAAATAGTATTTTGCTAAAATAAAGTTCAATTTTGGAATTCTTGTAACCCGCTTCATTCCACTATTTTTGAAATTTCCAAAATAGAGCGATTTCAAAAAGTAAGTTTTGAGGTAGACAAATAATTATAATATAAGTATTATATAATTATCAAGAGAGGTGAAGAAGTGCCATTTGAATGGAATGAAGAAAAGAATACCAAAAAAGCATGGGATTTCCTTTGAAGAGACTCGGGCCATTTTGAAGTGGGATATACGATTCTGTTTGATGATCTGGTGATTCTGAAGAAGACAAGTTTCTGATTATAGGTATGACCGACAGGAAAGGTGTTTGTATTGTTAGCCATTGCTATCACGAAAAAGATGAACAACCATTTTGGAGGTGAGATCATGCGTGAAGAATATGATATTATGAGTTTAAACCCGAGAAAAAATCCGCATGCAAAAACGAATAAAAAGCAGGTAACCATCAATCTTGATGAAAATGTTATTGAGTATTTTAAGAATCAGTCGGATGCAGTCGGTATTCCATATCAGACGCTTATTAACCTGTACCTGCGTGATTGCATGAAGAATAACCGTCATCCGGAAGTAATCTGGGATCAGAGCGTTTCATGAAAATAAGAATTTGAGGTAGCATGAGTTTTTCAGACTTCGTGGATTACCAGGACTATCATTAGAAGGAGGAACATGTATGATAAGCAGAAAACCAACTCATCCGGGAGTTGTCCTCTTGGAAGATGTTATAAAACCACTGGGGCTTACCATCACCGATACAGCCAGGATGCTTGGTGTAAGCCGGAAAGCATTATCAGAATTTGTAAGTGAAAAAGCGATGTAAAGTCCTGATATGGCAATTCGCATTGCGAAGGCGACAAACACATCGCCGGAAAACTGGATGAATATGCAGCAGAGACTGACACTCTGGGAAGCAGAACAACATCTTCCAAAGAATGTTATCCCCTTTCCATCCGTACGGTCTGAAGAGGCTGCTGCGCTACCAGATGTAAAAATGGATCCACCATATTGATGGAGCCTCCATTGAACCAAAATGTGAGGTCAGCCACGGGAATTTCCGTGACTGGCCTCATGTGTTTTATATCTACAAACAAGTGAGTAAATTCTTTGATTGTGAGACCGTTTCAAGTTTTGTGTAAACGTTAAAAACTGATATAAGATTTGTGAAT
>OHAG01000856.1_pt1 | contig 22395 bp, 22 predicted proteins | sample 1577081 | NCBI WGS metagenome assembly OHAG01 (sample SAMEA3541513, study PRJEB24748) | human gut metagenome | biome: human gut; feature: human-associated habitat; material: faeces | place: China | collected 2012
AATATATTACGTATTGCGTATCATATTTGGATTCAGCCTTCCAGAAAGGAGCTTCATATGGAATCCTTTCCTTTTGTGCGCTTTAGCTCATCTTTCCTTGCTCCCCTTATATCTGCGTATGCGTTCCAGCGGAGCGGAGCCTACGGTATGTCCCTTTGAAAACCGAAGGTCCATAGCCATATCACTCAATACTTCGTAATTGAGGCTCGTCCCATCCTCATCGGCTGCATATTCCGCTGCCATTTCTCTGTCTATGCCAATTTCCTCTGCCACTTCTGCGGCATCGATATTGGCCCCCAGGAAGACAAACTGCCAGTTCCGTTCTGTTTTCATTTTCTCTATGGCTGCCTTTACCTTAGGGCCCGTATACTCCGTACTGGAGTTTTCATAGCCATCGGTAATAATGACAAAGAGTACCTTGTCATCTGGTCGCTGTTCCGCGGCTATGGTATGGATGGTCCGGCCTACGGCATCATACAGGGCCGTACATCCGCGGACGTAGTACTCATTGTCGGTCATCGATTTTACCTGGTGGATATCCATCCGGTTGTGAAGCAGTTCATATTCATCGTCAAAAAGGACGGTGGTAACCAGGCATTCTCCCTCTGCCGCCTGCTGCTTCTTCAGCATAGCATTGAAACCGCCGATGGTGTCTGTTTCCAATCCACCCATGGATCCACTCCGGTCGAGAATAAATACGAGTTCAGTTCTGTTGTTTTTCATTGCTAAGGACCTCCTATCCTGTTTGGTTATCTTCATCTTACAGGACAGGAAGCCGCTTCGGGTCGCTTTACAGGCGACAAGTGAAACGCCGGCAATTTCGGTTATTCAGCCGAATCAGGCTGATCCCAGAAGCGGCTGGCCATATTGGAACAGCGCATCATTAATTTCATAAATGTCGTATTTTTTATGGCTGATGAAATATTTCACAAGGACATCGGACAGAATGCTGCGAGACAGGGCAAATCCGGCGTGCTCCAGCAGGGATTCCGTCTCTTCCACGCTGAGTTCCAGTCCGATAGCCAGAGCCAGTATAGTCCGTTTGCCGGGCATATATCCGCGGCCTGTCCGGATTTTGGAGAAAAGTTTACGGCTGATGTTGGCTTTTTTATATACTTCCACATCCGTTTTTCCTTTGGCATCAATAAGCTGCAGCAGCGCTTTATTAAATGGTTCGTCCAGCTGTTCCTGAAAAATCTCCGGTCCCGCTATGTTCGGGGAGCCGATTTCCGGAAGGACGCATTTCCCCGTGAAAAATCCATATCCGGCAGTGCCGCATCCGCTGCTCCCTGATACATTCCCAGTGCTTCCCCTGTATACTGCTCGGTCAGATACCTGCGTATATCCATCTGGTCCCACAGTGGAATCACAACCACTTCCGTAAGCAAGGTCAGATATACCGTCAGTTCGTGCACTTCAAGAAATTCACGGATAGCAGAAACTGCCACCTGCAGGGCATCTTCTTTTGGATACCCGTAGGCCCCCGAGGAAATCAGAGGGAAGGCTATGCTTTCACAATGATTTTCTGCTGCCAGAGAGAGGGCATTCCGATACGATGCACGAAGCTGACGCTGACAGGCAGCCTCCTTATCTTTCCGGTAGATGGGGCCGGGCGTATGGATAACATACCGGGCAGGCAGGTTGAACCCAGGCGTAATTACCGCCTCCCCGGTATTCACCGGACGAAGCCGGGCGCAGGCCTCTTCCATCTGTTCCTTTCCGGCAGCATGGAAAATCGCCCCGCACACCCCGCTTCCCATACGGAGATCGGTGTTCGCAGCATTCACCACCGCATCCACATCCATTTCCGTAATATCCTCACTGACTATAAAAAATGGCATGATACCTCCTCCAGCTGCCCACTGCAATCCATCCACCAATAAAAAAATAATCGCTGACTATACTCTTATCCTAACAGATTTGAGCAATCAGCGATTATAACCACATCAGTATCCGGATTCCCTGTCTGCACATAATACGATCTGGCCGTCTTCCATCTGATTTACAGAAAGATCAATAAGGTCTCCTTCATGACAGCCAAAATCCTGATCCGGTTCATTCAGCAGTGTCCCCTGGAGATGACGTTCAACTATCCCTTCTATGCGGACTCAGCATCCTTCCAGATGATTGCCATCCCTTACCAGGTACACCAGTACATCATCGGGATATTCAGTACTCCGGCATTCATCGAGAAATATCATTTTTCTGCATTCTTCCACCTCTTCGCCAGCATCATAATCCGCGATCCGGTCTACACAGACGGTATACTTCTCATACAAACTCCGATTCTCCTCATCATCCATGCCATAGCATTCTTCGTTCTTTATGGCCCCAATCCTGATTTTGGACGCTACCTTCAGGTTGGTTTGCCCCAGCAGAAATCTTTCCCCATCCTTGATGGCCGCAGCCAGTATTTCCATAGTCATTCCCGCCGTATGGTCTATGTATCCATACGTAAGGACATAATCTGCCTTATCCACTCCGGGGAAAAAGGCAGCTGTCTTTCGCAATCTGTCATTTAGAGGAACCAGAACAAAATGATGATAAAAAGCACGAAATCCCGCTTCACTATATTTCAATTTCATACGCCTCACCTCAGGTCTTTTCTCTCAACTGTCCTCGTCTCGGAAACAGGCTAAGTTTCCTAACCCATCTCTTATGAGCCTTTATCCTGCGTGGTTTCTGTTTATCCCTGGTCTGCTCCTGCCCTACTATGTTTATCAGCTATTCCCTTTATTGTACGTGTTATCTATAGCCTTGGATTCTATAACGTCGTAAGCTTCCCTGCTAAAACTGTCATCCGTAAACTCAAACCACTCGTTATCTTCTCCATCCAATTTATCCTTCCAATAATAACATTGGCTTTTTTTCATCTTCATAAAATATGTAGTTATTGGTCCTTCCATCGTGTGTGAGTTGTACCATACCTCATAACTTAACACTGCTATAACCATGACATCCGGATTGTTTTTCACAATAACCGCTGATGACAGATCCGCTGCCTGTCCTGCATGGTTTCCTGTATCATAAACCAGATAATTTTTGGCATCGTCAAAATAAAAAGCAGCATTACAGGAAATCTGCGACATCATTACCGATACCCCTAATATTAGTCCCCAAATAATCCGTTTTATCCACTTCATCATATCTTCTCCCGGTCATAACTCCGACACGTTTTCAGTCGGTTTAACGATTACCAAGAATTTTCAGAAACAGCTGGTTTATTTCATCCCATTCCCGACGACTGTCTTCTACCGTTTTTGCCGCTGTCTGGATTTCTTCCAGCTTTCTGTCTATGTATTCATTTACCTCTGTCAGCCGGACTCCATACCCCATCTCAGGTGTGTTCTTCTTTATAGCAAGCAGTCGGCTCACCACCGGTTTCATGCTTTCTTCCAGTTCCGCCTCAACGAGCGTATCGAACAGCATAGGCGATGCGCATTTTTCACCAAGAATCCATTTTGCTGCCAGAATGGGACGCAGAACATAAAAATATTTTTTCAGTCTCACCTCTTCACCTTTGAGATATGTACGATAGTTTGTCCTGGCCATATGCAGGTAGTGGTACAGGCTCTTCTTTCTGGAAAAATAATGTGGAAGAATCTCTTTAAGCCACCGCGCCTCTTCGGTTTCTTTGTAAACAATCGGGGAAGCACACCATTCAAAAAGTACAGGATTTGACTTGTACAGTAATTGCAGTGCCTTCCGTATATCCCAGCCGGCCGGATATATCCAGCACATCATCCAGCCGCCATTCGATGACATCTCTGATACTATCCAGACGAAGATAATCTGCCGTGTTCCTTACGTAAATAAAACGCACATCATAATCACTGTCCGGGGAGGCAAATCCCCAGGCCCTGCCACCAGATTCGATGGCCATGATAATCTTAACGTCTTCCGCCTCTTCTATCTTTTTCAGTTCATCCTGAATTACTTTTTTCATCGTAGTACCTCCTGGCCCTGTATTCTCTGCAGAGTCTCCGGTTTATATATTGACTCCCCCTGCCAGTGCATGATAAAGAGACTTGTAGTAAGCCACTGCATCCTGCCCCGATGAGAGTCCGGAAACACCACCATCGCCAGCCTCAATAATCTTCCAGGAACCGTCCTCCAGTTCCGCATAATCTATGGTGTAATAAGGGCTCTTCATGTTACCGTACTTTTCTGCCAATTTCAGGGGAAGTTCACTGGTGTCTCCCGGCTGATGCGAATTCCTGCTTACACTGATAATTTGCCCATTAGCATAAAAAACACGAAATTCATTGGTTTTTCCATCATAGCGTTTCAGATTCAGATACTCTTTTACACAGATACTTCCTGTCAGAAGGTCGCCCCTATACTTATAGAAGATGTTCATCTTCTCATCAAACTCTTCCTGGGTAACTGACTGGTTGAAAAAGGCTGGAAATTCCGTCCCTTTCGTTGATTTCACGCTGTCCTTAATCATAAACCGGTCAAAATGCTGTTTGACCATTTCCACATCAACCTTCCCATCGGGGAAACACATCATTTCCGCCGTATCCTCTTTTATCACAGGATAAACATTTGGGAAAAGGTGCATGTTGGCATAAGCTTCCGGATTCGTCAGTAAATGAATTCCTCGGTGCGCTAAATCTCCATATAATTTCTTATATTCCTCCGGCTTCAGCATCCATCCTCGATAGAGAACCGGATTGGATATATCCGTCTGGTCCGTCATCCTGAGCTTTTCACCGTTCAGCCAGGCATCATAATTGAACAGAATCATATTAAACAAGCCCGTATCTTCGGCCGTCTGATATTCATCGTGCATATGCTCATTAACTTCCCGATAGTTCATATACCTACCAGGAAATAAAATCGTCATCCTTTTAATTTCAATTACCTTCTTTCCAGCAGTGCTACCAGCTCTACGTGGGTCGTCTGGGGAAACATGTCCACTGGCTGGACTTTCCTGAGCTGATATCCCATCTGTGCAAGAATTTTCGCATCTCTTGCAAAGGTAGAGGGACCGCAGGATACGTAGACTATACGTTTTGGCTCCATACCCGCTGCCGCCTTCAGTACATCTTCGCTGCAGCCGGCGCGGATGGGATCCATGACGATGACGTCAGGACGGGTTCCCTGTTTATACAGCTTCGGCATAATGACTCCTGCATCGGCAGCGACAAAATCAGCATTATCCACATGATTTCGCAGTGCATTCTTCTTTGCATCTTCAATGGCTGCCGGTACAATCTCTATACCCAGCACATGCTTTGCCTTCTGTGCCAGATAGAGGGAAATGGTTCCGGTGCCGCAGTAGGCATCAATCACCGTTTCCTCCCCGGTGAGCTGCGCAAATTCCAGCGCCTTACTGTAGAGCACTTCTGCCTGTTCTCTGTGCACCTGGAAGAAGGAGTAAGGAGACACTTCAAACTGGAGCGGTCCGATGGATGCCTTCAGTGTGTCACTTCCATAGAGCTTCCGTATGGTTTTCCCGAGGATCACATTACCCTTCCGGTCCTGCACATTGTGATAAATGGATACCACAAACGGCAGCGCTTCGGTCATTTCCCTGACCCATTCTTCCTCACAGGGCAGGTCACGTGTGGCAGTAATCAGCACCACCATAAGTTTTCCGTCATCGCCAACCCGGCCCATAACATGACGAAGGCTTCCTTTCCCAGTCTTTTCGTTGTAACAGGAAATGGAGTGCTTGCGTATAAATTCAGCGGCAAAACGGAGCAGATCGTTATTTTCTTCCTTCTGTATGTTGCAGAACGCCGTAGGCACAATGTCATGCGTCCCCTGGCGATAATACCCCAGGGATGGAACCCCTTTCACAAATCCGGCCGGAATGGCCATCTTGTTACGGTAACCAAACGGATGCGCTGCCGGAATCACCGGTTCCACCAATGCGCCATCTTCCCCGGCAATGCGCTCAATGACATTCACCACACTCCGATGCTTTACTTCCAGCTGCGCCTCGTAGGACAGATGGGAAATCTGACATCCTCCGCACTGGTCGTATACCGGACATTCCGGATTCACCCGATGGGGTGTCGTTTCCTTAAGGGCAATCAGCTTGCCCACCGCATAAGATTTCTTGACCCGGCTGATGCGCACTTTTGCCTTTTCTCCAGGCAGCGCTCCGGGGACAAATACGGTAAATCCTTCCACTTTGCCTATACCTTCTCCATGAATTCCCAGATCGGTAACAGAAACTTCGTAGTCCTGCCCCTGCACTACCGGGCATTTTCCCTGTTTGTTCATCTGCTTCTCCTCTTCTCTTCCTGCATCCGGCTTCCTGCTGCCGGGTATGCCGTTTCGTTATTTGTCATTAAGGTACCTGTTGTACCTGGCATTGTAATACTCATTGATTTTCTTTTCCCGCCACGTGTCCCTGTCGGCCAGTATGGCCAGCATTTCATCGGCAATTTCCTCAGGAGATGCTTCCTTCATATGGCGGAGATATCCCACCATGCGTCGTATCATTTTCTCTGTCTTCAGCTCCCCGGCAAGTACCAGGGCAAACTCCACAGGAAGACCGAGCCGGCGGATTTCCCTTATCAGCTGATTCTGTATGGTTTGCATATCTGTCATCCTCTGTTTTAATCCTCTGCCTTACAGTGTACCATGGAACCGTGAAAGACGCCCAATCATGGTATAATAGGCTATATGTTTGTAAACAAAGGAGTCCATTATGTACGAACAGACAACCATTGCAGCTATTGCCACACCTCCCGGAGAAGGCGGCATTGGCATTATCCGTTTAAGCGGTATTGACGCTGCAGAAATCGCCAACCGGATGTTTGAAACAAAGAAACTTCATGATTTTCACGATGCCATTCCCTATATGATGTATTACGGCAAGGTTATGGATAATGACCGTATCATAGACCGGGGACTGGCTGTATACATGAAAGCTCCGCATTCCTATACAGGAGAAGATGTGGTGGAATTCCAGATGCACGGCTCGGTGGAAGCTCTTCGCACCGTCCTTTCCCTGGCTCTCCGCCATGGCGCCGTTCCTGCCGATAAAGGGGAATTCACCAAGCGCGCTTTCCTGAACGGACGTATCGACCTGGCACAGGCCGAATCGGTCATGGATATCATCACCGCCAGAGGACAGGCCGCCCTGGTACAGGCCGAAAGCCACCTGTCCGGTGCCCTGTCTCAATATGTACATGAAACCCGGGAAAAGCTGAAAGAATTTATCACCAAACTGGAAGTGACTATCGACTATCCGGAAGAAGACCTGGAAGATCTTACGGTGGATGAAATCAGCAAAGCACTGGAGGAAATCAATCAATCCCTTACCGAGCTGATTACCCGCTCCCATCGGGGCCGCTTTATTCAGGACGGATTCAAGACCGTTCTTGCCGGCCGACCGAATGCAGGGAAATCCAGCCTCCTTAATGCGCTCCTTCAGGAAGACCGGGCCATCGTCACAGACATGCCGGGTACCACAAGGGATACCATTGAAGAATCCATACGTATTGGTGGTATTCCGCTCATCCTCATGGACACGGCAGGTATCCGGGATGCAGAAAACCAGGTAGAAGCCATCGGTATCGAACGGGCCAGAAAATCCATGGAAGAAGCGGACTTAATCCTCATGGTCATCGATGGCTCTGTCCCCCTTACCGATGAAGACCGCCGCATCCTTTCCTCATTGGAAGGAAAAAAGGCCATCGTCATTCTGAACAAGTACGATTTGGAACAGAAGGCAGGAGAAGCGGAAATCCGCTCCCTGATTTCTGAAGAAACGCCAATCATCCACCTGTCCGCACAGTACGGAAGCGGCATTGACCGGCTGGAAGAACTGATTCAGAAACTTATGCACACAGAAGATCTGGATGCAGGACGCCAGCTCTTCCTCACCAACCTGCGCCACATGGATCTGGCAGAAAAATCACTGGAACTGATTCACCAGGCTCAGAAATCCTGCGCTGACAAACTTCCGGCGGACTTCATCGTAGTAGACCTTACAGAAGCCTTCCACAAACTGGGAGAAATCACCGGTGAAAATGTGGATGATGAACTGATTAATTCGATATTCCAGAACTTCTGCGTAGGAAAGTAAATTTCGGTTGATTTGGGCGACCAGCCCGTCTCAGATTAAAGACAGATTTGAGTTTCGAGTGTGCGAGTGTACGAGTGGCGAGGAGGAGTGGCGCTCATCAGGCATCAGATGGGCAGACATCTGACGAAACACATCGGCATGCTTTCCTTCTCTCAGCTTCTGCTTTCGCATCGCCCTGCCCTGATTTAGAAGCGAGTTGAGCGCAGATACAATGAATGTCCAGATTTCTCAATTATATATTTTTGTTCCCATCCCCCACAAATAAACACAAGGTCAATACATATACAGGGAATGCATTAAAACAGGGAGTGGACTGTAGTTTGCTACGTTCACTCCCTGTTTTTAATGCAATGACGCAGAAGATGCGTGAAGATTGCTGTTTATTTGTTTTTCAATGACCAGAACGTGTTTGTCCTCTCATCAGTCTTTAAAGCGGACCTGGCTGCCTTTCCCGACGAGATTCTCATAATTTTAGACCAAGGTATTCGCAGTCCGTGACAGCAGGATTTTGCTGCCACACCAGTCGGCTATAATAAGCCATAACTCCTTGAGCCACAGGCTTATCTTTACTCGGTCAGCTCATGAATCAAATCAGGAACCGTGGTGATTTCATTGATTTTCCACGCATTGGCTCCGCAGAAAATCAGAGCATTATCCACATCCCCTTTAGCCGCACGAATCAGCGCCATGGTGATGCAGTATGGTGTAGTGGCAGGATTGCATGTTTTCAGACAATGGAAACAGCAGTCCGGCGGAATACGCCCCTTCTCTGCTCTTCTGACAAAGGCATTGCGGATAGCCCGTCCGGTCATATGAACTGGACTGTTGACCAGAGTAATATCTTCCTTTCTGGCCTTTACATACATCTGCTTGAACGCATCGGATGCGTCGCACTCCTTTGTGGCCACAAAGCGTGTAGCCATCTGTACGCCGGAAAGTCCAAGGGACAGATAATGGCTGATATCTGCCTTATCAAACACGCCGCCGCCAAAAATTACAGGAATCTTCTTTTTGAATTTTTCTTCATATGAATGAACGACCTTCAGGATATCACCGATTTGTTCCTCATAGCCGCCATTCCCCCACTGAGCGACCTCTTCACGGGTATATCCCAGATGTCCGCCAGCCTTCGGTCCTTCGATAACTACAGCATCCGCTGTGCGGTGATGGTGTCTTTCCCAGAGGTGAAGCAGAACCGATGCCGCCTTAGCTGAAGAAATGATGGGTGCGATCTTCGCTTTTGTCCCTTCTACCAGAGAAGGCAGGCTCTTCGGCAGTCCGGCACCGGAAAAGATGATATCTGCCCCGTTCTTGACTGCACATTTTACATATTCGGCGTAATGATGCCCCCGGCACATGACATTGACACCGATTACACCGCCTGGTGCGATTTCCTTCGCTCTGGCCAGATGTTTTGCCAGGGCCCGTTCGTTGGCACCATAGGAATTTCTGAAGAAATCATCTTCCTGGTAACCTGGCTGCGCCGCTGAAATGACACCGATACCGCCGGCTTTTGCCACCGCTCCTGCCAGGGAAGACAGGCTGATGCCAATACCCATGCCGCCCTGGATAATCGGAACCCGGGCACAAAGTTCTCCAATGTGAAGTGATGGAAAGTCCATTACTCCTCCAATCTAACATTATAATATAAATGTTTAACTTAATTCTCATATAGTGAATATCTGAAGTATACTCTGAACATAGGCAAAAAGCAAGGAATGGCGGGAAATCTCAGCCATTCCTTTTTTGATTATGATGAATTTCAGGCATTGTGTTTATCTATACATAACATAAATTGTGTTTTGTTTTATTCTCAATTAGAGAGAAAAACACAGGATACACACCGGTTGTCTGGCGTAGTATAATGAAAACGGCACATAATGCCGAAGATATGGTAAAACAAAGGAGAGTATATTATGGCTAACAAATATGCAGGAACCAAGACAGAAAAGAATTTGTGGGAAGCCTTTGCAGGCGAATCCATGGCAAGAAATAAATACACATTCTTTGCTTCCACTGCAAGAAAACAGGGATTTGAACAGATTGCAGCTATTTTTGAAGAAACTGCAAATAACGAAAGAGCCCATGCCAAGATGTGGTTCAACGAACTCGGTCTTGGAGGAAAGACCGCTGAAAACCTTCAGCATGCAGCAGAAGGCGAAAACATGGAATGGACCGACATGTATGACCGCATGGCCAAAGAAGCGGATGAAGAAGGCTTCCATGATCTGGCAGAAAGCTTCCGTCAGGTAGGCGCTATCGAAAAGAGACACGAGGAACGCTACAGAAAGCTGCTCCACAATGTAGAAACCAAGCAGGTTTTCGAACGCAGTGAGGTTAAGATCTGGGAATGCCGCAACTGCGGACATATCGTAGTAGGCACCACTGCGCCAACCGTATGCCCGGTTTGCAAGCATCCGAGAAGTTTCTTTGAACTTCATGCTGATAACTTCTGATTTATAAGCAAGTTTGGCCCATTGGCTTCGTCAAAGCCGGTTTGGGTTTCCCTCACGTATGTCTAAATACAGTTCGGGAAAACCCAAGCCGGCTTTTCCTTGCCTCTGAGCCAAACTTGTTATAAATCAATTCCACTAAAGAAATTAAGACGCATTGCCTGTGCCGGCCCCATGCCGTGCGATTCTCACGTATACAAATACAGTTCGACCCGCCCACCATGGCACTTCCTTGTCACTGCATCAAACTCGTTAGAATTTAACTGTCATCAAAAAATAAAAGCCCATTGGCTTCTTCAAAGCCGGTTTGGATTTCCCTCACGTATGCCTAAATACAGTTCGGAAAAATCCAAGCCGGCTTTTCCTTGCCTCTGAGCCAAACTTGTTATATATCAATTACACTAAAGAAATTAAGACCCATTGCCTGTGTCAGCCCCATGCCGTGCGATTCCCACGTATCCAAATACAGTTCGATCCAACCATCATGACGCTTCCTTGTCACTGCATCAAAATCGCTTCTGAATCAGGGCACGATAGAAATCAGAAAATCTTTTATTTCCTATCAAAATGCTATATGCAGTATCCACCCCCTGCAAAATAGAATGTTTTGCACCGCCCTGCCTATAGTTTATTAAGGCACCGTCTCGAGCCGGAGGCTTGCCGCCCCGAGAGTGGCAAGGCCACTCTCGGGGACCATGAGCTCCGCTCATCTCGCACGTATGTCTAAATACAGTTCGGGAAAACCCAGGCCGGCTTTTCCTTGCCTCTGAGCCAAACTTGTTATATATCAATTACACTAAAGAAATTAAGACCCATTGCCTGTGTCAAGTCAGAATAGGGGAACCTTACGCGTATATTTAATACAGCGAAAGGGACCCCCTATTCTGACTTTTCTTGCATCTGCATCAAACTCGCTTCCAAATCAGGGCGAGAAAAAAGGAAAAATGGCCAGAGGGTTCCCGTTCTGAAGAAAGGAGCTTCGTTTTGCAGGCTGAACTTTTTCTTAGCTTTTGTATTCTTGCGTTTTCATAACGCGGAAGAAGTGCAACATATTATCTATATGTCCTTTATCCTAGTCACTCGCTTACTCAATTCTCTAATCTGTCTTTTCTTATCCACTCTCCAACCTCTCTCCTCCTGCCTCTACCCTGTCTTTTCTGTTTCCCTGCGGTCAATTCTATAATGAAAAGGATGTAGCTCTGTTTATCGAACTGTGCACAGTTCTTTATTTCGGAATAGAGGTGTTCCTATGACTTCTTTACCAACCGGCCGTAGCGAAAAAGGCCAGGATCTGATTGAATATGCCCTTCTGCTGGCACTGCTGGTTGCCGTGGGTGTGTTAATTTATTCCCGGAGTGGACTCAGCAACTCGCTGCAGACTATTTTCCGCAATTCAGGAAGCCTTATGGAGACCGCTGCCAGTGAAGGCACAAATGGAGCAAATAATGAGGAGCATCGCACCATTCCGGAACTCGTCGGCCAGGCGATTACGGACGGGACGCTGACTCTTGACCGGGGACAGTACCTCTTCTCCGGAACCGACGCTGCCAGTCAGGTAGCTGGAAATCTGGGAATACCTTTTGCTCCCGGTGATGCATGGACCATAGGACGGCAGGCCAGCCGCGATGGCACCACGGACTATTATGTGCTCATGTACTACTCGGCTGAACAGAGAGGCGACCTGTCCAATTACGCCACCGGCGGATCCGATTGGAACTGGACGGTAAATGACCGGGGTTTCTATACCACTCGCAAGGGCAGTCAGATTCAGGTTCCTGTGGACTATTACATTCATGATGCTTCTACCGGAGCGCAGAACGATGGATTACGACAGACTTACTTTACCGGAAATTCCGGTTCAGAAGGAAAGGCCAATCTGGTACATCCATCCGGTTCTTCGGGATATGGGATTAGATGAGCGGAGCTCATCAGACCGCCTGCATAATGCAGGCTATCAGATAGTTCAGATAATCAGACTTCAGACGAAAAACATTGACCTGCTTTCCTCGGTTCAAACATACAGCATTCTACTTTCCACCATCCGCCAGCAAAGACCGGGCTGTCAATATTATTGAAATCAAAGATTTCATAATTCTATAGACTTACAGCCAATGACGACAAGACCTTGTCGTCATTCCCCCTTTCTCTCCAGAACGGGAAACGTGCTGCATGCTTTCCTTTTGCAGAGCTTTTGAATTCTTACCTTTATACAAGAGAACATTCCGCTTTACTCCTGCAATCCTTGAGGATTGCACGGTCCCGAGAATCCGTTCAGGATTCTTGCTGACAGCAAACAACGTTTGCGGCCCTTCCCCTTTCTCTCCAGAAAGGAGCTGCGTTTGGCAACTTTTTCATAGCTTTTGCATTCTTCACCGCTTTTTTATAAAAGGATATAGTAAAACGACTTTCCATAAACATGTTGGAAAGTCGTTTTACTATACCTTTTTTGATTTTATCTGAAGTCTGAGTGTCTGGTTTGTCTGACAGCTCCAGGCCTGCCGGTTTTCTCAAATCCCGCCGGTCAATTTTCAAACCCGTCTTACTTCTCGTACCTGCTTCTCAGAATTCGGATTCGTGATCAAGAAGCCATCCGCCAGCGGTGCAAGCCGGGCAGATGCAGTATTTCTCGCCTTTTTCTTTAGCTTCTTTTGCCGCAACGGCCAGATGGGCTGCCGTTTCCTTTCCCAGAATCTTTGCCCCTTCTTCGGATTCAAAGAACGGAATCACGTCATCAATGGAGTTTACGTCTGCCTTCAGTTCTTTTTTCAGTACATCTGCAGCCACCTTTTCTTTTTCCGTCCCTACCGCTTTCAGATAATCTCCGCAAATTGTTTTCAGTCCTTCATAGCAGGACGAAGCGTCCATAACTTCCTTTACTTTGTTCAGTACTTCTTCTTTTACCATGTGAATCATCCTTTCTGTAAAAACCATTCTTTCCCTCTGTTTTGGCCAGGCTACCTCGCTGTAAGGCAATGTTCAATAATATCCTTCTTACGAAGTGCATTCATCCAGGACTCCGGTATTGACTCCATACCGTACGCTATGCCCGCCAATCCTCCGGTTATGGCGCCAATGGTATCGGTATCCTCTCCCAGGTTGACTGCCTTAACGAGGGCATCCCGGAAATTATTGGTAGTAAGAAGGCACCAGACGGCCGCTTCCAGTGAATCCTTTACGTAACCGGTGCTCCGTATTTCACTGCGGCTGTATTGTCCTATGTCCGCCAGACCAGCAAATGTTTCCGATGCCAGGCAGGCTGTCTCTATGGCCTCGGAAAGAGAAAATCCATCCAGAAGATGCTGCCCTGCATGAACGTATACCTGGCAGGCTTCCACTGACAGCGGATGCGCATGAGTGATACCGGATACCCGGGCAATCTGTTCATCACTCAGGTTCTTCACAAAGGCCAGTGGAAGTATGCGCATAAGTGACCCATTCCCGTTGGACTGCTCATTGGTGCACCCATGCCCCTGCGTAAGGGCGTGCACTGTGGTAAACCCCTGATCAAACGCCTGTCCATCCGGGGTATATGTACCATTCTCCAGCCAGTCCTCAAAGCGGGCCCTCATGTCCGGTATATCCACCCCTTCGCAGGTAAGAAGGCTGTCCACCGTCGCCAGGGTAAGGCTGGTGTCATCCGACCAGGTTCCTGCCGGACAGGGCGGCTCTTTACTGCCTGTCATTTCCGTCACTTCCGGATAGGAATCCCTGGGAAGGAACTGCACCGGAAGTCCCAGGGCATCCCCGACTGCGGTACCGTACACAGCGGACCTCAATGTATCTACATGTCTCAACATAAGTGTCCCTCCCTGTTGCCTGCACGTAAAACATCGTCCATATCTTTATTATACGACAAAAATGAGCCTACGGAGCAGACGGTCAGACGTCAGACTAAAAAGACAGGTACGAGAGCAGAGATTTGAGATTAGAGAAAAATCTGCAACCATAGAAAAAACAGACATCAGATAATCAGACTTCAGACGAAAAACATTGACCTGCTTTCCTCGGTTCAAACATACAGCATTCTACTTTCCACCATCCGCCAGCAAAGACCGGGCTGTCAATATTATTGAAATCAAAGATTTCATAATTCTATAGACTTACAGCCAATGACGACAAGACCTTGTCGTCATTCCCCCTTTCTCTCCAGAACGGGAAACGTGCTGCATGCTTTCCTTTAGTGCAACCTTTCTCTTCTTGTCTTTTTTATAAGAATACCTTCCGCTTCACCCGCAATTTCCAACCACATCAAAAAACGACAGGAAAAATTCCTGCCGCTTTTTTTGCCGGCTGAAAGAGAACCAGAACGGTTCTCAGTCTGAAGTCTGAATCATCTGAAAATCTTAAGCCCGCTATCTCCGCAGAAGGGATGCCAGTTTTTCCCCATGGACCTGGCAGGCTTTGATTATGGGTTCTTTAGCTTCCGGTTTGCTTACACCGGGGATATACATTACGCCGCCTGTGTGCACAACTCCACCAAAGTGCATACCACAGAGTTTTGCCAGTTGTGCTGCCGGGAACATATATGTGTCCATAGTATGGCTCTGGAATTCCCCTTCTGCATATGCATCATAGGGAGCACCGGTGGTGCAGGAAACTATCAGCGTTTTCCCTTTCAATCGGGTCCCGGTGCTTCCATAGGCAAATCCATGGGCAAATACGTCATCAATATATTTCTTGAGCAATGCCGGATAAGCATACCAGTAGACTGGGAATTTCAGAATAATAGTATCTGCTGCCGCAAGAGCTTCCTGTTCTGCCTTAATATCAAACTTCCCGTCAGAATATAACTCAGCGATGTGGCGGACGTCCATATCCGGTATTTCCGCTTTTACTGTTTCCAGAATCGTTTTATTTCCCAGTGACAGTTCCGGATGCGGATGACCATAAATCATAATTGTTTTCATAAAAAGACCTCCCTGTTATATAAAATAAGCCCTAAAATATATAAATCATTTTAAAGTTCCTCATTTTTACAAGCTGAAGCTTACTGACCTCATTCATCAGTTTCCACTTCTTCTTATTTCCTGTTCACCCACCACTCAGGAAACTGTCCGGGTTTCTGCATGGATACTTTGTCTCCGATTTCCGGGGTAAGCAGCTGCCATGAGGTTCCTTTCCCTGTCTTTTCCAAGTCCTGCATAGGCTCCTGCCAGGTGTGGCGGGCCAGAGCAAATTTGGAATTGTGCACCGGAATCACATAGTGTGTCTTCAGATCTGCTGCCGCCTGAGCGGTTTCTGCCGGCAGCATGTGAATATTGTGCCACTGCATATCATATTGTCCATTTTCCAGAAGGGCCAGATCAAATCCGCCGAACTTCTGCCCTATGGTGCGGAAATGGGGTTCATATCCACTATCCCCACTGTAGTAGACCTTGTGTGTCGGTGTGATGAATGCGTAGGACGCCCATTCTGTAGGATTACGTTCCAGAAGCCGCCCGGAGAAATGCTGCGCCGTCAATACATGGATATGGAAACCAGGCGAAATTTCCACATCGCTGTCCCAGTCCTCCTCATATAGCTGCGAAGGTTTAAATTCCCAGGCCTCAAAGTATTCCCCTACACCTAAAGGACAGACTATCTTACCAATCTTATCTTTGAGCGCCATAATGGTGGGATAATCCAGATGACCCCAGTGGTCATGACTGATAACCAGCACATCCACCGGCGGAATGTCTTCTGCAGTATACGCATTGCTTCCCTTAAAGGCTCGGTTGGCAAAAAAGACGGGAGACGCATAATCGCTGAATACAGGATCTACGAGAATCCGTTTCCCATCCAGCTGCATATAAAACGAAGAATGTCCCATCCAGACCACAAAATCTTCACTCCTGCCCTGCTTCCACAGGTTCACTTTATGATGGGGAACCGGTTCTTCCGGCACAGTTCCCACCCGTTTCTCCATGAGATAATCCACCAGCCCCTTCACCAGTCCCTTATTCGGACCAGTCATAACCGGTACCGGCCGGAGGTTTTCAAAGTGTCCGTTCACATAATGAGGCGATGCCTCCACCCTGGCCAGACGCTGCGGGCTGAAAGGACGCCCAAATCGAGGCGAATGCAGATAGACTGCCACCCCCACCGCTGCCAGACAGCACAGGCCTGTACCAATCCATAATCCCATTTTACGTTTCATCCTCTTTCCTCCCGACATACACAGGAAATTTCTGTATGCAGGTTCCGGTTCCCCATTATTTACTTCCGCTGCCTCACATCACTTCACATTCTTCCTCTAGCATAACAAGAAAAATAATCGCTGTGAAATGCCTGAAGAATTACCTCTTTCATGCATGCAGGGCATGATAAAAGGAGAGAGGAGCCGATGCTCATCTCTCCTTCTCATCTTCTTCTATGCCTGCAATCCCTGCATCTCTTAGGCCGGTCATACCCTTTTTCCTGATAAAACTCAGCCTCTCCCTGTGTAACAGGGAATGTGCAGCCGCAGTCCTGGCAGGTTCTGTACTGAAACACTTTTTTACGGAAGCGGTAGCAGTCGTCACAGTAGGCGAATAGTTCTGCTTTTTCTACGTATTTCAGATAGTTGGTGTACAGCATATCTTTTCCGCACCGTTTGCAGTGATGGATAGTCCCTTTTTTCAGACATTCAGGGCATATATGGGCCTTCATGCGGTATGCCGGCCATGATTTTCCGCAGAGGCGGCATGTTTCTGATGCCCGGTCATCCTTCTCTTTCCCGAACAGGCTGCATACTCCCTGCCAGATCCGGGTAAGAAGCGGTTCTTTTCTCTCCGGCTTAGCCTTGAGCAGTATGCCGCCTTCGGCGAGACGCGCCGCCATGGCGTGATGGTTTTTCAGGTGGTGAATCTTTGCGGCCAGTTCTCTGTCCTGAGTAATCAGCATCATAGGCTGTTTCCGTGAAGCACAGGCCATGATTTTCTCGAAATCCGCATCGGCGTAATTCGACTCCTCAACACCGGCCAGCACCACCAGATTTTCCTTTTCCAGCAGCTGAAGCAGGCGTAGCACATTATCCGCCTTCCGGGCCAGTTTCCGGTCTTTGCGATTATCTCTGTGCCGCATCAGTTCGTTCAGCACCGACGGGATGATAATCACTTTCTGCCCGCTTTTCCGAAGTGTGGGAATCCACCGGTTCCAGAAGGCTTCGGAATACTCTGACAGCAGGCTGCAGGTATCTATGAAAATATGGGTGCGATGCACATACAGCACCGCATCCTGCAGCATTTCTTCTTTCTCTATGGTTTTCCCCTCCTTACAGTGATGAAATGACCATGCTGAATGTAATACGGCCGTCTTTCCAGGATACACGGATTTTCCCTTTCAGCATGCCAAGAATTTCCTGGGCCATGGACAGGCCGATGCCATAGCCGGCCTTGGCGCCGTTATGCGATTCATCGCTCCGGTAAAATCGTTCAAAGAAACGGGTATAGTCCTCATGTTCCCCCGCAGCATAGTCATTGCTGATGGCCAGTGCCACGGTGCCGTCTTTCTTTCCTTTCCGCAGCGCAAGACGCACGGTACCGCCTTCATCGCAATATTTCACTGCGTTGTCCAGGAAAATATTGAGCAGTTCCAGGAAACACTTTTCATCGGTTTCAATCCGTACGTTCTCTTCTATTACCGCTTCCACTTTCTTATGCTGCTCTTCTGCCAGCAGGTGGAAGGATTCCGCCGTATTGGATGCCACTTCGGATACATTGACCAGTGTTTTCTGGAGCTGGAACTGGGATCCTTCCCCCATCTTCGATAGAAGAATCAGATGATTAATCAGATTAGACAGGCGGTGTACCTGTTTCAAGATGCCCCGTGTCCATTCATTTTCCCCATTTACCATCTCCAGTGCTTCCGCATTGACGGAGATGATGGCAATCGGCGTTTTCAGTTCATGGCTTGCATTGGTAATAAACCGCTTCTGATTTTCAAAATTATGGATAAAAGGCTGAATAGCCCGATTAGACAAGGCAGCAAACACCATAATGAACAGGGCAACGCACACCAGGCCAAACCGGAAAGAAAAGTTCATAAAGGAACGGATAGCCGTGAATTCCCGGCTGGCATCCACTACCACTACCATCTTGTCCTGGTTGGTATCGGTTCTCACAATAAACCCGTAATCTGAACCATCCTTTTCAAAAAAACCGGCATCCTGCCGGCTGGCCAGAATCTGGAGTGCCTGCTTTACCGCCTCAGTTTCCGTATAGGCGGCAATCTGCTCTGCGTGAATGTCCGTTACCTTGTTTTCCCTGTCAAAAATGACACTGAAATACCGGGTAGAGTAATACGATTCCCGTGACTCATCATTCCAGTCGGAATCAATAAACCAGGTGGTGGCCGCCGGGTAGTGCCCTTCCCTCATGGGCATCACGCCACCATTATCCGCAATCCGGTTCATAGTCTTAAAACAGCTTTCCTGCATAGACCGGGCGCTCATCCAGTTAATGGATAAAAGGGCCACGGACACAATGATGAATATGGACAATGCTGCCAGTAAAATAAACCGGTGACGCAGTCGTTTAATGAGATCCATGGCCATTCACTCCGCACTGAACAAGCTTATACGGTCCGCCGCTCTGCCCTTCAATGGTAAGGTCAGACTGCACGGATGCCAGTTTTCTCTTCAGATAATTGACATAAAGCCATACCGTTGCCTGGTCGTGATCCGTTCCTTCTTCTCCCAGATGGCCGTATACGGAAATTTCGTCCAGAGATTTCCCTTCATTTTTCATAAAGTAGAGAAGCAAACGGGCTTCTTTGGGGCTCAGACTTATCGTATTTCCTGCCTCCACTTCCGCCGCTTCTACATCCAGCGTAGTATTTACCAAAGTCATCTTTCCCGGATTGAATGCCCCATGACGGCGGGTCTGACTACGCACTCTTGCCATCAGTTCCTTCACAGAGAAAGGCTTGGCCAGATAATCATCAGCTCCGGTATCCAGACCGTTGATACGGTCGTCCACTTCCGTCTTGGCGGTAAGCATAATTACTGGTGTGGCATCACCGGATGCACGGATTTCTGCCAGAGCGGTAAGGCCATCCTTTACCGGCATCATGACATCCATAATCATACAGTCATAGGACCTCTCCTTTGCCAGATCCACCGCTTCCTGCCCGTTGGCTGCCACATCGATATCATATCCTTCATGTTTGAAAATGGCCGCCAGAACGCGGGACATATCCTGTTCATCTTCTGCAAGTAAAATATGCATAATTTCCCCTTTCATACCCGTCTTTCAGGCATCCTTAATCATCATCCGTATGGTCTGCATGGACACATCACAGGCTGCCAGTTCGTCCGCACAGCGCTTCAGTTCCCGGCTGATAAGCTCTTTATTCTTGATTTCGTGCTTGTACTGCATCTGATGTTCCAGACTGGCCCAGGAATCCATGGCAATAGTCCGAAGCTGGACTTCTGCGTAATAATGTCCCGGCGTATTTCCCAGTGCATCGGTGGTCTCATCCTCGATTTCAAGGATGAGATGGTAACTGCGGTAACCGCTCGGTTTAGCGCTGGCAATAAAATTCTTTTCCTTTACCACCTGTACACCAGGTATTTCCCTGATCACATCCACCAGGTCATACACATCATCGAGAAAACAGCAGACAACACGGATGCCTATGGCGTCGTGAATTGTGCAGAGTGCTGACTCCGGTATTTCCGGAAGCTGCTTACGTCTGCACTTATCGCGCATACTTTCTTCCCCTTTAATCCGGTAATTGATATGTTCAAATGCAGACTCTCCGGACGATGCCTTCTGCTCAGCGCTCTTATTTTCCAGATAATCCACCAGCCGGTGCATAATCTTTTCCAGCACAGGCTTCCAGGATGCATATATTGATTCGCTCATAATGACTCCTCTGGCAGGTTTATTTACATATACCGTCACAGAACCTTTCTGCCCGGCATCGCATTCCTGCACAGTTTAATTATACTATATCCAAATAAAAAGACCTGCCCCCGAAGGGACAGGTCCTGATTCAGATTACACGATGGTTAACGGTGACACTTATTGTTTAGCCTTTAATCTTGCTGACGACAAGGCCCACAATAAATCCCACGACGGAGAAGGAGATCCATGCCATATCGTAGGTTGCAAATGGCAGGGAAGACATGAAGGCATCTACACCACCCAGGGCAATGCCTGCGGTGTGGAAACCTGCATAGAGAGATGGAATAACGGTCAGACCGATAGTCCATGCATAGAGGCCGTGCGCACCTCCGTGAAGCTTGCCGGTCAGTGCCAGCAGGATCAGTACAATGGTCAGTGGATAGAGGAACATCAAAACCGGAATGGATGCGGAAATGATGGTGCTCAGACCAAAGAGCGCAATGCCGAAAGATACAAAGGAGAACACGGTAGCCCAGAGGACATGATTAACCTTTGGCAGCAGCAGGTTGAAGTATGCTGCGCAGGAAGCAATCAGACCTACGCTGGTGGTAAGGCAGGCAAGGATTACGATGCCGCCCAGAATGAGAGAACCAGACTGGCCAAAATAGAACTGCGCTGCCTGAACCAGTACTGGCGCCCCGTTTTCCTGAATACCGATTGCCTGAACGGAGCTTGCGCCCAGGAAGCTCAGGGAACAATAAATGATAGCCATGATGAGTGTGGAAATCAGGCCTGCACGGAGGCAGGAGTAAGTGATTTCTTCATGGGTGGTCTTACCGAACATCTTAACAGACTGAACCACAATTACACCAAATACCAGGGCAGCCAGTGCATCCATGGTGTTATATCCATCCAGGAAGCCCTGTACTGCGGCACCGACCGGAGTGGCATAATTGTCTGTCGGAGCCTGTGGAACACCCATCGGATTCATAAAGGAAGCACCAATGAGGATTGCCAGGAAAATAAGCAGCAGCGGAGTGATGATCTTGCCGATGCGGCTTACCATCTTGCCCGGAGTAATAGCCAGCCACCAGGAGAGGGCAAAGAACACAAAGGCAAAGACATACAGACCGATGGTCTTAGCATCCGGCCCCAGGAGCGGAGCAATCGCAATTTCATAAGATACAGTAGCTGTACGCGGAATAGCGAAGAATGGTCCGATGGTCAGATACAGCAGAACGGTAAACGCTACGCCGTACCATGGCGCTACGCGGGAAGCCAGATTCTGCAGATCGTCGCCGGAATAACACACTGCCAGTACACCGGCAAACGGAAGACCTACACCGGTAATCAGAAAGCCGAGAGTGGCCCAGGGGACGTTAACCCCTGCGTTCTGGCCCATGAAAACCGGGAAAATCAGGTTGCCTGCACCAAAGAACAGGGCAAACAACATTAAGCCGATGGCAACGAATTCATTAGATTTTTTTTGCATAATAGCAACTCCTCTCCTAATCGTTAACCATATCGTGTAAAAAGTAATTACCTAACTCTAGCATAGAAAAAACGGTTAAGCAATAAAAATTTATATGGAGTCCTGCAAGAAAATATTTATAAGCTGCGTCTCTGCCCCTCGGTTTGCAAAAGAGAAAATAGCGTAAATTTCCATGAAATTCCTGAAAAATCTTTTATTTTTCCAGTATTTATCACGTTTTTGAGCCTTCCCCCTCCGCACAGTCTCTCCCCTGTCAAATCAGGTACGCTCCCCTCCATGCCTGATTTTCATGTTTGGTATTCCTTTAAGGCATATATTCCCATTCCAAATTGGAATTATAAGAAAGCAAAGGGAAGTCCACATGTCCTTAGACAATCAGATGATTCAGACTAAAAAGATAGGTACGAGGGTAGAGATTTGAGATTAGAGAAAAATCTGCAACCATAGAAAAAACAGACATCAGATAATCAGACTTCAGACGAAAAACATTGACCTGCTTTCCTCGGTTCAAACATACAGCATTCTACTTTCCACCATCCGCCAGCAAAGACCGGGCTGTCAATATTATTGAAATCAAAGATTTCATAATTCTAT
>OHAG01000861.1_pt1 | contig 22298 bp, 24 predicted proteins | sample 1577081 | NCBI WGS metagenome assembly OHAG01 (sample SAMEA3541513, study PRJEB24748) | human gut metagenome | biome: human gut; feature: human-associated habitat; material: faeces | place: China | collected 2012
CGCATCTTCTTTTATGATACCTAAAAAAACTTACACACTTAACTTGACAAACCCGCTTTAACGCATATTTCTAAAATTCAAAGCCACCATTCTTTTTTTCTTCTTCATCCATTTCTGCCCGCATCTCTTGTAACCGTTTTTTCCATTCTCCATAAAGTTCTCTAGCCCAATCCGGCGCATCTTCTTTTAACTGTTCATTTCCATTGAGATAATCTCTAATTTTTTCGTCAATTTCTCTCCATCTCAATTGTTTTTCAGTCGGTAATTTCATTTTTAAGCTCCCCTATTTTCTTCTTAATGTAGTCAACTACCATATTATCTACAGAATTTCTAATTGTAAAAACTTCCGCCATTAATTCATCTAGTTCATTATTCCCTGTGCAATAATCATAAGCATATTTTCCGACAAAAACCACCTGCATGGCTGCAAGTCGTCTGTCACGATTTCGTTCAGGTTTCCTCTTTATCTTCAAATGGGGCATCATTTTTAATCAACGCGAGATATCCTACAATATCCCCAGGCGTATTAGCCCAGCCGTGTTCAATGGCATATAAAAGTTCTTCGGCCTCGTCTTCCGTGTCAATAAGCCCCATAATATCATTCAGCCATTTTTCATCGTCCCTATAGGTTTTCAGCGTTTTTCTCAGCTCATCCCGATACATGATATCCCTCTTTTCTATTCTATGGGTTTCCCATTTTTATAGGCTTCTCTGGCTTCGTTCAAACTCATGTCATTGCCACAATTTTTTAAATCTGGTTCATCCCGTTGTACGACATCATTTGACCAGCCGCAAACAGGACAGACATCATAATCGGCAAAGCATTCAAAGTAATGCTTCTTACATACGGGACATAATTTTTCTATATCCTTATCATTTTCCATATCGTTTTCGTCTACAAATGGCGCATCATCACTAATTAGCCATGCATAGCGTATAAGCTCTGCCGATGTTTTGACATACTCGACTTCAACAGCGTTAATTAGCTCTCTCCTTTGTTCGTCATCTTTCAGGAGTAAAGCAATGTCCTGCACGGTTTCATCGTCGTCCGGGATGTATTCTTTTAAGAATGCTGTGAATTTCGCAGTTTCCACGGTGCAGCTCCTCCTTCACTTTTTCAAATGATTAGCAAATTATGGGAAACAAAAAGGCAAAAATATAAAAATATCCGGACCGTCACATGGACAGTCCGGATGCTTTTTTGGTTGGTGGGCCTACTTGGATTCGAACCAAGGACCAACCGGTTATGAGCCGGGGGCTCTACCGCTGAGCTATAGGCCCAAAGAGTGAAGCCCCTAAGGACTTCACCAAAATATTATAATACGCTTTGTGGTTCAGCGTCAAGGAAAATCTTATCTATCAAAGGAAATCCTTAATCTTTTCCCGCTTGCCCCAGTTGCGGAGCTTGCTCAGGGCTTTGCCTTCGATCTGGCGGATACGTTCACGTGTGACGTTGAAGTATTGGCCTACTTCTTCGAGGGTACGGGGACGGCCGTCTTTGAGGCCGAAGCGCAGGTAGAGGACTTTCCGTTCGCGGTCGGTGAGACAGGAGAAGACGTCTTCGATCTGTTCCTTCAACAGGATGAACGAGGCTGCATCGTCCGGTGCAATGGCTTCCTGGTCTTCGATGAAGTCACCGAGGTGCGAGTCTTCTTCTTCACCGATTGGCGTTTCCAGGGATACCGGTTCCTGGGCTATTTTCATGATTTCCCGGACGCGGTCGACAGAAATGTCCATTTTTTCTGCGATTTCTTCCGGTAAGGGTTCACGCCCTTTATCCTGCAGGAGCTGACGGGAAATACGGATGAGTTTGTTGATCGTTTCGACCATGTGTACAGGAATACGGATGGTTCTGGCCTGGTCGGCAATGGCACGGGTAATGGCCTGACGGATCCACCATGTAGCGTACGTACTGAACTTGTAGCCTTTGCTGTAATCGAATTTGTCGACAGCCTTGAGGAGGCCCAGGTTGCCTTCCTGAATGAGGTCGAGGAAAAGCATGCCGCGGCCGACGTAGCGTTTGGCAATGCTGACGACGAGACGCAGGTTGGCATCGGTCAGTTTCTTTTTGGCAACCGTGCCGGCTTTCTTTTCTTCTTCTGTCGCATCGGCGGCGTTGCCCCGTTCGATGGCCTTAGCCAGCTTGATTTCTTCTTCTGCCGAAAGGAGAGGTACACGGCCGATTTCCTTGAGGTACATACGGACAGGATCATCGATGTTGACGCCTTCAGGAACACTCAAATCCATGTGGATTGTTTCCTTCGTGCCATCGCCGTCGTCGTCACCATCGTCGCCAGTGTTGACGTCGTCTTCAGCGAGGATATCGATGCCCTTTTCCGCAAAGACTTCATACATGCGGTCCATCTGGTCGGCATTCAATTCGTCTTCTTCCATGACATTCATGATTTCTGTATACGTCAGGCTGCCTTTTTTCTGGCCCGTCTTGATCAGCTGCTGAATGTGCTGGAGCGCTATTTCCTGGCGTTCCTTTTCACTCAGCTGATTTTCCACCTTTTTCGTTTTGCTCGAGCGGGATGTTTTCTTGGTCTTCTTTTTTGTTACCTTGTTTTCGTCTTTCGTAGTTGCCATGTATTACAGGCTCCTTTCCTTGATGATCAAGCCCAACGTTTCATTTCATTTTGTATTTTCTTGCACATTGCCAGTGTTTCGACCAGCCTGGGGTCATTCTGCTGGCCATACGCAGCGGCACGTGCACTGTATTCCTTATATTGCTGCTGCAGCTCAGCCAAACGGAAGCGTTTGACGTAATCCGTAATGACCGCTTCGCTCATAGGCACTTCGGGAAGTACCATGATGCGGGCCAGTTCGCCACTTTCTTCCTGTGTCAGGAGCGGCTGGAGATCGGCCAGGGTGTAGGTTCCTTGTGTTGCCTGCAGCTCCAGGATTTTTTCAAAAATACCGGACCGGGCAGTACTCGTGAAAAACTTCGGTACGACGAGTTCACGCATGCGCGCACAGGCCTCCGGTTTTTCTACGAGAAAGCGCAAAATATTTTCTTCCGATACGGCATTCTTGCCCTTGCCGCGGACGGCGGCGTTTTCCTGATAGACAGAACGGGAAATGACAACTTGCTGCTGCCGCGTTTCCGGATGGGCTGTGACGTACTTGTTGAATTCGTTGCGCACAGCATTTTCATCTACCTGCAGCTTTGCGGCAATCTTTTTCATAAACGTTTCGAGGACGATGCGGTTGTCTTCCTGTGCGAGGACCGGAATGAGCATGGCCACAATATCGGCCTTCCCGTCCAGGGTCGTATCGTCGTATTGCTTGAGCGCTGTCATGAGCATGTAATCCAGGACATTCGGCGCATTTTCAATGGCTTCGCGCAATTTTTCCGGACCAGCCGTATTGATGTATTCGTCCGGATCCTTCCCTTGCGGCAGCGTAACAACGCGTACGTGCAGGCCCAGGCCGCGGACGATTTCCATGGCCCTGAGCGTAGCCTGGCGGCCGGCAGTATCCATATCGTAGGATAAGACCAGCTCTTTTGCCTGGCGCTGCAGGAGCCGTGCCTGCTCTTCCGTAAAGGCCGTGCCCAAGGAGGCGACGACATTACAGATGCCCCGGTTGTGTGCCGATATGACGTCCATATAGCCTTCCACCAGAATGGCCCTGCCTTCGTCAAAGATGGCCTTGTGGGCCTTATCCATGGCAAAGAGAAGGTGACGCTTATTGAAAATCAGCGTTTCCGGGGAATTCAAATATTTCGGTTTACTGTCATCGAGCACACGGCCGCCAAAGCCAACGATACGGCCGCGGCCATCGCGTATGGGGAACATGACGCGGTTGCGGAAGGCATCATAATAGTGGCCGTTTTTTTCCTTGGCCAGGCCGACTTCCAGGAGCTCCTTGCCTGTGACGCCCTTCTTTTCAAAGGCCCGGGTCAGCTTGTCCCAGCTATCCGGCGCAAAGCCCAATTTGAACGAATGAATCGTCTCGTTCGTCAAATGGCGCCGGTGAAAATAGGCCAGTCCCGGCTCACCATAGCGGGTCTTGACGAGACAGTTATGGAAGAAATTGCCTGCCATTTCATTGATCTCGTACAAGCGGTCCCTTTTTTTGTCGCGTGCCATGTCTTCTGCCGACTTTTCCACTTCCGGCAAGGGAATGTGAGCCCGTTCGGCCAGGCGTTCTACCGCCTCGCTGAAGGAAATGTTCTCCCTGGCCATGACGAACTGGAAGACGTCGCCGTGGGCGTGACAGCCAAAGCAGTAATAGAAGCCTTTGTCCGAGGCGACGCTGAAGGAAGCCGTCTTTTCATTATGGAACGGGCAGCAAGCCCAGAAGTTACGGCCCCTCCGCTTGAGGGATACGTAATCCGAGATGACGCTGACAATATCGTTTGCCTGGCGTACCTGTTCTATAAATTCACTGGTAAACCTCATATAGTACATCACCTGCAAAAAGAGTCTTCAACATAGCGCATAGTAGCATGCGATCTGGGTGTAGGCGTTTCTTATATACCCATAATAATAGTATTCCATAAAAATTCTCAAATTCCTTTTTTTAGGTAATTTTTCTAACAAAACCTGAATGGTCTTGTCTTTTTATTGATTTTACGTGTCACTTTCGCTACAATAAAGATATCCTATTTAACAGCTTGTGTTAATAGGCCCGGCAGCCTAAGACGCTGCAGGCATACCTGTGTAAGGAGTTTAGTAGAATATGATTCAATTTACTGTAGGCCCGTTGCAAAAGAAGACGTCCCTCTTAGGCGCATTGCGCCATTTCGGTGTATCGTCGACCATGCGGCGGCGCATCAAGCACAGCGGTGTCTGTAAAATCAACGGCCATGACGCGACGACAAAGGATTTCGTCGTCGAAGGCGATCGCGTCGAAGTCACACTGCCGGAAAAAAACAGCTTCACCCCTGAGGCGATTCCCTTGACAATAGCCTATGAAGATGATTATATCATAGTTGTCAATAAGCCTGCAGGATTACTTATGCACCCTACGTCCGGCGCCCATACGGGTACCCTGGCAAATGCCCTGGCCTGGTACTATGAAAAAACAGGCCAAAGCTGTGCCTATCATCCCATGCACCGGTTAGACCGCAACACGTCCGGCCTCTGCCTCATTGCCAAGCAGCCGCAAATCCAGTACGCCTTCAGCCGCCAGGACCTGGCGTACCACCGTTTTTACGCCGCCCTTTGTGAAGGCGTCTTTCCGGCACCGCTGGTAACCGTGCACTGGCCAATCGAACGCCTGCCGGGCAGTATTATTCAGCGCCGTACAGGCGTAGCCGGCAAGGCGGCCCACACGGATATCCGCCGGCTCGCAGCCTGCGCCGATTACAGTCTGCTCGAAATGGTGCTCCATACAGGCCGGACGCATCAGATCCGCGTCCACTGCGCCAGCCTGGGCCATCCCCTCGTAGGCGATGATCTCTACGGCGGCTCGCGGCGCTTTATGGAACGCCAGGCCCTGCATGCCTTCCGCGTGCAGTTTATCCATCCCGTAACGGGAAACTATATTACAGTTAATTCCCCACTGCCGGCAGATATGCAAGCACTTGTCCGCCGGGCTGGCTGGGATTATAACGGAGATTCTGTTTGAACGTCCGACTCGTCTCCTATATTTCACACAACGTTGAAGGAGGAAACACACATGTCATTAGTTACTACCACAGAAATGTTCAAAAAGGCCTATGAAGGCCACTACGCTATTGGGGCCTTTAATATCAATAATATGGAAATCGTACAGGCATTGGCTGACGCCGCTTCCAATCTGAGCTCCCCTATGATTTTGCAGGCTTCTGCCGGCGCTAGAAAATATGCCAAACCGAGCTATTTAAAACACCTCGTAGCCGCAGCTCTTGAAGACCATCCGGAACTGACTGTTGCCCTCCACCTCGACCACGGTGCCGATTTTGAAACCTGCAAGGATTGCATCGACAGCGGTTTCACATCGGTCATGATCGATGGCTCCAAATATGCCTTTGAAGAAAACATTGCCCTCACCAAAAAGGTCGTCGAATATGCGCACGCCCACGGCGTCGTCGTAGAAGGCGAATTAGGCCAGCTCGCCGGCATTGAAGACGAAGTCAAGGTCGCTGCCCACGAAGCATCCTATACACGTCCGGAAGAAGTAGAAGAATTCGTTACCCGTACGGGCGTCGATTCCCTGGCAATTGCCATCGGCACGAGCCACGGCGCTTACAAATTCACGCCGGCCCAGTGCACACGGAATGAACAGGGCGTTCTCGTACCGCCGACACTGCGCTTCGACATTCTCGAAGAAGTTGCCAAACGCCTGCCGGGCTTCCCGATCGTACTCCACGGTGCTTCCTCCGTCGTTCCTGAATACGTCAAGATCATCAACGCCAACGGCGGCAACCTGGCTGACGCTATCGGCATTCCGGAAGACCAGCTCTGCAAGGCTGCTTCCATGGCCGTTTGCAAGATCAACATCGACTCCGATATCCGCCTGGCTATGACCGCCGGTATCCGCCAGCACATGGCCCAGCATCCGGAACACTTCGATCCGCGCCAGTACCTGACAGATGCCCGTCAGAACGTATACAACCTGGCCTCCCACAAGATCAAAGACGTACTCGGCTCTGATCACAAGGCCTAAAAGTTAGGAATTTTATCTATCTCTATTGCTTTTTAAGAGGGAGTATGGTAAAATTTCTTCTGGTGTTCTTGTAAATTAGGGAGGTGAACCAATTGCCGCAAATTAAATCCAACATCAAAACGATGGAAAAAGATGCAGCTCGTCATGCAGCAAATTCTCGCGTAAAATCTTCGGTTCATACAGCAATCCGCCGTACGACTGAAGCTATCGCCACAGGTGATGCTGAAGCTGTAAAAAAAGCATTTGATAAAGCCAGCAGTGTTATCGACAGCGCTGCCCAGAAGGGCGTTCTCCATAAAAATACTGCAGCCCGTAAGAAATCTCGTCTGGCTGCTAAAGTAAATGAACTGGAAAAATAATCGGAATGCTGACAAGCTCCACTAATTTAGTGGGGCTTGTTTTACGTATACGGCTATTTTCCCAAATCTAACCACAGGAGGTTCTCTACATGCCTACGAGCAAGCAAATACGTCATTTTCTCGTTCTCTTCTTTCCCCTGCTTTTGACGCAGATTGCCCAAATCGGCACGACGGTCTTTTCCAGCATCTTCAGCGGCCAGGCCAGCACCGTCGATTTGGCCGGTGTTGCCGTCGGCAGTAACATCTGGTACCCCGTCTTTGCCGGCATGTGCGGCATCTTCTTTGGCATTTCGCCTATCATTTCCCAGCTCCGGGGCGCACAAAAATACGACGAAATACCGAGCTATATCCAGCAGAGCCTCTACGTCTCAATCTTTACGGCCCTGGTCATGCTGGCCCTGGGCTGGCTCTGTCTCGATCCTTTTCTGTCCATCATGGGCTTGGAACCGCAGGTCTACGCCATTGCCAAAGAATACCTCTTTGCCATGGCCTTAGGGATTTTCCCCATGTTCATGCAGGCTACGCTCCGCTACGTCACGGACGCCCACGGCCTGACGCACGTATCCATGGCTATTCTCTTCGTCAACCTGGCCATTACGGTCGCCCTCTTCCGCCTCTTCGTCTTTGGCGGCCTGGGCATAGCTCCTATGGGCGGCGTCGGTACAGGCTACGCCATTACCATTGCCGCGTGGATTACGTTCTTCATTTTCGTGCTCCTCTATCAGTTCGGCAAGCCCTTCCGGTCCTACCACGTGTGGCGCACGCTCCGCGGTCCTGACTGGCCCTTTATTTACGACCAGCTGCGCATTGGCATCCCCATTTTCATTGCCGTCTTTTGCGAAACGAGTCTCTTCTCCATCGTCGGCCTCCTCATGGCCGAATTCGGCACGCTCTATTTGGCCGCCAATCAGGCAGCCATCAGCTACGCCACCTTGGTCTACGTCTTCCCGTGGAGCATCAGCCTCGCTTCGACCATCGTCATTGGCTACGAGGTAGGCGCCAAGAACGGGCACGCTGCGCGGCAGTACGCCGTCATCACACAGGCTACGGCCTTTATTATCGTCCTCTTTACGGCTTTCATTACGTACACCTTCCTGACGCCCATTAGCGGCCTCTTTACCAAGGATCCCCAGGCCCTGGAAACGATTCGTTACTTCATCGCCCTGGCCCTCATCTTTTCCTTCTGCGACGCTGCCGGCACACCCGTCCAGGGCATACTGCGCGGCTACAAGGATGTGCGCGTCATTACCGTCGTCGCCTTTACGACGTACTGGATCATTGCCGTACCCATGGGCTACGCCGCAGCCCACCTTACGCCGTACGGGCCCTTTGGCTACTGGTACGCCCTGATCATCGCCCTGGGCATCAATGCCGTAGCCCTCAACACACGCCTTTGGAAAAAGACAGCCTGGACACTATAAGGTGTGTACAAAGCGCACTCTTTTGGTGTAGAATAGGAACATACAGAAAGGGTGATTTTTATGACAATCGAACCAACCATTGAAAGCTTACTGCCCGGGTACGCCCAGGTATTATTAAAAAAAGGGATTAACCTCCAAAAGGGCCAGATTCTGGTCATTGCCGCACCGGTCGAAGCCAGCGATTTCGTGACCATCCTCAGCAAAGCAGCCTATGAAAACGGCGCTGACCAGGTCGTCGTCAACTGGCGCAGTGATGATCTGGCACGGCTCCGCTACGAACACGAAAAGATGGAAAATTTCACGTCTCTCCCGGACTGGCGCCGCGATTTCAGCCTCTACTACTATCGTAAAGGCGCAGCCTTCCTGAGCCTCATCGCAGCCAACCCGTACCTCATGGACGGCATCGATACGAAGATAATCTTCGCCTGGCAAAAGGCCTCCAACGAAGCCCTGAAGGAATACGTAAACGGCGTCATGGCGTCGAAAACGACATGGCTCGTCGCCTCCGTTCCGAGCCTCGTCTGGGCCCGCATCCTCTATCCGGACCAGAGCGACGAAGACGCCTATAATTCCTTGTGGCGCCAGATTCTCGCCTCGTCCCGTGCCGACGGTGCCGATCCATTGGCCGATTGGGACCAACACTTGGCCAACCTCAAGAAGCGCCGTGACTGGCTGACGCAGGAACATTTCGCCAAGCTCCACTACAGGAACAGCAAGGGCACAGACCTGACCATTACCCTGCCGGCCCGTCATATTTGGCAGGGCGGCGCCGAAGAAACGACGTCCCACATTCTTTTCAACGCCAATATTCCGACGGAAGAGGTCTATACGGCACCACAGGCCGACGGCGTAGACGGCATCGTCTATAACGCCAAGCCCCTGGTCTACAACGGCAACGTCATCGACGATTTCTGCCTGACCTTCAAAAACGGCCACGTCACAGATATTCACGCCGGCCAGGGTGAAGACGTACTCAAGCAGCTCATCAGCGTCGACGAAAACGCCGGCCGCTTAGGCGAAGTAGCCCTCATTCCCTACCATTCGCCTATTTCCCTGTCGAATATCCTCTTTTATGAAACCCTCTTTGACGAAAATGCGTCGTGTCACCTGGCACTGGGCAAAGCCTATCCGACATGCCTCGCCGGTGGTCCCGACATGGACGACGACGCCTTGCAGGCAAACGGCCTGAACGAATCGGTCATTCACGTGGATTTCATGGTCGGTACCGACGACCTGTCCATTACGGGCATCAAAGAAGACGGCACAGAGGTTCCCGTTTTCCGCAACGGCGACTGGGCCTGATCCCATATAATATAGTATATAAAGAAATGCGCTCCAAACGCACCAAACCGGTGCTGCGAGAGCGCATTTTTTTAGGTTCCGCTGTAACGGAAGCATTCCTTCGTATGTGAGTTGATGACCCCTACGGCCTGCAAATAGGCGTAGATAATGGTCGTGCCGACGAATTTCATGCCCCGCCGGCGCAGATCTGCCGAAATGGCATCGGACAGGTCCGAATGGGTCTTATCTGTTTCGTAGCGTATCTGGCCGTCGGTCCAATGCCACAGGTACGCACTAAAACTGCCCCATTCCTTCTGTATGCCCAGGAAAATAGCCGCGTTGCTTACAGCTGCCTTGATTTTCAGCTTGTTGCGGATAATGCCCGGGTTTTGCCGCAGCTCTTCACATTTGGCCGCATCATACTGGCTGATCTTTACGGCGTCGAAATGATCGAAGGCGGCTGCAAAGGCGTCGCGTTTGTTGAGGACGCATTCCCACGATAAACCGGCTTGAAAACTTTCCAAGATGAGCATGGCAAAGAGTACGCCGTCGTCGTGAACCGGTACGCCCCATTCTTCATCGTGATAATGGATGTACGCAGCGTTACGGGGATTACACCAGGCACAACGCTGCTTACCATCCGGCCAGGACGTCGTCATTATTCTGCGTCAAACATGGGCAGCGGTGCCAGATAGATAATATCGTCGCGATCAATGGCATCGCCTTCCGCCAGGATAGCCGCCTGGGTGATGACCTTTGCACCAGCTTTTTCGGCCAGCGCTACGAGTGCTTTCATGGAGCCGCCCGTGCTGATGACGTCGTCGACGAGGAGGACGTTTTTGCCCTTCATTTTGGCTACGTCGTCTGCCGATAAATAGAGGCGCTGTTTGCCTGCCGTCGTAATCGATTCGTCTTCTACCCAGATGGGATCATCCATATAGGCTTTGACGGATTTACGGGCAACAATGTAGTGGTTGCGGCCGCTGAGACGGGTCATTTCATGAGCCAGGGGAATGCCCTTCGTTTCTGCCGTCATAATAATATCTGTACCAGCAGGAATTTTTTCAGCCAGGGCCTTTGCCGAAGCCGTGACGATTTCTACGTCACCGAGAATGACGAAGCCGGCAATGGCCACCTTGTCATTCAGATTGATAACCGGCAGCTGGCGCGTACAGCCTGCTACCTGCAATTCATAATATCTCTTTGCCAATGTGTACACCTCACAGTAGGGTTTCCAAAAAATTCCACGCTATATTATACCGCGAAATAATGCGACTGGCAACAAAGAGGGGGAAAGGAACCTCCCGTCCCGCCCTTTCAGCCGCTGCAGCCCTACGGGTAAAGGCCTGCTTTTTACTGTATATCCGGCCGGTCCTCCCGGATAAAGCCATTCGATTTGCGCATGTCGAAGAGGCACTGAATAAAGCTGTCCATATAGGGCAGGAAGAGGTCCTTATGCATCAGGGCCAACACCTCTTCCCGCGTGGCATAACGGGCAGCGCGTACTTCGTCGTCCTGAAGGCGCAGGGAATCGATAGGAACATCTTCGTTGAGGACGTAAATATCATCGAAGCCGTTGTTAAAGCGCAGCCGCATGAGCGGTGCCTGGCGGGTCAAATCGACATGAAGCCCCATTTCTTCCTTCGCCTCGCGCATCGCTGCCACCTGGCTCGTTTCGCCGCTATGAACGTGGCCGGCAACGGTCACATCCCAGCAGCCATCCAGAACATCGCCGGGCTTGCGCCGCTGCTGAATGAGGAGTTCCCCCTTAGAATTGAAGACGCACACGTGAACGATGAGGAAATACTGGCCCTGAGCCAGTTCTTCCTCGTGCTTGCGGTCAATGGTCTGTCCCGTCGGCCGGCCAGCGTAATCATATATATCTAAGCGTTCCATACCTTTTCCTTTCTGAGCCCTCGGTTCACTGTTTCTTCAGAAAATCCCGCAGGAGCCGCCGTAAAAGGACCGATGGCTTTTCATCGGCCCCTTCACAATAGCGCTGCAAGGCACGCCAGTCCGTATCGTCCAAATACGTATCCACTTTGTGACGTTTTTGTCTCGCTACGGCAATGCGCGTCTTGCGCTTAGGTTCTTCCTGCTTCTTTTCTTCCGGAAAAAAGTCCTGTATTTTACGGTGTGGCCGGTTGTCATCAAATTCCATCGATCTGTGCTCCTTCCTCTGACAATGGTGGCACCGGGTCTGCCTCTTTCCACTCCGGCTGGCTTTGCCAAAAAGCCAGTACCTGCCGGGCTTCGTCCCGTTCCTTATTCAAAAGCTCAATCTCTGTCTGGCCTTTGTCATACGCCATTTCCAGCTTCTTGCCGTTTTCTGTATTGTTTTCCTTTTCGTCTTCCAGGCAATCCTGCAGGACGATGACGTATTCGCACAGCTCATCGCACGCATCGAGAATGCGGTTGCACTGCCGTTTGAAATCTGCCCAAAGGGTGTAATACAATTCATGCAGCTCGTCTTCCCGGTCGGCCAAATCGTCCTTCATCTGGTCCAGGCGGTGGCCGCGGCGACTAAAATCAAAGACAGGCTTGCGGCCAAAGGCGCCGGAATGTTCATATTCCGCTTCGGCCTCGTAAATATCCCGTTCTTCCTGGACAATATCCGAAATCCCTTGGAAATACGCATCCCTGCCGGTGAGCCAATCGAGCCAGAACTCCTCTGCTTCAATGGCCGTCTGTTCGTAATCACCTAAGGTGTGGGCCAGACTGGCTGCATCCGGAATCTTGGCGAAGGCGGCCTGCCACGAGGAAAAATTGCGGATTCCCTGGACCAGGCGGCCATAAAATTCACCCAGCCGTTCAGGCTCTTCGATTTCCGGCTCCCGTACTTCGGCGTACGTGTCGTCGTATTCCGTTTCCAAGGCGTCGACAGTCTGCGCGGCCTGACGCAAAGCAGCGCGGATACTGTCCAGGGCTTTGGCCCGCGTGGCCAATTTTTGCCGCGTATAGTCGTGGCCGCTGAAATACTCTGTCTTCGCGTCCCGTTCCGTTTCTACTGTAAATATACGCTGTTCCAGCTGGCGGCACACGTGCGGCACTTGCTGCCAAATGAGCTTCATCTGCTCCTGCGGCGCCAGGGATTCCTCATAGGCCAGCTGCCAAAAGAGCTTCGCTTCCCCCGTAAAGTGGCGGCAATGGACGAGGCGGGACGCACTGTTTTTGAGACGTGTCGTCAGCCGGGCATAGTCATCGCCCGGTACGGGCTCGGCTACGGCCTCATAGCGGCGTATATCGTCCAGCACTTGATGCGTATCAGGCTGGGCCTGCTTTTCTATTTTCTTTTTGACCTCGTCCATGGTCTTTTTGAACCAGCTCATGGAATGCCTCCTGCGTATCGGTTTTCGCTCCTTATTATACCAAATTCGCGCCGCCTGCGCCACAAAACAGGCATTTTACGGTCTTAGGCAGCAGTGCGGACACACAAACAGAGAATATACTATTTTTATTTCAATCTATTATGAAATAATCCTTTTTTGTTGCCAAAAAATAGCGTATAATGAAAATATATAGAAATCCCCGTTTCCGGGAAAACCGAAGACGGGGAACACGTGAAGTATGCAGTTACAGGCTCTTTCCCGGTATGCGGAAAGAATCAGAGCGTTTCGCCCCAGGCCAGAATACGATCGAGGGCCGGCGACCATTTACCACACGGCAAATAGCCTGTCAGGCTGGCTCCGGCAATGCGGTACTGCTGTTGCAGCTCATGTAAGACAGAAAGGAGCGTTTCAGCAGCTATGCCGCCATGAAGCGTCGCAGCCGGGCTGGGAATTTCCTTCGCCTGTAAAAGGGTTACGCCCAAATGTACATAGACATAGGTCTTGCTGGCCTGCTGCAGCGCGTCCGCACAGACTGCCAGCAGGGCGTCTGCCGTTGCCGGGAAGGAATGGGGCGTTACGATTTGCGTGCCTTGGAGGCCTTGCTTATTAGATAGACCGGCCCGGGCCGCCACGAGGTCACACGGCGTATGATCGAGCCAGAGAATGGCCAAATCACCATGACAGCGTTCGCTCGCCAAGAGGATACTGGCCAGATCGGCCGTGCTTTCGCCGCCAATGGTAAAGAAATGGTCTGCATGGTCGTTTTCCAAAACATCCAGCGCCGCCCGGTTTTGAGCCTGAATCGTTTCCGGCCCATCGGCACGGTTGGCCGACGCTTCCGGTACGACGCAGAACGGCCGGTTTTGTAAGTATATGAGCTCGATTTCCCGGGCACCCTGGTAGAGCCGGTAATCGGCACTGTGCTGCCACTGCGGATTGAGTAAGATTTCTGTTTCCATTGTAAATCGCTTCCTTTTATGTAAACCACAAGACTTTCTTGAAAGTCTTCCCTATAGTAGTACAAATGGTTAAGAAAGTCTATACCCTAAGTGCTATGCGGGGCCTTTTTGATCCCATGGAAAGTCATTATTTATTATTTTTCAAATTATTTTTTACATAGATTTTACATTTGTTTTACACGGCTATGACATGGCCATCATATGATATAAGATAGGCTACTGTGTAATAGCACATTTAGGAGGAATACAATCCATGTTCAGCATTAGCAACAAGCACGAAGAATTTTTTGATTACCTGATTACCAACGCCAACTCTTTTAAGCGCGGCGCTATCATTGCCTATGAAGCCATGAACGATCTGACGGTTCTGCCGGAGCGGATGAAAGAAATTACAGAGCTCGAGCACAACGCCGACAAGACCAATTTGGATGTCATGGTACAGCTGGCACGGATTTTCATCACGCCTATTGACCGGGAAGATTTTTACAATCTCACATGCAGCCTGGAAGAATGCATCGACAACCTGCACGGCTTCCTCATGCGCGTCGACATGTACCACATTGAAAAGACAACGCCGGCTGCTGTAGAAGGCACAAAAATTCTCGTCGATATGGGCGATGAGCTCAATGCAATTTTCGAACTCCTCAAGAATATAGACAAAAATCAGGCAGAACTCATGCACCACGCCGAACGGCTGAACCGCATGGAAACGGAAGTGGACAAGATTTACCGTCAGGAAATGTCCCGTCTTTTCATGGGCGACGTTCCCCTCTTAGACGTTATGCGCTGGAAGGATATTATGGGCGCTATCGAAGAAACGTCGGATAAAGTCGAAGCACTGGGCAACCTCATCAAAGGAGTGATCATGAAGTATGCTTGATACGTCCCTGATTATTCTCGTCGTCGTCCTGGCCTTGGCCTTTGACTTCATCAACGGCTTCCACGACACGGCTAATGCCATTGCTACGTGCGTATCTACGCGCGCCATCCGGCCGGGCCTGGCAATCATCGGCACGGCAGTCCTCAACTTCCTTGGCGCTATGATCTCTACGGGTGTTGCCAAAACGATCGGTGGCGACATTGTCGCCTCAGCGACGATGATCAACGAACTGATTATCATTGCCGGCCTGTGCGGCGCTATTATTTGGAACCTCATTACGTGGTGGTTCGGTATGCCGTCCAGTTCGTCTCACGCCCTCATCGGTGGCATGATCGGTGCCGTCTGTATTTCCGTCGGCTTTACAGCCCTCAACGGCTGGGGGATCCTGAAAATCGTTGCTTCCCTCATCCTTTCCCCAATTACCGCAATCATCATGGGCTACATCATTATGAGCCTGCTCTTTTATATTTGCCGCAACTACAAGCCTGCAGCAGTCAACATGACGGCCAACCGGCTACAGGTCGTTTCGGCAGCCCTCATGGCCTTCTCCCACGGCTCTAACGATGCCCAGAAGTCCATGGGTATCATCACCTTGGCCCTCCTTTCGGGCGGTTACATCGACAGCCTGGAAGTACCGACCATGATCAAACTCCTCTGCGCCCTGGCAATGGCCCTGGGCACGAGCGTCGGCGGCTGGAAAATCATCCGTACCGTCGGTGGCAAGATTTTCAAAATGCATCCGATCCACGGCTTTGCAGCCGACCTCAACTCGGCAGTCGTTATCTTTAGTGCGACACTCCTGCACCTGCCCGTTTCTACGACCCACGTCGTATCGGGCTCCATCATGGGTGTCGGCGCAGCCCAGCGCGTCAAGGCCGTACACTGGAACGTAGCCCAGCAGATGGTTTCCGCCTGGGTGCTCACCATTCCCTGCACGGCTGTCATGGGGGCTATTGCTTACCTCGTCATTACAAACGTGCTCTACGCAATCTTTTAACAGCAAAAACGGCGTATGTCCTCCCTTCGTTTGGGAACATACGCCGTTTTTTTGTTTTATTATAAAAGCTGGGGACGCGTAAAGAAGCTCCTGGCTGCCCAGCTCTTAGGTCAGACTCTGCGCCTGCGATAGTTCTCTACACCAGCCCGCATCTCAGCGAGAAAGGCCTCGGTCTCCGGATTATCTGAATGAGCCGCCAAGAGCCGTCCGTAATAGCCCTGGGCGTCAGCAATTTGCCGGCTCACAGGATACACCAGCTCAAAGTAGAGGCAGAGCATGCCCACGTAAAAATCTATGAAGGTCTTTTTGTACGCTGTCGGAATGGTCCGCTCCTGGCGCGCTTCTGCCAGGACGGCCGGCGAAAGGACCTGCTGGGCCGGCGCATTCCGTTCGTCATCGTTAAACGTGTGAATATCCTTTACGTGCTCAGCATAGACGCGGAAAATATCGATTTTATCAGCATCCCGCAGGATCTGGCAAAAGAGGCGTTGCCGCGCCGTCAGGTCTGGCCGCAGACGATACACGTTGTGCTGGCCAATGGCGACGCTGAGGAGGTCATCCTCGTCAGCAGGTGTCAGGAAATCCCGGATATGCCCTTCTTCAAAGAGATAGTGCACGCCGTACCGGGCGTGGTCCATAGAGCGGTAATCAATAAACGTATCGTACTGGCGCAGCTGCTCAAAACGGCCTACATCATGGAGGACGCCGAGACACCAGGCCAGGTTCTGATCCTCTGGTGGCAGGCCCAGGGACCGGGAAATACGCCGGCAGAGCACACTCACGCGCAACGAATGGCCATATTTGAGGCGCACAGCCGCATCAGTTGTATCAAAGGTGCCCACATAGGCAGCAAAGGCCTGGAGAACCTGCGTTTCGTCGATTTCCATCGGCTTATAGAGTAAAGACAGAAGCCAGGTTTTGGAGCTGGCTTTCCTCTTTAATGATCTTGTACGACGCATTGAGCACCATGGCGTTGCGGTAAATCTTGGCGACCGATTCGAGCGTTTCCATACGGTAAAAAGCCTGGGCCAGGGAATCACCTACAGCGCAGGCACCATGGGACGCCATGAGAATGACATTTACCTGCTTCAAGGCCTGGGCACACTTTACGGCCAAATCGAGAGATCCCGGTTCCGCAAAAGGCACCGTCGTCACGGGACCGAGGAAATCCCGTCCCTCTGTGACGACATTACTGGGAAACGACTGGCCCGCTACAGACACAGCCGTCGCCGTCACAGGATGACAATGAACGATAGCCTTCACATCAGGCCGGGCCTTGTAAATTTCCAAATGAAGACTCGTTTCCGACGAAGCCTTACCCTCACCTTTGAGAATATGGCCCTCCAAATCCATCCGCAGCAAATCCTGCGGCACGAGCTCACCCTTAGGCACACCGGACGGCGTAATCACGATAGACCCGTCATCACGACGATAACTCAAATTCCCATCACAAGCCACCACCAAGCCGCTCTCCATCATCCGCCGGCCAATACGGCACAATTCTTTTTTAGAATCAATATGTCTCATCAAAATCACTCTCTTTCGCACAAAAAGGAATATCTTTTCTCTCTACTCTTGACTTATATATATCTGATATACACATTGTAGCCTAAAAAGACCCAAAATGACAATATGCAATCGCTGAAACCGGGCCAGGAAAAATTTGACATAAGCTACAATTCATGATAGAATATCTGAGTATCCTATGGAGCGGTATCGAAGTGGTCATAACGGGGCTGACTCGAAATCAGTTAGGCCGAAAGGTCTCGTGGGTTCGAATCCCACCCGCTCCGCCAAATCAAAAAGCGCAGTCTTAAGCCATTTGTGGGCCTTAAGCTGCGCTTTTTTTGTTGCTATTTCAATCCACACACCCGTGAAGGATGTGACTTGATGATTTTGCCCCGTACATCCAAGGGATCCTTATTTCAATCCACACATCCGTAAAGGATGTGACGGTAAGCAGTTGGTTTGCCAGCGATCCGAGTACCATTTCAATCCACACATCCGTGAAGGATGTGACACTCGGTCGGTATCGTGGACAACGGGTATCGGGGAATTTCAATCCACACATCCGTGAAGGATGTGACTGCCGCCTTTAGCAACACCCAATTCAGCAGGTATCATATTTCAATCCACACATCCGTGAAGGATGTGACCGAAGGGCATTTGACCTGGCAATCATCACAGCCGTTATTTCAATCCACACATCCGTGAAGGATGTGACCGAGGTCCTCTCGTATTGGGACGAACACCTCAAGATTTCAATCCACACATCCGTGAAGGATGTGACGCGGCGTTGCAAACGGCAATCATGGCGGCACTCAACATTTCAATCCACACATCCGTGAAGGATGTGACTTCAATTGATGACCGTTATTTGCATCCCATGCAGATTTCAATCCACACATCCGTGAAGGATGTGACTAAACGAAAGGAGAGAGCAACATGGCAACAAAAACGATTTCAATCCACACATCCGTGAAGGATGTGACTCAATGACAAAATCATCCAGGGCAACTACAAGGAAATTTCAATCCACACATCCGTGAAGGATGTGACGTGGCTGCGCCGCCGTCGTTTGGCCGCGTCCCCACATTTCAATCCACACATCCGTGAAGGATGTGACGATCATGCTTACACCGGATAACATCAACGACGAGATTTCAATCCACACATCCGTGAAGGATGTGACAGCCTCAAAAAGAATACACATATTTGCTCAGCTCGCAGTCTATGTAGCGCGAACCGGTTCTTACCGAACTTAATTTTGTTCTCATCCTTGAGGCTTAACATGCTAAAAACCTGATCCTGGACGCATCGCGAAGCGGCCATACATTTTATGTTTGATTACACTTCGCGTTGTCGGGAATCTTTTCAAAGCAGACGTGAACTCCCCCCACTTAATGCTACTGCATTTGAAGTGGGAGCTTCTAGGATGTAATCTCACATCCATTTAAGAAGGTTGGTATTTACGTTTCTACCTGATATCTCAGGCAATCCTTATTCTTACGGGCGTGTCCGCGTCGCCCCTAGTGTATAGAGCCTCCAGGCTCACAACATTACTTTTACGCAGGATGTTCAATGCGCCATTTACATCGGCATTGAAACACCTTCCATGAGCAGTGCTGTATAGTCCGCGTTCTACACGTCTGCCGCTAAAGAAATGCGGTATGGTATCGTCTGCGCCATATACGGGAATATCATCTCTATCCCAAAAAGAGGCTTTACATGCATACCGTCTATATGTTCTATTATATCATATTATGTTTTAATCTTACAATTGTTATCTTATTCAAAAGCGGCATTCATCCCCCACCTATAGAGGATAGAGGTCTTCTGCCTAATTCCGATAAATCGTTATTTCTGATTAATAACGCCATCCATATATCCTAAAAATGGATCATAGTGTCTTGTCCATTGATAGACACCTTTTGCAAGTTCTCGCAAGTTCCAAGGTTTTATTTTTGTAAGACGGATTGATACAGATTTTTTTTGTATTTCTCGCCAATTGCCTCTTCCCTGCAAGATTTCAAAAGCAAGTCTTTCATCTACAATGGCAGGTATTGTATCCGATTCTATGACTTTAAATTTCTGTTCCACCTCCTCATACGCTTGATTAGACTCTGCCTGTAACAGGTCTTTTATTTCTTTTATGCCAAAACCATGGGAAAGTTCATCTTTTATCCCTTGCGTACTCAATTCTGCCGTAATCAGACGTCCTTCCCTGAAGTAGTTTTTCAAAACGCTACTGGCATCACGCAAGGATTCATTTCTCGTCAGCCGTGAGTCATCCATCATAGAAAAACTCCACATTTCCGCATTTGAATATAATCCATGACGATTAACCCGGCCTGCCGATTGTAGTAAAGAAAGCAAAGATGATAATTCCCGATACCCCGTACGAAAAGAAAGGTCTACGCCGGCCTCTACACAGGACGTTGCAACAAGCGTCCAATCTGTGTCGTTTTTATTTTGCAATCGTTTTTTGATGCGCTTTATTGTAGTACTACGGTCTATCGGGGTCAAAGCTGTTGATACATGTTCTACTTTATCTCTACCGTATTTTTGACAAATCTCATTCGCTACTACGGCAGCCGTTTGTACTGTATTCATAATGAGTAATCGAGGTCCTGGCGCTTTCTGCGTCCATTGGATAAGTTCTTCACAGCGCAACGGTGTGTCGTTCCAACAAAATCTGATTCGATTCTGTTCATATTTCATAAGTTTGGTACGCAGTGACAGATCTACCAAGGTCTGAATATCTGGTTTTTTCAGCTCTATTCCTGGGAACACATCGTGTTCCCAGAACCGCACTAAAGAACCAGAAGCCATAACCCAATAACACCCCCACTCATTGGCAAGAGTATTCATCCACTGCCACCCTAAGGGTAACAGCTTAATAGGCAAAGCATTGTGTGATTCATCAACAAAAATCATGCTTCCCGGTAATTCGTGCAATTTCCGCAAGGATGCAGGTTTGTTTGATGCCAGTGTTGTATAGAAGGCCACAGCCGTTGTAACAATGATGGGCGCACGCCATAAAGACGTAAGGTATCGGACTTCCGCATCATCAAACTCAGCCCGGCAATGCAATCCAGCAACAACAGATTCAGGATTTTCTCCTGGCAGCACTAATGCCTTTCGGTAAACTTCAACTGACTGATCAATGATGCTGGTATAGGGCAAGACAACAATTATTCTTCGTGCATGTCTCAACTCTGCCTGTCGCAATAAATGTGCCATTACTGCAGTTGTTTTGCCAGACCCCACAGGACTATCACAGATAGAAAAGTTAGTCGTTATCGCTTTATTACGACACATTTCATACATGATTCGCCGCAAATTACTTCGTTCATCATCTCCACCCAGCCTTGCTACATAGCAGTCCAACGTGGCCAATCTTTCGTGAGCCAACAAAGCCGGCAGATTTTCAGCGTCATCGCCATGACCATAGGCTGCTGCTGTATCTGAGTGATCCGCATCAGCCAGACAGGAAAGCAGCATTCGCGTATATACATTGGGGTTCCCTTTATATCGCGAATCTTGTCCTATGTGTATAGTAGGCAGAACGGCATGATGTAGAGCAACTAATTGGGCCAGTGTAGCATCTGTATGTGCTCTAACAGATGGCTTTTCATCGCGAAAAAAAGACTTATCACGAATTCCCTCTTTAATCATATCCGGGAGGCCTCTATGGTGGGCATAAACCAGCAAAGCCGCCATAAGGTGCTGTGTAGCAACCAACTCCGCACTACCGGCATCTACATGATTAATGGGCAGATGCCGGCTTGTTTCTGCAGTATCTTGCAACACGTGTTGATTTTTTTGTTCCAATTTTCCCAAATCGTGCCAATAACTGCTGGCTAACACGATATTTTTGAGTTCTTCACTATCAGGATGGTACTCCCTTAACTCATCAACATAGTGACTGCTACGACGGAGCACGCCCTGAATGTGAGCAGCATATGTTTGTGCCGGCTGGTTTCCTCTGGCACTATGGGCCAAATATTCCATCATCATTTTATCAAGTCCTTGCAACTTTCTACACATTGTTTTAAGTCGCAATGAAATTAGGCTTAAGATTCATCAAATCCTCGCAACTTTCCACACGTTGTTTCAATTTATCATCCAATTCGGTTGGGTCTTCATAGTCACTCCAAGCATGAGATGGTTCATTGGCATCCCCTTTCTTTTTCGGCGTCAGACTTTCAATCAGCAAATATTCTGGACAACTGCCCAGAATACTTTTATGTTCAATATACCAGGCGTGACGAATTCTGACATCTGGGCGGATGGCTGAGCGGCTCAAATCATATGCGTAGGGGATAAGCCGTTTCAGTAAATCAATATCTTTTTTTGTACAACCCGATTTTCTCGCATAATTGGGATTGACATAGAAAGGCATGCAATATACGCCGTGTTCAACAATACGATATGCTAAAGGTGCCATGCCTGCATCTTTATCAGATTGTACACCTGATTTATTGGTATTCGTTTCCCGTAAGATTTCAATTGGGGCCAGAGATACACCCATGCCAAACTGCACAACGCCCGTTTTGATAAAGCCTTTGTTTATATCTGCTTCCAAAAAGGTATTACCAAAAACGCGGGCATCCCAATACTTCTTAACAAATTCACTACCTAAAAATTCGTTTTCTTCAAACTTCTCCGTATTTTTTCCTAATTCTTTCTTAATTTTTTCACGATCCCGGCCACGTTGTTCCAAAATGCAGTAGTGTTCACTATTTTGGCTATACTCTTCTGGCAAAGCCTTAAAGAACTGCGAATCATGATCATCCACCAAATCACGCAATTTTCGTTTAAACGATACTGGGGATATTTCTCCACAACCATTCGGGCGTTGACGAGGGTCATTCTCCCGGTCCGGATCTCCATTGGGATTAGAATTTACGACCTCAATATAATGGGCCTGTGAATTCAGACCAGTACTGAAAATTTTAAGAGTGCATGATAT
>OHAG01000863.1_pt1 | contig 22216 bp, 20 predicted proteins | sample 1577081 | NCBI WGS metagenome assembly OHAG01 (sample SAMEA3541513, study PRJEB24748) | human gut metagenome | biome: human gut; feature: human-associated habitat; material: faeces | place: China | collected 2012
ACAGGTTTTGGTATTCAATAAGATCTGTACGGTATGCATGTGCTCCCTCCTTTCAGGATTTACCATCAGTATGTCGCATCTTAAGATCTTGGCTTTTTGCGGATAACACTTTTTGGTCGAAATGATAAAAAGCATTGATTCATTTGGTTAGATAAGAGCATAAAAGAAAAAATGGCACAATTCATCTCACGACTAAAGTCACGAGCATTCTTGTGCCATGCTGTAAAACAATCATAAAAAAAGCAGGCAAAGATGCGCGTAATGCACATCCTGCCTGTGTCTTATCGTTGTACTCTGTTTTTGCTCCGAATGACCTCATCGCATGTATGCATCACAAATGATACATCCTTGCGATATGTTTGGCACTCTCCGTTGTCCGGCCTAATATATCCCCAATCTCGTGGAATATTGCTCCATGTCTTAGCATCTCACTTATCCGTATCTGATCCCAATGAAGATAGTTCTTTTTCCTGTTCCATCCATTTTCTTCTCATAATTTCATAAAAGCCATGGCGGTCCCGAATGCCCCGGGATCTGTCATGGCTGTTCTCCTTCTGCTTCTGCTGATTATTTTTCAGACTCACACACAAAAAACGGAATGCCAATACGGGAGAATAAGTCCCGGTGGACCATTTCCCAGATCAGCGCGTTTTTGTGGCACTGTTCCCTCTGCTCATCTGTGAGGATTGAATCATCCATCACGATCGCTTTTCTTCTTCCCATCATCTCTCCTTATGCGGTCCGTCCGCAGGTTAACTTGACATTAGTTGTGGTTCCTTTGGTGTTTCGGATCAGGTGGTACACATCCCCCGCCACACGGAACACAAAATGGTCCGAAGACTGATTTTTTGTCCCGACGGTACGTTCATGCCATGCATAGACCCGCACCAGTCCGATATCCACAACCGTTGCGCCCTCCGGAACAACGGTCATTCCGCCCTGTTTCCATTTCGCGTCATTTTTTGTGATGCGGAAACTCATGGCAGCCTGTACCAGGGAAGAAATGTCATTTCCCGTCCAGTCGTTTACCAGGTCATCCGCCGATACCGTGCAGATATCAAACGTCCTGCTCTGAATATGCGGAATCTCGATACCGGTTGTCATATACGTATCATAGTCCGTATTGTGGTACGATTCCACGATGGTCTGCTCCGGCTCTTTCGCTTCCGTCACGATCACTCCCGTCACTGACAGGATGCCGTAAAGGATAAGCGCGAAAACAAGCCAGGCTGTCACTCCAATCAATATCAGACCGCATATACCAAAACGGCCGATCATCTTCTCACTGAATGTCTCTTCCATGTTTTTTCTCCTTTTTCAAATTTTCGTATTCCTGCATTATGCTGCAGCCCACTGTCCATTCCCTACGTGGGTGATCAGTCCGGACTGTGCCAATTTCTGTAAGGTCTGGCGGATCTTTGCCTTCCAGTTTACGTTAGCTGCTGCCTTGGCATGATGCTTCCATTTCAATTTCTTCTTTTCTCATTCGTTTTCCTTCCTTTCTCAATTTCTCATTACTGATTACGATATCAGTATGGAAACCCGGCATGGTAAAATCGTGGGTAATTCATCGCCAAACAAAAATACTGCCTTACCGGTCCTGGCAAACGCAAAAAGAAAGGGCGCATCACGCTGCGCCCCTTCCGGTAGATTTTTTGTTAGTCCGTATCGAAGACCCGGTTTTTGTGCTTCGGCTTTTTGTATCGCTCATCGGCATGAACCCTGGTCCCAAGATTCATGTCAGGCCCAGTCACCCGGTTGAGCCGATTGTATTCCGCCAATGCCTTTTTGCCGCCTTTCTTTAGCAGGCCGATCCGTGTATTCTCATCCATTGTTCTATCTCCACCTCTCCTATCCGTGTATACCACCCGTCATAGCCTCGATTGCTTTTCGCCCCTGTTCCCAGGTCATAAGCGGCGTCCGGTGCATCAGATTTTCTAAGCATCCGGAATCCAGCTCAAACTGGCATTCTGCAAGAATCATTTCTGCATCGTCACCATATGTCCGTCTCAGTTCCTCTATGCTCTCATATCCGTACGACTCCAGAACGGATTGCACATCTACTTCAGAAAGATACACAAAGTCATGGGCGATCGCGTAGATTTTCGGGTCCGGCTCGGACACTTTTGTGATATCGCAGACGATCTGCAGCTGGTACAGTTCAACGACCTTTTCCTGGCCCTGTTCCAGTTCCACAGCTTCCCTGCGGTACTGCACGGAATCATCATCGGTTTTCACCCAGTTCGCTTTTCTATCTCTACTCATGGATAAACTGCTCCTTTCTGCCGCCCGGTTCCGTGATCTCTACCCTGGTGCCAGCTTGAAACCAGCACTTTTCCGAAGCCCACACCATCGCGACTGTCGTATTCTCGTTTCCTGTTACCTCATGGCTGCGTCCCGTATCCAGGCTTCGCAGCGCGAACTTTTTTTCTGCCATATATTTATCATCCCCTTTATGATCCCCAGCATCCGGTCAACGGGTCAACATGCTTTGGCGGACAAGCCAGTTTGTCAAGCCGTATATTTGCCGTATTCGTGAAAAGAGTGATTTCCCCGGTGGCACGGCAATAACGATATACCTGGTTTGATAAACGGTCCCGCAAAGATACTGCCGACATGTTAATATCCGCAACCATGTCCGCAAGATGGTCCGGCTGGTCATCCTCCGGATCGACCGCATAAACGGACTGTGCGAAAAATTCATGAACACTGCTTGGATACAGGTATAAGTCACTGTCGACAATACCCGCAAGTTCGGCCATCAGGTCCGGATAAAGAATGGACGCTGCGCCATATCTTGCAACTGCATTTCCGATATACCATAATGTCCGTGTCCTTGGGATAGGCTCACACTCATCATCCTCACATTCATCTGCTGCGAATTCGATGGGCATGGATAACATGTCGTAAACAACAGGGCGCAGCAGCTTCTTCGTATTCTCATACGCATGCTGGAACAGCTGCTCTTCCGTCATGGATAATTTTCTGGCCATGTCATTTTTGATCATGCCAAATGCAATTCCCGTCTCATCCATTTGCACAACCAGTTCATAAACAATGGACAGATCCAAAAACTCCCGGTGCGGTACATCCGCCAACAACTCCCGGTTCTGTTCCGTGTTAATGAGATGAAACACGATCTTCTGATCTGCATTGCGCAACATGGTCTCGTCCATCTCAGGCACCAGCGGCATCTGAAATTTTTCCACCAGGATCTTCGCCATACCACGCAGCATTGCAACTATATGCCCATTTTCCAGATAATCATCATATGCATCCGCCAGACCAATATTAACCGTGTTGACGCGTGCATTCGGAATACTGCATGCCAGCACCTCCTGCTCCTGATTGACGTACCGCTTTTTGCGGCAGACGATCTGCATTTCTTGATATTCTTCCGGCATATAAGATACTAATGTGGCAATCACCGTTTCCTTAAAATTCTGATATGTCATCATGGTTTTTTCTCCTTCGTTCTTGATTTTCACCGTCTTTTCATCTGCTTAAAGGATGCCCCATTTTCAGAGTGTCCCTTAAAAAAGTAGAAAGACGGCCATAAGATTCCCTGATCATATAGACCTGGCTGGCATCCTTGATGGATGCCATGCCCATTCCTCCAGTCCCGCGCGCATTAGTAACCACGTTCTATCAGTGATTCCGCCGAATCATCCGTAGCCGCAAGTGTTACGTACGTCACATTGTCCGGCGTGGTCTCGAATTCTTCGCAGAGAGACGCAAACAGTTCTTCCAATTCCTTTTTCCCTTCTTCGGTATCCAGGCGATGGGAGACATTTAACTGCGTCTCCTGCTCCAGTCCGTTGCGATCGGTGTACCCGATATTAACGGCGGAATACCGCTTAACTTTCTCCCCGGCGATACCATTTTCCAATAATTCTCTTACTTTCATGATCTTTTCCTCCATATCTTAATATGATTTGTTACGATATCAGTATGGAGACACCATGTAAAAATCCAGTGCCATTTTTGCTTCCCATTCCTGACACAAGCCATGGATCATTGGCAGCAAAAAAGAGCCGGCAAAGCCAGCTCTTTAAACATGTCACCGTTATGACATTCTCATTAATCATACACTAATTCAATCAGCAGGTACGATTCCGGATGTTCTAAAACGTCCTTCTCCAGTTCCTCCGGAATCAATACGCAATGCGCATTGCAATAACGCCCATCGTAAAGCGTATGATCCACATGCACCAATCTTCGTCCGTCACCATAAGAAAAATGATTGTCGAACGCGTCCAGGGCCTTGCGCAAGCTATACACGGAAGCTGGATACCTCAAATCAACCATTTTTCCAAACTGGTCCATTTTCCGATAATGGCGGATCATCTGGGATAAAGAATCATAACCATGTCTGTGCATCTCGGCCTCAATATTTTCAAGCGCTCGTGCGCAATTCTCACGGATATCCGCATTCCACGCCTTTACCACCGCCCGCAGTTCATCCGGACGCTCACAGCCTAAAATGAGTTCCTGACTGTCCATTTCTAAATCCGGAAAATATTCCTTAAAACATTCGATTTCTCCGGAATATTCACTGAGGAGTTCACTCTCAAGCGCTTCTTTCAAATCGGCGACTGCGTCCTTGCGGTCGTTTTCATTCTTAAAGTCTTCCGGTTCATACGTTCCAATCCCAGTCAATATCTTCATAGAGCATCCCATCTTATTTTCCTCCTATGTCTTAATTTCTGCATATTACAAATCTAATAAGTACAAGCCATGCGCTGTTAAATACTCCCGCAGTTCTCCTTCAGACACATTGCCAAATCCATGAAATGCTCGAAGGTACTGCCATGTGCAGGTCAACAGTTCTCCCAGGGTAAAGATGGACTGTCGTAACAGGCAGTTTGTAAGCCTAACCGAAAGCCCACATTCCTGGATTGGTTTGTCAGCGAATGCGGCATCCCGTACTGGTTCTGTATTTCCAATGATCCTTGAAGCATTCTGTACGCTTTCTCCGTCCGGACAATATAAAACCAGATTTTCCGGTCTTCTTAAGATGAGCAATGCTTTTTTCTGATGTCCTAACACCCTGCTTTCGCTCATGCCGATTTTCTTTCCGGCCTGACGCGGAGTAAAGCGGTATTTGTAACGGTACCGGATTGCATTCTGTTCGCCGAATGGAAGCTCACTGACCGCAGTCTCCAGCTTACCAATCTGTTCCGCTGAAAGTTCCATATCGCAGTATTTTCCGACGATATCACTAATCAGGTTTTTCGGATACGGCAGCTGCGAGTGTGGTACTCGTGAGTTTATCCCTCCTCCGGTCGATCCCATTGTTGCTTTGTTGCAAGATTTCATGATTTTTTTCTCCTTCCTCTGATTCCTTTTTCTTGAGATACGCCATCAGTATGCAGATATATTGTTCCAAAAGGTCACAGAAAATCATAAACAGATTCGCAACTATCGGATCGTGTGGCCGATTCACTAAGTAATAGGATAAGGGATTGAGCAGATCAGCTCCATCTTTTATCCTAAGATTAGTGCCATGCTCAGCACACAATCAAAAAAACTCCTGTACGCATAATAGCGCACGGGAGTTTTAGTAAAAATTAGAGTAACCAGTATAAAAAGCTCAACAAAGTGAAGAATACCCCTATCTCCATATGTTCCGTCTGGTATGCATAAAATGCAGCGCCACTACAAAACCATACCAACAAGTACTTGACTGCATCTTTGATATTTTTCTTGAAGCTATCCATTTAATCAATTCCTCCATGTTTTTGTTCACCGTACTTTTCTTTCGTAATAGCGTGAACTACCCTCCACTTATGCGCGGTGTACCGCGCCTGGGAATGGGGGCTTCAGCTCCGTGGAGCTTCTCTTTTCCTGCCTACGAGGAGTCAAGTTTACAGGATGACTGTAACCATCCAAACCTTACAATCAGTACAGGCGATCCCCGGCGTCCCGTCCGGTTCATCCATAACGAAGGATTGTCGTTTCTATGCGTAAGGATGTCAGGCTGCGCCTGTCATCCGTTTCGCCTCATTCAGGATATTCCTTGCTGCCTGCTTATCCCGGTCCATGGCATGACCGCATTTTGGACATATATAGGTACGGTCGGACAGTTTTAATTCCTTATGGATATGTCCGCAGGCAATGCAGGTCTTACTGGACGGGAACCACTGGTCCACTTTGACCAGGAGTTTTCCCTTCCGTTCTGCTTTATAGGCAAATTTGCATCTTTTATCCCGGCGCATTTCCTCTCATGACTAAAGGCACGAGCTTCCATGCGCCGATTTTGGTGAATTTCCACAATATGACGCAGGCTTACCGCCACTCCTAATGCCATTCTCCTTGCGATCAGTTTGTTTTCGTGGTCTCGACCTTCATACCATTGACAGTCAGTTCTCCTTCCACCGGGATTACGATGCAGTTGCGGCCATCGATCTTTCTAACTTCTGGAGTTCCGGTCTCATTCGTTTTCACCTTGATGGTCACGGTCGGAGTCTTTAATTCCAACGTCCTTGTGTCAGAGAGATTCTCGTAACATAACTTCTCCCCTTCATCCAGAACACCCTGTGCGGCATGGTTGAATTCCGCATCGGAAATTGGCTGTCCAGTTGCACGTTCCAAAAGATCCTTTAGTTTTTCTTTGTCTAACTCCGCCTCTTCCGCGCGTTCCATGTCTGCACGCTCCTCGATCGTCTGGTCGATCTGTTCTTTCACGGCCATTGCCATGCTGTAATCGAGTTCTCCCTGGAACAGGTTTTCGGCGATTTTGCAGACTGCGTCCTTCTGCTCTTCTGCCGCCATTGGAAGTCCGCTTCCGGTGAAATTTAAGACAGCCTGGTCGCCAAGGCTTTTGACACTGCGGTTATAAAACAGCATTTCATGGATATCCGCCGAACGATCATTGAAAGCCGGGAATAAAAAGCCGTAATCCGGTTTATGCGCGGTCCAATTGCGCACCATGCTTTCAAAGGTGCCGCATTCCTCCGAGTATCCAAGACCCGGTTCTGTAAGGCTGACCGGGCAGACTGCGCACAGAATATGCGAAAAGACTTCCTCGGAGGCGTCTTCCATCTCAAGGTCGTCACTGGTTTTCCCAGGTACGTCGTAACGGTTGTGAGCCAGGAAGATCACAAAATTTTCATGTGTTTCGATAGCGCCGGTGATCCGGTCATAAAACTCATTCAGTTTATCATCATCCTTACAGCCGTCCGTTACAAGTTCATACAGTAATTCCTGCAGCTCCTGCTGTTCCTTGGATAAGGGGACATTAAATAAGGTCTTCCCAATGGAACCGGACAATGTCTTTTTAAACACATCCAGGTATTTGAAAAAATCCTCTTCCTGCAAAGACTGAAAAGCCGTTTTAAATGTTGCGCGCTCCCGATCCTCACCATGGACGTAACAGCCGCAAAGCATGGTAAAGGAATTGCTTTCCGGGCGCAGTGTTTTCTTGATCTCCGCAATCTCTTTCTTAACCATCATCATTCTCCTTTTCGTAATTGGTACTCTTTTTGTGGGTATGTGGCATGAGAATCCGACCACCACTTTTCTAATGGGTGCCAGCCGACTTCGGTCCTGCCTCATTCTCAGTATGGCGCGGATATCGGCGATATTCTTTTGCGGATAACACTTTTTGGCAAAAATCCGCAAAAAAGGAACGCACTCTCGCACGTTCCTTATGAAACACTCGTCTTATTTCGACTGCATAGTGTGAACCAAGCCATCTGGTTCCACCCAGGCACCGTCCCGGTTGACATGATATCCGTCCGGAGTGACCGTATCAGAAAGCATGTACCCATTGCCACCAAAGTAATAGCATTCGGCTACCCCGTCACGGTTGCCATCCAGCCAGCGCCAGCAGTTAACCGGGTAACTCATACCGTCGTCATTCTTCCACCACCAGCCATTTGCATCGTTCTGCCAGCCGTATATAAAGGAGGAAACAGACAGTCCGGTACCGGAATCCGTATCGGACGTTGCTCCACCCTCTTCTTTTTTCGTCACACCAGGACCGGTTGCTGAAGTATCCTTATTTCCCTTGGTATCATTAAAAGTTGCGCGGGAACTGGAAATCCATGTGCTTTCCGAATAATCTGACCACGCGGAATCGCCGGAAGACTTTCCAGCAAGAGCTCTGACGCGGAATGAATAATCGCCTTCCGATGTCATCTTCTTTTTGAAGTTGTATTTATTCTTTTTGACTTTCACTTCTGCTATCTTACTTCTGGAGTCGGAGTCCTCGGATTCTTTGTAAAGATACACTTCATACTGCTTCGCACCTTCTACTTCATCCCAGATGGCGATACATTCGTTGTCATCATCCCAGCCGGTATTATCCGGTACATCCAGTCTTGCCGCCGCATAAACAGCCATCGGTTCCCCGCAGAATACGGCCGGTGCCGCACCCAGGGATAATGCCATAGCTGCTAAAATCAAACTTGCATGTTTACGCATTTTCTTATTTCCTCCTACAGACCAACTTTAAATTCATCACGGCCGGTACCATTTGCCACGTAATAGGCGACATTCTCTTCCGGTTTGATATACAGCTCCAGTGTTTTTAAGACGCCGTTTTCCTTTTCAAACAATGCCTTATAATGCGCCTTTGCGGACTCAGCTACATCATTGACTAAAATCTGGCGCCCGCCAAATTCAACGAAGATCTTTTCCTCCTTCTTGGCTACTTTTACAGGTTTCTTTACCTCCTGTCCAGTCTTTTCTGCATCCGTGGCCGGTACTGTCATTCTCTCCGTTTTTTTCTCTTCCATTCCTTTCAGATTTCCTCTGACGTTTACCTCCGGTTTTGTGTGGTTTGTACTCGTTCTCATCGCGAAAACTCCTTTCAAAAATTATATTCAGTATCAGTATGGCATAATTTTCCAAAACACTGTTTTGCGGATAACACTTTTTGGTCAAAAAAAGACGGACAGAAGTAAAATCTGTCCGTCCGCCATAATATGTTCTAACTTAATATGTTCTAATTCTACGGCTTCGCCGGATCCTTCTCACTTCCTAAAAGCGGATAATTTGGATGTGCGCTGATATCGTAACAATCATCGTATAACGGCTGATATCCAGTGATCATACAAATCACCTTTCCTGGCTTCATCCGACGCACTTTACCCATGTTCAGGAGATTACGGAGTATCTGAAGTAGGTCACAAAACAGTCTAAACGGACGCACTTCATCCACAATAGACTTGGTAGTGTTTCTACTTACGATTGTCGCCTTACTGATCAACCGCACGATCTCTCGGTGTACTTCCGTCTCGGCTGCCCCGAGATATGCGAATGTCATGCAATTCCCCACGATGATTTCCCAGTCTTCCGGATACAATGTTTTTATCTGCGCCAGTGAATTAACGCAGAGCATGACAGACAAACCGTACTTATGCATGGTGGGCAATTTCATCTGAAATCTCGGCAACACTCCAAGACTCGCAAAATCATCCATGACGAATCTTACCTGGCGCGGCAACGGAAAGCAGTTTATCTCAGCGGCGTATTTATACAACCTGGCCATCATCTGAGTATAGATCATATTAATAAGCATAGTATCGTCATCGTTCGCGGACGGAATGAGAAAAGTAGCGGTGTCCTCCACGCTCATCATTTCAATCTCCATCTGATCGTCCTTTGTTAGAGTCTGAATATCTTCACGAGCAAAAACCGCCAGACGCACGGCTGCCATGATCAACACGGACAATGCAGTTCTTTCGCTTTCCTGCTTGAAAACGCGATACCGCGCCGTGAAGCTGTCTTCTTTCGCTGCATCTTTCGCTTCACCGAACAGTTTATCCAGTGCTTCAAGACCCTGCTCGTCTGTTTTTGCGTCGTTCAGTAATTTGAGCACGGTAGCGAAATTCTGATCTTCTTTTGGACGACACTGGACCACGTAAAGGATCAAGGCTTCCAGGATTGCCCTTTCAGCCTTTTCCCAAAATAAGTCTGCTGTTTGTTTCCGCTTTGCGGAGGCGCAGTTAAAAATACACTGGACGAGCAGACTCGCATCCTCTTCGTCCCTTACATAATGAAGTGGATTATACTGATTGGAATGTTCTATGTCAGACAGGTTCAGGACGCGCACCTGGTAGTACTTCTTGCGGAAAAAGGATGCGTTGCGATTAAAATACTCTCCATCACGATCCAGAATTACGTAGGAGCCAAAAGCCTGAAGCAAATTCGGCTGAATAATTTCGCGTGACTTTCCGATACCGCCAATAACCAAAACGTTATTATTTCCCATGTGACCAAATCCAACGCGGCCATGCTGCGACAGGATGATATTTTTCTGCTTATCCATATCTGCTTTGCCGATTGGATAAGTCTGTGTTTTTGCATGATTTAACGAAATATTTTTCCGCATTATTGTTTCTTTTTGAGGAACCCGTAAGAGTGTCAGTTCCATCCTCCTTTCCTGTTTTGTATCGTTCGTCCGTACCATTGCTGTTTCACTGTGTTTCTCGGACAGGTTTGCAACCCATGCCATAAAGGCAGGAATACCGCATTCTGGCATTGATGAAAAATCGTTTGCAACCAGCCTGCGCATTGATATACCACTGTCCGGATCTGTTTCAGCATGATCTACGTCAAACATCGGCAGTCGCATGAAATACGGACTGGTGATCTGATTCTTAAGCTCCAGGGACCCCAAAAGAGGATGGCTGCCGCCCATCCGCAGCTTATGGTTATCATACCGGTAATATTCCACCAATACATTTTCGTAACGCTCTTCTACATAATTCGGTGCGATGTAGCCCTTTCCAGAAATTGTTACACCTTCAGTATGTCATATGTTTCCATTTCCATCTTTTTTTGCGGATAACACTTTTTGGTCAAAAAAAGACAGACAGAAATAAATCTGTCCGTCCTTTACGATTCTATGGCTTTACCGGATTTTCTGCACTGCCCAAAGTGAATAATTTGGATGCGTGCTGATATCGTAACAGTCATCGTATAATGGCTGACGTCCCATTACCATGCAAACTTCCTTGCCCGGTTCCATCCGGCGCACTTCATCCACACTCAGAAAATCGCGGTTTGCGTTTTTAAGGGGGTGTGGATTCGACCCAGCGATGTCATCCGCAATGGACTGGGTGATATTTTTACTTACAATTGTCATTTTGCCGACCATCCTCACGACTTCCTGATGTACTTCCGCCTCGTCTGCCCCGAGATATACGAATGCCATACAGCTTCCCATGATGGTTTCCCAATCTTCCGGATACAATGTTTTTATCTGTGCCAGTGAATGAACGCAAAGCATGCCGGACAAACCGTACTTACGCATGGTGGCCAATTTCATCTGAAATCTCGGCAACGCTCCAAAACTCGCAAAATCATCCATGACGAATCTTACCTGTCGCGGCAGCGGAAAGCAGTTTGTCTCAGCAGCGTATTTATACAACCGGTCCATCATCTGAGTATAAATCATATTGATAAGCATGGCATCGTCATCATTCGCGGACGGAATGAGAAAAGTGACCGTATCCTCCTCGCTCATCATTTCGATCTCCATCTGGTCGTCCTTTGTCAGAGTCTGAATATCTTTACGGGCAAAAACGGCCAGACGCACAGCTGCCGCGGTCAGTATGGACATTGCAGTTTTTTTGCCTGCCTGTTTGAAGACGTGATACCGCACCGTGAAGCTGTCTTCTTTCGCTGTATTTTTCGCTTCGCCAAACAGTTTATCCAGTGCGTCAAGACCCTGCTCGCCTGTTTTCGCGTCATTCAGTAATTTGAGCACGGCAGCAAAATTCCGCTCTTCTTTCGGACAGCACTGGACCATATAAAGGATCAAGGCTTCCAAGATTGCCCTTTCAGTCTTTTCCCAGAATGAGTCTGCTGTTTGGTCCCGATTTGCGGAGGTGCAGTTAAAAATACACTGGACGAGCAGACTCACATCCTCTTCGTCCCTTACATAATGAAGCGGATTATACTGATCGGAATGTCCTGCATCAGACAGGTTCAGGACGCGCACCTGGTAGCCCTTCTTGCGGAAAAAGGATGCGTTACGATTAAAATACTCTCCACCACGATCCAGAATTACGTAGGAACCAAAAGCCTGAAGCAAATTCGGCTGAATGATTTCGCGTGACTTCCCGATACCACCAATAACCAAAACGTTATTATTTCCCATTTGACCGAATCCCACGCAGTTATGCTGCGACAAGATGATGTTTTTCTGTTCATCCTTATCGGCTTTGCCGATTGGATAAGTCTGCGTTTCTACATGATTTAACGGAATATTTTTCTGCATGATTGTGTCTTTTTGAGGAACCCACAAGAGTGTCGATTCCCCCCTCCCTTCCTGTTTTGTATCATTTGTCTGTGCCATTGCTGTGTCACCGTATTTCCTTGATAAGCTCTCAACCCATGTCATAAAGGCACGAATGCTGCATTCTGGCATTGATGGAAAATCATTCGCAACCAGCCTACACATTAGCATACCGCTGTCCAGATCTGTTTCGACAGGATCCACGTCAAACATCGGCAGTCGAATGAAATACGGGCTGGCGATCTGATTCTTTTTGAAATACACTATCGCATTCCCAAGCTCCAGAGACCCCAAAAGAGGATGTCCGCCGCCCGGTCGCCACTTATTGCTGTTATACCGGTAATATTCTACCAGCACATTTTCGTAATGCTCTTTTTCATGTTCCTTGAACAACTTATATAACTCCGTGACATAGTCACCAGCGTGCTCCAGATCCTCTTGATTCCATAAGCGGGCAATGGCACGATTGACGATCCGTTTCACGCAGTAAATGTGCCAGGAACGGTCCGGCTCCACATGGGAATCGTAAAACCACGTAGACAGCGCATTCAACCAGTAATCCTCGCCCATGCCATAAGGCTCCTGCTCTTTCATAAAATGCTTATATGCCTGCAGGAAGGCAAGCTTGTTCCCGGCACTCTCATTCTGGACGTACGGTACATAATCCAGCGCCTCCCGCTCCCCGTACAGGGTTTTTGCCTGCAGGTAATCGAGATATTCCGGTTTGGGGAACATCTGCGACTTTTCCCGATACCCAAACAGGGCTCTCGGGATCCGCTCCAGTTCCTCATATAATGTCGTCCGGTCAAACCACGGTTCATTGTAACCATCACGAGTTTTCGGAGCTACGCGCCACGGATTTTCCGTTCCTTCATTCAGATTTGTTTCCGCATCCTGCTCTGTCGCGTCCTTTTCTACCGCATACCCCCGTTCGTCCGCCACTGCCAGATAAGTCCGTTCCAGTCTGTCCATGCTTTCCTTTGTGATGTTGGGCTCCAGGATAGACTGAATTACGCCGAATGCCGCCTCTGGTGGAAACACATTCCCGGAAACATAACGCCGTACGGTACTATCATTTACCGGATACCCACGTACATCCATTTCTTTATGGAGGTTTGCCGCCGTCGCGATTCCGGATTCGGCAAGACATACCTTCAATGCGTCAGAAAATTCTTTCCTGCAATCGGTAGTTCTCTCTATTTTGTCTGTCATGATCATTCTCCTTTCTTCTGGTTTTTTTCTGCCGATGTCGAAAGCATAGCAGAAAAACCGCGTGCATAGCATGGTACATGCACGTGCGAGGTAATTATGCACGTGCACGCTCTGTTTTCTTCAGTATGCTACATGCCGCATACTCTTCCATACACGCGTACGATAGGTATAAAAAAATGGATGTGTTGCAGTAACGATTTTAAATCGTTACTGCAACGCATCCATAGCATCCTGTTAATTTTCCCCATACAGACTTAAGATAATCCGTCCGTTTTTTCTTGTTTCCCGCAGATCAATCACACGTTGGTTGGAAGACCCACGAAAGCGGAGGGTAATATCCTTTTTCGCCTCGACAAATCTCCCATCTACAAGAACATCTGCGAGTGCAAGGATCCGGTCCGTGTCCACACCGTGGCATCTGGAATTGCTGGGATCAATCAGTTCCTCATACGTATATCCGGAATAAATCCAGATAGTTTTTTCTGGAAGTTCTTTCCTTATCCGTTCCATGAACGGCAATAACGCTGACTGGTTTGCAACTTCCATCGGTTCTCCACCAAGAAATGTAAACCCGTCGATATAGGACGGTCGGCTTTCAAGGATCAGCTGGTCCTCGACAGCCTTCGTAAAAGGCTTTCCATAATTAAAATCCCATGCGATCTCGTTGAAGCATCCCGGACAGTGATGTGTGCAGCCAGATACAAACAGGCTCGTACGGCATCCGGGACCATTTGCGATATCGCACATGAATACTTGGGCGTAGTTCATATTTTTCTCCTTTGTATGCTTTGTATGATTTAGGAAGACCGGAATTTGCCCGGTCTATCCTTCGCTAATTGATTAAGACCCAGTTTCAAAGGCAACTTCTCCTGTCATCATCTATTTTGTACAATTATGACGTATATCAACTGTATCATTGGTTGTATTCCAAATTGTTGTAGTATATCAACTGTATGATTGTTATATCAACCGAATCATTGTATCATTGCACATTTCTTTGATGACATATGAGAACTGTATAATTGTTATAAGAACTGAATCATTGTGCATTTGCGCTTCGTTCTATCTGTTATATAACAGATGTAATAGTTACATGCTCCACACGGTCACGTATCTCCTGTGTCCTTCCTTGATTCCAGAACTGCGTCCCGATATACCCACAGGTACGACGCGCAACGGACATCTTGGACTGGTCGCGATTGCCGCAGTTCGGACACTCCCAGACCAGCTTCCCACTGTCATCCGTCACGATCCTGATCTCACCATCATAGCCGCAGCATTCACAGTAATCGCTCTTGGTGTTTAATTCCGCATACATGATGTTATTGTAGATATGCTTCATGATCGCAAGGACTGCCGGGATATTCTGCTGCATGTTCGGCACTTCCACGTAACTAATCGCGCCGCCCGGAGAAAGCTTCTGAAACTCTGATTCAAAGCTTAACTTCGTAAAAGCATCGATTTTCTCACGTACATTGACATGATAACTGTTCGTGATATAGTTGTGGTCTGTCACGCCTTCGATTGTACCGAAACGCTTCTGTAAGCATTTTGCAAATTTGTACGTTGTGGATTCCAACGGCGTTCCATATACAGAATAACCGATATTTTCCGCCGCACGCCACTCAGCACATTTATCATTTAATTTCTGCATCACGGCCAGCGCGAATGGCTTCGCTTCCTCGTCTGTATGGCTCTTTCCGGTCATGTAAAGACACATCTCGTAAAGGCCGGCGTAACCGAGTGAGATCGTTGAATATCCGCCATACAGCAGCTTATCAATCTTTTCTCCCTTTTCCAGTCTCGCAAGAGCGCCGTTCTGCCAGAGGATTGGAGCAACATCGGATGACGTTCCGAGTAATCGTTCATGGCGGCAGCGTAATGCCTTGTGACATAATTCCAGGCGTTCCTCAAGAATCTGCCAGAACTTGTCCATGTTTTTCCCGGAGCTTAACGCAACATCTACCAGGTTGATCGTCACTACGCCCTGATTAAAACGTCCATAAAACTTTCTGCTTCCGTCCGCGTTGCGGACATCGTCTTCCGCAGTCAGGAAGGAACGGCATCCCATACAGGTATATACGCATCCCTTCTTTAATTCCCGCATGATCTTTGCGGAAATGTAGTCCGGGACCATCCGTTTTGCGGTACAACGCGCCGCCTGTTCGGTCAGATACCAGTATTTGGACCCTTCCGTAATATTATCCTCGTCCAGAACATAAATCAGCTTTGGGAACGCCGGAGTAACCCAGACTCCCTTCTCATTTTTCACGCCCTGGTAACGCTGCTTTAAGACCTCTTCGATCAGCATGGCCATATCGTCCCTTGCTCTTCCCTCCGGTACCTCGTCCAAATACATGAACATGGTCACGAATGGCGCCTGCCCATTACAGGTCATCAGGGTGATCAGCTGGTACTGGATCGTCTGGATACCGCGGGGGATCTCGTCTTTCAAGCGGAAATCCGTCACGGTATTCACCTGGGATTCGTCCATAACCACACCGGCTGCCTCATTTTCCTGCTCGATCTGCTTTCTGATACGTGAACGCGAGACTTCCACGAACGGTACCAGATGTGCTAATGAGAAGGACTGTCCGCCATACTGGTTGGATGCTACCTGTGCAATAATCTGTGTGGTGATATTGCAGGCCGTATAAAAACTATGCGGCTTCTCGATCATGGTGCCGGAAATGACAGTGCCATTCTGGAGCATATCTTCCAGGTTCACCAGGTCGCAGTTGTGTTCTTTCTGCGCAAAGTAATCGGAATCATGGAAATGAATAATTCCAACCCGGTGCGCTTCCACAATCTCTTTCGGAAGCAGGATACGGTCCGTTAAATCCCGGCTCACTTCTCCTGCCATATAATCACGCTGGGTAGAGTTGATGATCGGGTTCTTATTGGAATTCTCCTGTTTAGCCTCTTCATTCTCACAGTTGATAAGACTTAAGATCTTATCGTCCGTGGTATTCGCGTGTCTGATCAGTTCGCGCTTTTCGCGGTACTTCTGGTAGCTCATCGCAACAACCGGCGCATGCTTCATCAGGGCATATACCACAAGGTCCTGAATTTCCTCCACATTGGAGGTACTCGGGCGTTCCTTAAGCTCGTCTTCCACGTCAAGAGCAATCGCCTCGATGTAGATGTCCTTCATGCGGCTTGGTTCCGCAACGGAAAGATTCGCCTTGGTGATTGCGTTGACAATCTTATTACGGTCGAATTCGGCCTCTGCACCATTTCTCTTAATGATTTTCATATGTACTCCTTTCTGGGCCATGCCCAATACCTTATATTTATTTTGTCTTCAGTATGGGGATGGCATACTGTGATTTTGAAGCAAAATAAGGGCGGCATTTTGCGCCGCCCTGTGAAGTTATGCCGTAACATCCATAAACTGTTTATCCACAAACATGTTAAATAAGACTACAGCTCTTTTTTTTGCCTTATCCGTAGATCCCGCTACTTTAATCGGATCAATCGCGCATTTTGATGCCATACGGAATTTTTCCCGGTATGCCGTTGACAGACGCTTCCAATGCATGGTGGTATCATTCTGCAACAGCATGTGATACGCATCTTTCAAGGAACGTGGTGTGACGGATTTTTCGATCGCAAGCTTTTCGATCATTTCATCCACCAGGCCGAGATCTTGAACATAATATTGCTCCGCTTTGGAAGATGTATCCTCTTCATGTTTCTTAGCTGCATCCTGCAAAACGGTATACAGACAGCCACCTAACAATCCGCGGTACTGCGGACCTGTTGATTCCAGAAAATAAGCAAGCCTTAATGTGGATTTCGCACGATCCCCGTTTTCCTGAATGTACTCCTTTTCTACCTGTTCCCAGACGATCCCGTACTGGTTTCTCATGCGGGTGTACGCTTTGGACAACATTGCTCCTCTTTCCGTGTCCATTTTATTAGTGATTCCAAATTCCAGTAAAAGTGCATGGATCTGGTCACTATAAACGCGGAAGCTCATAAAGTCTGAATCTTGTCCTTCTTCCGGGATGGTGGACGATGCTTTCTTAGAGACAGGTGTTTCCTGTGTGCTTATATCAGGACCAGTTCCCATGTCCGGCGCTTCGTCTGGAATGTCAGATCCGGTGTCAATATCCGGTGTTTCTTCCGCGGTTTCGTGTTTTTCGAAAGCCTCCGTATCCAGACTGGTCCTCGCTGTAACCTTACGATTTGACGCACTCTGAAGTTTTTTCTCAAGGAGCGCCTTCTTGTCCGTTTCCTGAATTTGTTCCCCGCGGTTTAAGATCTTTGCGGTCGCCGTTGAAACGCTTCCTGCATTGACTGGATTGGAGTCTTGCACCATGGAACAGATTGCATCCTGAATGTTCATGATAGCCTGTCCCTGTATCATGAGATTCTGGGATAATAAGTTGACCGCCTGCGTGAGCAGCTTGTTCTGTTCCCGGATTGCCATATATAGCCCCGCCACGTTCTCTGCGCGCTTCAAGTCAGATATTTCTAATGCCTGCACTCCATGCGAAATGCATTCGATCAGTGGCGTCAGATCAAGTGCAGGCGCCGGAACGCACATAGCGGTAGGATCCTGTGCCCCATCCGTCTGTGTTCCCTGTTCCTGTACGGCCGCTTCTTCCTCCTGTGCTGAACCGGCATGGAAATAACTCTGGATAAATTCTTTCAGCTCCTTTTCCCGTCGTGGCTGCAGCTTTTTCGCCTGCAATGCTGCATGGAATGCCGATTCCACATACAGGCTGACCGGAAAAACCGGGTTACCCGCACGCTTGCAGCCTGGATTTTCATCCCACAACTCCCGTAAGCATGCGGTTCGCATATAAGATGCGTCCTGCTTGGCGCAGACCTTTACGAGGTCTCTGACCTGACGGCTTAAGCATTTTTCCATCTCTGCGCTCCGGACAACCGGTTCTCCCTGAAATGTCCACGGATATAAAAGCGTACCGTGAATCATCAGGTCGTGTTTAGGTTCCGGAGTCTCCTTTTTTACCGGTTTTGACACATTTTTTGGAACCGACTGTTGCTTTGCATCCGGCAAACCGGATACCTGCATCTTAGCCTGCTTCATCCAGTCCATATAATACGAATTGTGGTATATGGTCCATTGTGATGTGTCCAACTGATGCGCTATGTCCATAACCGACGGAAGCTTTCCGTCATGTTCCTGTTGGAATTTCTTTGCCGCAGCGATCATCATATCGCCCTGTTCTTTTTTGTCTTTTGTTTTAGCGATCATTTCTGCTTCCTCCTTATATTCCTTATAATTCAACGTTCGCTAACAGTATGGCGAACGCAAAGGGAAAAGGCAGCCCAAAATACAGTGCATGCCAGGACCCACCACTTATGCATGGCAGAAAAACAAACGCTCAAAAACAGGAAAAATGACCAAAAATCGTTATCCGCAAAAAAAGCCATGGAAAATTTGCGACATACTGGTAGAAATAGCTGCAAGAAAAAACTTGTCTTATGCAGCCGCACGTACAAAAAGGAGAAAATGATGGAGTTAAACGAATTAGGATTGACGGAACGGCAATGCAGTTCCTTAAACAAAAGAAAGATCACTTCCGTGGAAGCTATGCTCAGAAAACAGCCGAACCACTACTGGGATTTTACCAACACTTACGCACTGGATATCCAGAACGAACAGACATGTACCATCCTGCAGCGCCGCGCCCCGTTCGCGGTTATAGGAACCTGCCTGTCCTGCCAGACGGAGCAGCGGAACCACACCATGATGCTAAAACTGAAAATTGAGGACGAACAGACAAAACAGAAAGATAGCACCGGACAGGTGCTGCAAGCCAATATTCTTGGACTGGACGCGTTCAAATACAGGCTGTTGGAAGATTTGGACGATAATCCGATGACAAGGAAACTCATCATACCAAATGCGCTGATGTTCTACGAGAACTCTGCAGATATGCAGGTTTCCGCAAAATGCGCAAAAGCCATCGCAGCCTTAAACCAGGAAGAACCCCCAGCTGCGCAGGCACTTGGATCGCTCCGTGTTTTCGGGAAGGACGCATGTTCCTCCATGGGCGAAGCTGCCTTACGGGAAACCTGCGGACCAGAGGTATGGGAAGCGATCGGATCTGCTTTTTGCGGTGCTGACATGCGTGAACTTCAAAAACGGTGCGCCAAATGGTATCTGAGAGGGCTCCGGTTAGACCTTGCAATCCGACGGATCTTACTGGAATGCCTGACGGTTTCATCCATGCTGGTCGGAAAGAGGGTGATTGTTGGAGGGTTTATCACCTACAATGAAGCGTACCGTACATTTTCCGTCTTAAACCCACCGGTATTCTCCTGGAATATAGAGCGCTATCACACATTTTACGTCCAGCATGGGCAGATCAAATCCTTCACTGCAGAGGACTACCGAAACGCTCTGGATCTGGCGCTGCAAAAAATCAGTTCCTTTGATATCATGCCGCCGGACCTGCTGCAAAAAGCAGGCCTTCCGTCTTTTTTGCAGTCCGCGCACATGATGCACCATCCGCAGTCCTGGCGGGACGTGCAGACGGCGAAAAAGCGTGCCGTCTTTGACGACTTAATGTACCTTGCGGTCAAGCTTCAGCTCAACCATGCCGGCTCCGACTCGGAACACGGCGCGGTGTGTAACGATTTAACATTACAACAGGCTTATCTGGCATCTCTCCCATATGCCCTGACCAATGGACAGAAGCAGGCGATTGATACCGTCTCGGCACAGATGGCCGGAGGACGGCGGGTAAACTGCCTCATTCAGGGAGATGTCGGAACCGGTAAAACCTGCGTCGCGTTTGCCCTGCTCCTTCAAGCTGCGGGAAGTGGCTACCAGGGAGCCCTCGCCGTACCATACACAACTCTTGCGTGGCAGCACTACCGCGACCTTTCCGAAATTGCCAAAAACGCCGGGTTAAAGATCGCTTTCCTGACCAGTGAGACAAAAGCAGCGGAAAAGCGGAAGATGTTAGCCGGAATTGCAAGCGGAGAAATCTCCCTGATCGTTGGCACACACAGTATCTTTGCGGAGCCGGTACAGTATCACAACCTCGGCCTTGTTGTCATTGATGAGGAGCATAAGTTCGGCGTCGTACACCGGGGCAATTTTATGGAAAAGGGCGTCCCAGGATGCCACAAGATCACCATGTCCGCAACGCCGATCCCAAAATCCCTAGCTGATACCGTCTACGGGGAGGATTCCGGCATCATCACTATTACCGATAAACCTGCAGAACGGCTTCCGGTGAAAACCGCAATTACACAGGATGATGCAAAAGCGGCAAGACACATGATTGGGGAGATTCAAAAAGGCCATCAGGCGTACATCGTGTGCCCAGCCATTGATAAAAATGATAAGGCTGCCCAAGCATATTCCATTGAAGAAAAGGAACGCGTCTACCGGTCTTATTTTGACCAAGAACGCATCACAATGGCTGTGCTGACCGGCAAGATGAAAGCAGCCGAAAAAACAGAGCTGATGCAGAAATTCGCGGAAGGACAAATCGACGTACTGATGGCGACCACCGTCATCGAGGTTGGCATGAACGTACCGAATGCGACGGTGATCACAATTACCGGTGCGGACCGTTTCGGTTTTTCCACCCTGCATCAGCTCCGCGGGCGCGTTGGGCGCGGCCGGGACCAGGCGTACTGCATCTTACAGACAGAAGCGCCAAATGAGAAACTGGAATTTCTCCGTTCGACAACGGACGGATTCCTGATAGCCGAAAAAGACCTGGAGCTTCGCGGCCCGGGAACGTTATTCGGTGACCGCCAGACTGGTAACAACTATTTCATTGACCTGATGCTCGCCTATCCAAACATGTTCCAGTGGATCAAAAAAGAAGCAAAACATCTTTGTGAGACACAGACCGGGAAAGATATCGTTCGAAGATACGAAGAGCTCTTCCTGCCGGAAGAAAAACGATGAAATATCCATATCTGGCACGCCGGCCGACATCCCTCCGAAGTCTGTTCACAATCGCATCAAAAAACAGCCACTTCCATATTTGGGGAAATGGCTGTTATTTTTTAATGTTGTTTTTTAGTATATTGCGGTGGGGGTGCTCCCCGGGAACACCCCTGTGACCGTTCGTAATGCTTTCTGGCAACACCTAATACATCTGCTGATGCTTAGCTGTTCCTGCGTCTTATTTTAGTGCAGTTTCCGCCACGCCAGCTTCTTTTAATCTGGCAAGCGCCTCTTCATCCGTATGTGTCAGGATATCCGCGTACTCCTTGACCGTCTCCTGGCCGGCTTTTTTTAAGAGCACAACAGAATCCTTGCCGATCTTATCCGCTGTACGGAGTGTGATGATTGCCTCGTAAGGACGTACCATATGGTTATCATGGACTACGTAAGGCAGATATTCATACATTTTTTCTTCCTCGAACTGGTCAAACGGCAGCTCCGCCCCGGCGATTGTACCGTTTGCAACTCTGTCCGGGATATCTACATAAGGGCCAAATTCGTAATGCGCATTTTTCTTTTTATAATATGCGTCACTCTCATCAAATCCAAGTCCAAGAATTATCTTTTCGGAGACAGGATCTGCCGTCACCAAAAACGTCTGGTAAAATCCGTCCTCTACAAAAAACAATCCCGTTCCACCGATCCCGGATTTTTCCGTATCCGCAAGTACCTGCTCTGCCTTTGAAGATGCCACCCACTTAGCAAAATCAGCATGATCCTTAAAAGCACAAGCTTTCGTGGTATCTTCCACTTTCGTACAGCCTGCATCCCTTAACGCATCCGTGGACACAAATAAAAGATCCGCA
>OHAG01000870.1_pt1 | contig 22146 bp, 16 predicted proteins | sample 1577081 | NCBI WGS metagenome assembly OHAG01 (sample SAMEA3541513, study PRJEB24748) | human gut metagenome | biome: human gut; feature: human-associated habitat; material: faeces | place: China | collected 2012
TCCTGAAATCAGGAAGAGATTTCTCTCTTGGTACTTATATTATACTCAGCATCTCTGAAAATAGCAATCTTTTTTTAATTTTATGACTGGAATATTATTCTCCCTTAAGCGCTCTTCGATCTTATGCTCATGAGCATATTTCCATATGGCACATTTATCGTTATCTTCATATTCGTAGTTTCGTCTGCATACTCCGAAATTACCGTCTTTCCAGTACATGGTCACGCTGGTTCCATCCATCTTGGTACTGATATAGTAGGCAGAAACCGCTTTGAACTCACTGATCAGTTCCGGGTAAAACTACACTCTAAGTTCATCCGTCTTAGTAATTCCATAAGGGAATTCTCCGATTACCGTTCCGCTGCTGGTCACTTTTTCCTCAATTTCCCATTTGAGTACCCCAAGAAGTTCTGTCACATACCGGCAGAAAGGCATCCACTTCAAAATATACACAGTTATCTCCACAATTCGACATGTTGTAAATAAAAGAATCGTCTTTCAACATAAGAATCAAAACTTTCACTCCGCCAGACAATTCGCGTGGCGTTATGGCTCCCAGTATAGGACTGTCAATAATATGTGAACTGATAACTGTGCAATGATCCACATCCTGGATCATTTCTTTTACAAAACTATCTTCAATCCATTCATCTTCATATACATTATCAAAATGCGAAGGTGCATCTTTCATGTATTCGATATTGGCATGATACCATATTTTTAACATCCTATCACGGCCTCTCTGTTCTTAATATATTATTTTTCAATATCTATCTCTATAATTGATCTTACTCACTTTTGAAATCTGCACATTCAGCAATAAAAGCATCTCTCGTATTGATAAGATTTTCTCTTGGCAGATGTTTTCACCTGTGATAAATCCCTCCTTCTATTTCTGCTGCCACAACATTATATATTCTTTTTCACCAGTAGCATCATCTGATCCTTCACATTGAATATCGAACCCTTCTCTTTGGTAAAAAGAAAGGGCTCTGGTATTCTTCTGATATACATTTAACCGTAATCTAAGTTTTTTATTCTTGATATGATCTAATAAAAGTTTACCTATACCACATGACTGCATTTCATCAGAAACAAAAATACCTTCAATGTATTCGTTACTTAGTCCTACAAATCCTTGAATCATTTTATCATCTTCATACACATAGACTTCCGCTTGTGACATCATTTCTTTCACTAATTCATAATTACTTTTCCAATATTGCTCAGGAATAAAATAATGTGCTTTTAAATTAGTCTTTAACCATATGTCAGCAACTCTATTAATATCTATGTTCTGCATCTTTCTGATCATAACGATTATCCTCCATCAGCTCCCGATTTCAGAGCTTCATTGCTAATACCGATTCTACCGTACTTTTTAGGCCCAGTCCATCCTTCTTTTTCTACTGCTCATCTACATCCATTCTGGATTAAATATAACGTTTTCCGCTCTGTACCAACTCAGGCTCCCAATGCCTTATATACCGCATCTTCTGGACTTTGATAGAAAATAAGATTAAAACAGCCAATCAGCTCCGGTGGAACGCTTCCCAGATCTGCCGCTGATGTAATCGGAAGTAACACCTTTTTCGCACCTGCATCCAAACAAACTTGAAGAGAATTAGCCAGCTCATTGACTTTTAGCATAGTTCCGGCTATGCTTATTTCTCCTAAAACGACCGTGCTGCTTAAAACCGGCTTTCCAGCGGCAATGGATACCAGTGAAATCAGCGTTGGAAGAGCCAGTCTGTCTGTCATTCCAATCCCCTGCAGATCCTGATAATTTACAATATAATCTTTTAAAGTGGTACTCAAAACACCGCTGATCCTTTTGCCATTAGCTTTCAGATAATGAAATGCTGTATTCGCTGCTTCCTTGCATTTTCCATCCGAACCAAGCCCTGTTTTATCAAACTTCCCATTTCCCGGAAGCATCTGTGATTCTAACCGAAACACTCCTATCATACCTGATTTCCCCTGGGAAACCGTATACACCTGTCCCGGATTTCCTATTCCTTCTGGTATCAGCTTACCACCGCCCTGCTCCGGCACAGAAACATAATGTTCAGACATATCTTCCAGATCAATATAGGAGAAATTTACATCATAAAATTCCATTCCTCCCAATTTTTTCAACTGTTCTTTCACACGTCGGCGCATTTCCAGGGCAAATTCTAAAATCTCCTGCAGCTGTTCTTTTTCATACCTTCCATCCGGATATAACAATTTCACCAGCCCACCTGTGATCTTGCGGACTGCAATCATATCTCTCTGATTCAGATTTTTCCCCAGCCTGAAATATTTATCAATCGCATCTGATTGCTGTTCTTTCCTCAATTCCCTGATGAAACCTGCAAGATAATCTGTGATAAAACCATAATCATCTGTAAAATGTTCTGGGCGGAACTTAGGTATCTCCCATCCAGGTATGTAACAATGGATACGGTCTAAAAAAGCTGTATCGGTTCCCATTTCCGGTGGAAACGGTTCAAACAGACTGGAGGTGTTTAACAGTACATCCACACTCTGATTAATATTTCCAACAAATACCATAGAAGCAGATGCCGCCTTTTCTTCACGCCCTCTCGCAAAAGATCCTGATGCCATGTAATCTTTCATGATCTGGATCCCGTCTTTATCCTTAAAATTAATTCCGGCAACTTCGTCAAAAGCCACACAATCCCACATGCCAACCAGCCCCACTGTCTTTCGTGCCATATTATAAAATAAATTGGCAACTGTGGTCTGTCCGCCAGAAACCAGGATACTGTTAGGCGAAATTTCTTTATATATATGGGATTTTCCCGTACTTCTTGGGCCCAGTTCGCATAAATTAAAATTATTTTCCACAAGAGGGAGCAGACGGGCCAGCAAAAGCCACTTTTCACGCTCTTCCAGCTGCGTTGGTTCATATCCGCATGAGCGAAGCAAAATATCCAACCATTCTTCCTGTGTAAAATGTTTCCTCCCGTCCTTTAGTTCTTCCATATCCACATGAGGCATCTGTACCGGTGTCAGTTTACGGATATGGATAGGTGAAATATTTTTCTCTTCTTCTATAAATTCATACTCTAACTGGACAATGCACCAGATCCCGCCACAAAGTAAACGGTCAAACTTCGCCGGATATTCCTCGGAAACAGGTATATTTTTAATACCAAGATTTGAAAACTCAGCCTCATATGTATCTCTTTTTATATTCAGATTAACCGTTATCTTATCAATAACCGTATAAATCCCCTTCTGGCGCAGCATAGAAAGCACTTTTTGTGCTTCATCTGGTCTTACATAATTATCCGCTAAAATGCGCTTTACATTCTCAACGCCTGTTTCGATCACTTCTGGATCATCTGAACTGCAATACTGCCCTAACAGAAACTCCAATACATATACCGGTACATTTGCACCTTCTTTTATCTTTTTCGTCAGATCTTTCCTTACGATCCTGCCATCAAAAAACTGCCTTAATTTTTCTCTGCTTTCTTCCATTTCCACCACCTCACAGATCAAAGCCAAAATCATCTGCAAATGCAATATCAATATGAAACTCTATTTCTTCCGTGCTTTTATCATCTGCTATTACCAGATAATATATTGTTTTCTTATCGTAAATACCCGATTTTAAATTAAACCGCACCCTAAATACCCGTTCCGATGCATTTTCGCTGGACTTATCAGCTATCACCATCTGTTTATCACTGATCACATTTCCATTCTCATCCGCCATATAAAGGGTATATGTGCAAGGGCATATCTTATCACCTACAGGCTGTTTCTGATAAAATTCCAGATTAAAAAGCAGATTAGATATCTTCCGGCTTTCACTGAGCAGCTTCAGCTGGGTATTTTGAAGTTCTACGTATTCTTTGCTTGTAGAACGCACTTTTTTGAATGCGATCACTGGCACTGTCATTTCCTGTAAACTGATACCGCCGTGAACATAATTTTCTCCGCCTCCATTGATTTTTAACCGTACTGTGTCCCGGGGCGTATAGCCTTTCATGGCGATCCCGCCTACTTCATGATCCATTCGTACCGGTATTAACAGATCTGCCTGTGTATCCGGCGCCGCCAGTCCATAACGACGTCCAAGCTCATATACTTCTCCATTAAAGGACCTTCTCTCCAGCTTGTCACTTTCACTTAAAGGCTGATACGTATACAAGAAGCCATGGTCTGCTGTGATAAAAACATTTGTACCATTCAGTTTTGTTACAATGAGTCTGAGAATGCCCATAAGTTCTTCCATTGCTGTTTCACAGGCTTCAAATACCTTTGATTCTGTAGGCGTTTTATCTCCGATTGCATCAATTACATTGTGATAAATATAGATGATCTCTTTTTCTGCCAGTAATGCCTTTCGCTCTTCTTCCCTCATTTCCAGAATATCTTTATACCGGACAGCTGCACTTTTCTTAAATTCCGCATTTAAAACCACATCCCGCTCTTTCGTAGTTCGTGTAGGATTTCCATCTACATACACTTCCATATCATCTTTCACAGAAAGACTGTTTCCCGGAAGCAGAGCCGCCATACCAAATTTTGTGATAGACGGGAATGCAGACTGCATAGATTCCAGAACAGCATTTCCTTTTATTGTCCTTGTTATACGCTCACATAATTCTGTAGCCACTTCATAGCGAAAAGCATCTGAGATCACTACAAAAACCCGCTTATTTTTGCTGCTTAAAGGTGCTACATATTTTCTGTAAAAACGCCTCTGCTTATCAATATCAGAAACATAACCTAAAGCAGCCAGGTCATCTGCTGCGCTATTTGTCCAGCAGGCTGCCAGCTCTCTTAAGAACCAATTCTGATACAGAGCTTCCACATACTCTGTGGAATGTTTTAAATGGTCTTCCAGCACGTCATTTGCATTTTTAAGTGCTTTGCCAAAGGCATAATGAAACCGGCGGTAATAAGCATCCATCCGATACCATTCTTCCGTATAAAGTTTCCATATTTTCTTTGGTTCTACCACATGAAAACCACCTGCATGTTTCTGATAAAATAACTGCATTTTCCCAATAAAGAAAAGGCAGTTAAAATATTCTGAAAAATGCTCATACCAACCAGCAGTACGTCTGTTTTCGCACACTTTCATGATCAGGTCACAGCGTACTACATGATCCGTTATCTCTCCATAGAGCTGCTTTAAAATGCTTTCATTTATACATGGAAATATATCTCCAGTCAGAAGCATTTCCGGCTCAAAACGGTCAAAACGGGCTGACAGCTGCCATTTTTCTTCTACAAAACGGCAGATTTCAAATAGCCTTTCCTGCTTTTCCTTCTGGGCATAACTACGCCACTCATGGACCAGACTATAGCAATATGCCTGATTGGTTTCTGAAACAAATCGTTCTAATCCCTTTAATACAAATCCGTTCCTTGTCTGTGAAAGAGCAGTAAACAACACATGAGCCGCCAGAAGATCAAGTGGTTTGTCCTCTTCCTCAATGTAACCTGTATACTTTCTGACCATCTGCCAAAATGCTTCTATAGAACCAAATTTCCGGATGTTTTCCAATATCCTATTGTTTTCCTTGTCCAGCCCTTCCGAAAGGACCTCTATGATAATATTCTGGACAGAACCACTGTTTAAACCAGCCAGAACCGACATGATATCAATATGAAGTGAAAGGGGTGTCTTGTATTCTCCACCCATACGGCGCAATTTTTGTACCCGCTCCTTATTCTCCAGAAATCTGCTGTATAACTTCAGCGTTTTTCTCATAGGCGCAGACGGTTCTATATTCAGCTCTTCCATTTGCATGGAAATAAAATCAGCCCGAAATTCTTCACTGTAAAGTTCAATATCTAAAAGCCAGTTGTCCTGGATCTTTTCGTACGAAAACGGACAGTAAATAAGATAATTGCTGGTAAGATCATCTTTTAAAAGAAGTTTTTTAACTGCGAAATTGTTGTTTTCTGTGAGCCGTACTATCTTTACATCCGGCAATTCTAACGTTTCCAGTTCTTCTTCAAACTCTCTTTCTTCATCTTTCCAGAAAATGATACGTCGTACATAGAATTCAGGGAGCGGTGCATTAAACCGCTCCCCAAGTGCAAACTGGATCTTTTTATTTTCCATAAATCTGTTCTCCTGCTGTATCTGCTTATGTTATGTCATTTATTTTATCTTCGCAAGAACATCCTCAAACTCCGCATAATTATGTTTCACCCCATCATCCAGATCGATCTTTTTATTCTGATCCGCCAGGTGGTGTATTTTTTCCTCATATTTCTGGAGTTCAAGTGCCTGATCCTGAATCTTTTTCTGCTGGTCTTTCAATGCTTTTCTTTCTTTTGGAGCCGCATGTTCTATATCATGTTCCAGCTGTGCCAGTCTGGTACGATACCTCTCCTGCTGCTCATGGACATATTCTGTGCGCATTCGTGCCAAAAGGTCACTTTTATACCGATGCATATAGATCAGTGCCTTAAATCCATTTTTCTTTCCACTGCTGAACAGCCAATAGATCGGTCGTTTCTGGTATGTTTTTACATGATCACTGTAAAAATCATTAAGAAAATAATTGCGGATCACTTCTCTCGGCGTTCCTTTTCCCCCTAAAGCATCTGCAATAAATTTCAGATTTTCCTCTAATGTGTCTTCTCCATACACCACTTTCACAAAATCCACGAACCGGCCAGTCATATCATCATCAAAATACTCATCATCACAGATTGGGATAATATTATCATCGTCTGGTATGATCGTTTTATACTTACTGGCATCCCATTCCCCGCCAGCATAAGCCAGCCCGTCCACATCCAGAGAATAACGGCCTAACAGACAACCAACTGCATAAGAAATAAGAGAAACGATCTCATCTCTCTTTGTGCGTATGTAAGCACTGCCTTTCATGGATTCCGGCACATCTTCCTTTGTATCAAATACACGGTGTACCGTTATATCTTTATCTGCCACTTCCGGGGTTAATTCATCTTGCAAGCCATATATGTCAATGAAAATGCGGTTTAGTTCTTCTTCGTTTTGTTTTAGGTGCTGGAAGCGGGCTTCGCATTCTGCTTGCCAGGCTTTGTATTTGTCGGATATTAGGCGTCCCATCAACTGAATTCCTTCTTATCAAAAAATTTATATCTATATTTCTATTCCCTCAAAAAATTCATCCATTTTATATATTTGTCTTTTTTGACTTCCCCAACCAATATAATAATCTTTAGGTTTTAAAATAGACTTTTGAGGTAAAATAATTCGGTATTCCTTCTCTTTAGAAAAATAATTATCTTTACAAAATAAAATGCGGTGCATATTCTGAGTTGTTATGTACATTGTATTCTGTTCATTATTATCCATTTTACAGTCCATTTTCATCAAATACGAGGTTCTTCCATTGATTTTTCCAGGACATTGACTTACATATTTAATCATATTCTCTAATATACCATCTATATTAAAATTATAATAATGAATATCATCATGTACAAACATCCCCAATTGTTTAAAAGAATTTATAAAGTCTATCGGTTGAAAAAAAAACTCCTGCGGAATCTGCTTTAGGAAAATGTGATTTTATAGTTTTCTTTATTTCTTCATCAATCTTTAAAATTCTTTTTTCTCCGCTTTCACTAATTGTACAATCACCCCTTTTTATACCTGTTATACAAAAAACGGGTGTATTAAGAACATTTGGAAATACTACATTAATCCGTTCTTCTGAATAATTTCTTTTCTTCAGTGTACTATTATCGATAAAATACCCCGCTTTGATTTTCAGCTGAAAAACAGCTTCAAATGCATCACCTTGGCCCTTCTGTCCATTTTCTCTCTCCATTCTGCAAAAGCAATTCGCATTAGAAAAATGTAACGTACCATTAAGCAATTTCTTTATATATTGTTCTTCTCCAAACTTAACAAAAAGAATTATTTCATTTAACATAATTGCCTCACACCAATAGGTTTTTTTTAAAATTCCATGATATTTCATAAGAATTCCAATCTGTTTTGCTTAAATCTATATTTTCATTAACATCATCTATAACTTTCGATTCCCAATTCATTGAAAATACAACTGGGATATTAGCAACATCACCTACTTGCTTATTATTAGTTGATGAAAATATCTTCACAAAAGTATCTACTACTAGAGAATTGCATAGTGCCAGCAGATATTGTAATTTATCTTCTGAAAAGCAACTCATACCTGCTACATCAAAAATAAAACCATTAGGCTTATACCGGAATGCTATATTACCTGATGATGAAGAAATAAGCGACCATGTAATGCTTTCTTTAAAATAATATTGTATATTCTGTGGTCTTGATCGTAACTTTCCCTCACCATCAAAAAAATTTTTTATTTCTTTTCCATTATCTTTCCAATTTACTACATAATCATCATCTCCATACCATCGTCTAAACGCTCCTCCTTTATTGTATGGAAACCATTTATCTCCACTTTCTTCTGCTGCACTTATGTTAGAAACGTTAAAATTAATTCTATTAACATTAAGTTCATGCCACAAACGTGTAAATCTATTATTATCTCCTGTTGCCAATCCTTGACGTGGTTTTGCTAAATCCCCGATGGTAGGGTTTTTAAAAGCTTCTATCAAAGTGTCAGTAATCCAATATGCAACCCTATTACCTGGTATTTTATAAAAATCATTTTGTTTTTTTTCATATTCTGTTTTTCTTGTCAAAAATGCCTGTTGCTTTTCTTGTTCAGACTTCGCATCAACAAGTCTAATATATTTTCCAAGATAATCATCTAATTGCATATTTCTCATCACAAAAGCAACTGTTTGAACTTGTTCCCCTGAAATCATCTCAAATGCTCTTGATCCTAAATGCAACATATTTACAACATTCTTTCTTAATATTACATCTCTAAATTTTTCATAGGTTGATATGAACATCCATGAATGCATCGTAATCATTGCCTGATAACCATACGCTTTTAGCAACGCAAATCCTTTTTCAATAAATACGGTAAATAAATCACCTTTGCTGTATGGATAAACATGCTTTACATATTTTAATAACTTATCATCCATTTTTGCACTTCCTAAATAAGGTGGGTTCGTCACAACTACATCATATTTCTGTGTTAAAATCTCTACACATTTCACTAATGGCAAAACATCATTTACCACTTCTTTTTGCATAAAAGTATTATCTTCATTAATTTCAGAAAAGCGCTCATATAACCGTGAAAAATTCACAGGGCTTACATTTAAAATCGAACCGTATTCCTTTGCATCCCTCATTTCTGAAACAATGCCTTCAATAGCTGCCTTCAGTTCCAAATCACCTTTATGAAAATATTCAATTACCATAGGCTGAATATTGTTACTTTCTTTAATTGAGTACACATTCGGCTGAATATCACGAACTAAAAACCTGCGGTCATACTGACACGCTTTCATCATTACCGCAAAATAAGCAAGCTGCGCTGCACGATCATCTATATCAAAACCATATAGATTATTCTTCACAATGCTCTGCACTGCTTCTCTCTGATTACGCCCCATTGATAAATAAATCTGCATCAATACATCAAATACATATACCAGAATATGTCCACTACCCATGCAAGGATCTATTATCTTTATTTCTTCTGGCTGTATTCGTGCATATTCTCCATATATCTTAAATAATTGTTCTTCTACTTCTGGCTCTTGCTTGGCTTCATCTAAATAATATTTCCAGCAACTCCGTAATTCTTTATTAGGATGTCCTTCAATCCATAATCTCCCAAGCGAATTTTCCACCATGTAACGAACAATCCAAGCTGGCGTAAACAGCTGTGTTTTTGCCGGCATTTCTGTTTTTTCTACCTTTCCTCCATCTTGTACTTTTTTATCTACTTTAGCTTTTAACTCAGAAATATAAAACTGATACAACCACCCAATAATCTGCACCTGATCCAGCCAGTCTTCTTCCGGGATATCCAGAACCATATGACCAATAACACTTTCTTGATGAAGGATGTTATTTGGTAAAAGCATTTCCGTATAACTTCCCATGCGTTCAAACATAGCCGGAAGTGGCTTATTCAGCGCATTACATTGTACCAGAAGCAAATATCGGTACAGTGCTTCTGTGTCATTATTTTCTACATAGGTTTCTACTTTCTCTAAGTCCAATCCCGGTAAATCTACGTGCAGCACATCATTTAATATTTCTGGTTTAAATGCACCAGAGGCATCTGAAAATACTCGGATATGAGAAGGAAGATAATTATTTACCTCCATAAAACGCAATGCAATAAAACGGTTAAACCAGGTATACGCAACTTCTTCCATAACCTGCCTATAGCCCTTTTCACGGATCTGTTGGATAAGTTCCTGCCTTTGAATACGTTCTTCCGCAGATAAAATCCGACCTCCCAACGTTTCAGCAAGTCCATTCTGAATATTATCTTCTTCTATCCCATACTGATATGCACGCTGTGATACCTGTGCGATCAATTCATTACGCGCCCACATTGCAAATTTCTGAATTGCACTTTTGTTCATTTCCCCACTCTCCTAATTCACCTGTACTCCATCGCATTTTTCCAGTGCCTGATACAGCTTTTCGCGGATTCCTTCTACGTACTTGTCCACTTCTTCTTTGCTTTGCAGACGTTTTACTCCGCAAAGGTCATAACGGCGCAGTGTTGTGATCTTCTTTGGCTTTATCACCAGCTTTTCTGTCTGTTTTTCTCCTGCTGTGATCTGTTCCGTCTGCTGTTTTGCAGAAGCAGATAATACCTCCATGCGGCGGCAGATATTATCTTTGTAACTCAGATTTCGTGTAATCATTGCATCCAGATCCGTAAGTGATGTTGCTTCTTGCACACTATCCCGTTTTCCAGAAAAATAGGTATCTGCCTGCTTCAAAAGCATTCCCGCATCTCTCGCCTCTTCTGCCAGCTGGTGGATATCTCCCATGCACTGCTTAATGTTTTCATTTACCTCTTCCCGCTTCAGATCCAGCATTTCCCCATAAACTTTCTTCACTTTCTGGACCAGTTCCGGCAATTCACCAATGCGGGGATATGGCTTTTCCATCGCAAGAATGGAAGAAATTGTATTAATTGTATCTACTGTATCTTCATCTGCCGCAAAATAATCCCGTTCCTTGCGGATCGCTTCCAACTGCTTTCTTGCATCATCAAATACTGTTTTCTGTGCTTTAAAAAATGCTTCCACATCTTCCATATCCTCCAAAGACGCAAACAGATCATCCTGGATCTGCACCATATGGTTCAGCAGAGCAACATTATCTTTTTTCTGGCTTAAAACATCTTCCATCAGTCCTTTGGCATCAATCACTACCTGTTTCTGCGGATACTTCTCTTTTGCATAAAATTTATCTAATAATTCCTGGTAATGGTCACGGCTCTGCTCAAATGTTCCCAGCACAAACCGGATCAGACCGTCTTCATCTGACGGTATATCCATTACTCCCAGATATTCCCGTAAAAACCGACCGCTTTTACGGATCAGTTCTTCGGAAGGAGCTACCCGGCGGACAACAAGTGCTTTATCTACTTCACTTTTCTTTCTTAAAAGATCTACCAGGCGGCGTTCCTCTTTTCCTACAACTGCACCACCGTATTGGATCTGTATCTTCTGCTGTACGATCAACCGCGCTGCCATAGCTGCTATATCAATCTCTTTCCAACCATAGGGAATTGCCTGATACCGGCGCTGTACATCTCCCATGGATGTTTTAAGCATTTTCTGATTCTGAAGTTCCAGCCACTGACTTATTTCGTTTAATGCATCTGCATTGTTGGCACTTGTCCCTGCAAGAATCGGTTCATCTTCTGCCCCGACACCCTTTAAGATTGTCAGAATATCCGCATCACTTTCTGCAAACTGATTGACCATATTTAATTTAAAGTAAACACTTTCTACCAGATTCTTCATGGCCGCATCCAGCTTATCTTTTGCGGATCCTGACTTTAATTCCAGAATTTCCCCATGCACATAAAATCTACCATCTACAATGGCCTTTTCAATATAACTTCGTGCATGGCTTTCCAGTTTCCGTGCTTCATCATTCCGGTCACGTATAATGCGCTGGATACTTTCCGGCAGCTGGGACACATTTCTCTGTTTCACATATTTCCGTATCTTTTCTGCCTGCTCCAGTTCATCAAAATAAGGCGTTTCATCAGAAAGAACCACGATTGCCTCATTATTAACATGCGAATCCATGGTAAAGCGTTTTTCCCCTGCACCATAAAGATCATTGGCAACTGTAATAATGCGCAGCCTCATACCACCAGAAGAAGTTCCATTTAAATTTTCATCTACATACTGGTCATAATCAAAATCATATTTTCCATATTTATATTTCTTCGCCGGATAGATCGCTCCGTAAATGATCTGTGTAATACTCTGAATGATCCTGGCACTGTCAATTACCGTATTTTTTATATCCCTGGCAACATCCTGCTCTTCATCGGTCAAAAAAGCATAGGTGTCTCCACTTCTCGAAATATAATTCTGGGACAGCAAGCGCTCTAAGGATGTCGTAATAGAAGCCCGAAGAGCAACCTTATCTGTATGAATGTTGTCGATCATCAGGATCGCAATATTCTCCACGTTTGCCTTAACATCTTCAATATAACGAACCAGATACAGTAGTTTCAGTACATCCACATCCTGCTGTTCCAATCCATTTCCTTCATCTGCTGCTTTCTGACAGCGATTAATTACACCTGTAATTATGTTTTTGAAAAATGTATGTACTGTATCGTAAAATTGATAAAACGGCACCAAAGCTGTTTCATCTTTATTCTCAACTTTTTTTGCTACTTCCTTAAAACTGGAAAGCATGGAACGTTCGCCTTCAGACGTAAACACGCCAACATTTTCATGTTTTCGTACTTCACGTAATACTTTTTGGATAACAATAAATTGATAAGGTACAAAAGGAAATGTAGCACTGAACTCTTCTGCATTTGTAAAACCTTTAATATCCTTAATGGGATTATCAAAAGCAAACAGGCTTTTTAATCCAGAAGCTTCTTTTTCATATTCCATCTGTAATAAATGGGTCGCATCTTCCGTTTTTTCCAATAAACGCTTTTGGATCACTTCATCTACGGAAGAGGAAGAAAGGTTAAGCCTTGTGTCAAAGCGTCCCTGGATCTTGGAAAAATCATTGCCTACCACCTTAACAACAGAATCTATTACTTCCTGGCTTGTAACCATAACCCATACTTTTCCTCGACATTTAGCTCCTATCTCCTCTACCAGAGACTGCAGGTTTAACATCAGGTCTGTATCTTCCCCAATATACTGCCCGATCTCATCTACCATAAATAGCAGACGGAAATCTTCCCCTTTACTTTCTACATATTCCTCTATTTCTGAAACAAGCTTTTTGACACTTATTTCTACTGTTTCTTCCCCGTTAAACCAGTTTCTTGCAGAAGTTTCGCTCATTCCCAGGACAGATTTAAGAGTTTCTACCATATCATCTTCAATAAAGTCTACGGAATCTCGCTTATTGACCCATTCATCTCCGTTTATCTCTTTGAATACTTTGTAAAACTCAGCTGTTTTTCCCTGTTTTTCAATAAAACGCTCCAGTTTTGCAATTTTCAAATCTTCTCCATAGAAACCACAATGGTTGTAAAATACTTTTGTAAATACTCTCAAAATAGTAGTTTTGTCTTTATCATCTCCCCCTTCTATACCAATATTAAATAAAATAGATTCTGTAGGGATAAGAACACATTTTTGCACATTGGCATACAGCATCGGATCACCAAATTTGTCCGCAAAATAATCAAATGCACATTTGCCGCCTACTTCTTTGTTAGAAAGCAGGTAAGAAAGTATTTTCAGAAAATGAGATTTACCACTTCCAAAAAAACCAGAGATCCACACGCCGATCTTATCTGTAGGATGGTCGATTGCTTTTACATAATTATCAAAAAAAGTGGTAAAATGCTTCCGCAGTTCTCTCGTGATAATGTATTCACTTAATTCCTGTTTCAGGCTCTGTTCATCCTCTTTAAATACTTTGACAACTCCATCAATATCACGGTCAATATCTCTCTGAAACATATCCTGTATCTTCATGCTGCATTTCCTCCCCAACTACAAAAGATTAAAGGCCCGGTAATAATGGCCATCCAAAAATTTTCCAAACAGTCCTAAATCCTGTCCATTAAATGAACCTGGATAAAACATAACAATTGGAATATCATTAAAAACAGACTGTATAATTTCTAACATCTTATGTGACCGCATAAACGGATAGCTTTTTCCTACTCCTGTAAGAAATAAAACATCTCCATATTCATGAGGTTCATATTTCATATATTTCATTAATGCTTCTGGTGTTGCGATTTTTTTCAGCTGCTTTAAGAGATATTCTTTTCCTTTCTTTTTTTCCAGTCCATCCACTGACTGCAAAATACGCTTATCTTCCAGCAATTTTAAAAATATTTCATACAGATCACATTCCTTGATATGATAAGGCATACCTTTTTCTGACTTTAAACGGGCAATAAAATTTTGTATGATCAATTCATCTGACGGATCATAACAGAATATATGTATTCCCACTTCATTGCACAATCCTTCATTTTTTAAAAAAGAAGGATCTGATATGCGTTCCCGGATACGGTCCAGATCCTGTTTCAGATTACTCATATCATTCCCTCTCTTTCTTCCCGGAAACAGTTAAACGCTTCCAATGCCTCTGTATTTTTGTTTTCGCGGATGCCTTTCTCCAGTTCTTCACACAAAAGCAATGTATTTAATTTTGATGCCCGTATATTATCTAAAATCTCTGTTTCCACCAATATCTTCACCAAAACCTGGCTTATCCTTGAAACCGTTGATGGGCTCCAACCAGCCACTTCATCATTTTGTGCCTGAAGCCGGGTCAGAAAAACATACACGTCCTTTTTAGAGAAAGAAAGATCCTGCTGCCTGTATTTTTCACCGATCACATCTACCATGAATTCCCATACAAGGCGGTTCTGACACATCATGGCATAAAGATTGATCTGCTTAGCCGCATCCATTGGCGCCGAAAGGATCTCTCGCTGCAAATTTTCATTTTCAAGAGCATCCAGCCGTTTGTAGCAGGCTCTTACCATTCGGGAAACCTGACGTTCTGTAGGATATTGAAAAAGATTATTTTCTCTGACCTCTTCTATGGCTTTTTCAATAGGTACATTCTGTGTATAAAAACGAGCTGCAATGCGCATTTCATAAAAAAGGAATTTTTCTGCTGTGATCGCTCCATTATATTTTATTGAATGAGACATATAACTTCTCCGTTTGTGTAGTATTACGTTTTATATCTATATATAAAGTTACTATATACATAGTAACTTTACTGATTAGATTCGTCAAGCTGTTACTTTTCAGCTAGTATAAAAACAGGGGGGTAAACCATGGAAAAAGAAATCATCACGATCAATGAATACGGGTATGTTGAAATTGAGCTTAAATCTCCCATGGATGCCAAAGGCATTACCAGAAATGCTCTGGCTCGTAAGATCAATACCCGTTTTGAAGTAGTAGACAAATGGTATAGAGGACAGGTAGAAAAGATAGACGGAGATATTCTTGCCCGGATCTGTTATGTTCTTGACTGTAAGCCAGGTGACATCATCCATTATCACTGTCCAGAAGAAAAAAAGACACAGCAGAAAGCGTAAATTGCATTTCTGCTGTGTCTTCTATAATTATGTAATATATTTTCTACATTGCCTGTTTAATTAATCAAACAGCTTCTCTTTATAAACTCCGGCGCTGATCAGGCCTCTGATGGCATCTACAACTGCCTGCTTGTCTTCTTTATAGGTAACGCCAAACCACTTATCTGGTGTATCCAGAACACGGACCTTTGCTTTGCCTTCGTGTACTAACTGATCAATGATCTTTGGAAGGAGGTATTCTGCTTTGATATCACCTGGCTTTAAGTTATCTAAGAATTCAGGGAAGCCTTTTTCCAGTTCGTTTAAGAAGCTGACCGGAAGTCCCCACATATTCATGGAAACCAGCTGCTCAGGAAGCACCTTTACAGGATTTCCTGCATCATCTGATGCGTGAAGCCCATCTTCCATCATGCGGATATTATAAGTCTCTGTTACTTTTTTCAGAATGCCATTTTCCTCTTCGCAGACACCTCTGGTAACAGCGCCGTTGTCGCTTAAGGTATTCTTTAAGATAAAGCCGCCCATGCAGATGTCATAAACATCTCCGTCCTCTTTCATTTCATTTACCATATATTCATGGATCTTGCAGAAGCCTTTTTTTCCGTAATAGTCATCTGCATTGATAACGAGGAATGGGCAGTCGATCAGACCCTTTACAGTAAGAACTGCCTGACCGGTTCCCCACGGCTTGGTACGTCCTTCTGTCACTTCATATCCTTCCGGAAGAGCATCCAGCTCCTGGTATGCGTAGATGACCGGGATCTGTTTTTCGATCCTGTTTCCGATAATCTCCTTAAAATCCTTTTCCAGATCTTTACGGATAATAAATACTACTTTATTAAATCCTGCTTCAATAGCATCATGAATGGAATAATCCATGATGATCTCACCATTTGGGCCAACCGGTGCTAACTGCTTAATCCCGCCGCCAAAACGGCTGCCAATACCAGCTGCCATGATCACCAATGCAGTTTCTTTCATACTTCTTCTCCTTAAACCACGTATTTAATAAGACTTTTATAAAACCACAGAAATCCATGTTCTGCGCATTTGGTTACACTATAGCACACTTTCTTTTAAAAGGCAAAACCAATACCCCATGAAAATCATTAAATAAGCCTTAAAAATATGGAAATCCTCAGCTAAACAGCACATTTTCAGCCAGAACAGACAACACCTTCTCCACTCTGCACACATCTTCATACGGAACATACTCATTTGGCTTGTGAGCCAGCTCCAGACTTCCCGGTCCATAAGACATGCAGTTGTGGTTCATCAAAGTCCCTGCGATCACTGCTGTATCTGTGTAACCGTTAAAGGAACCTACTACAGCTTCTCCTCCCGTTGTTTCCTTTACAGCTGCCTTTAAATTTGCCAAAAGCTCTGAATCATCATCTTTTTCTACATATGGTCTGTCTCCGGTAATAATATAACTTCCTTTAACTCCCGGTATCTCTTCCTCTGCTTTCCTGATAGCCCGGTCTACGATGGCTTTGGCTGCCGCTGTATCTGTAGGCGGCACCAGACGCATATCGATCCAGACTTTCGCACTGTCCGGAACTACATATGGGCGGTAGCCGCCAATGATCTGGCCAAAAGTGACTGTAGAAATTCCCAGATCATGATGGGCCGGGCATGCCTTGATCTCTTTTCTTATGCTGCTGATGGCTTCTGCCATAGCTGCGATAGCATCGGCTCCCTTCCATGGATTGCTGGCATGGGCAGTAATTCCTGTCATGGTCAGTTCAAACCAGGTCCTTCCCTTGTGGGCTACCTGGATCTGGCCGTCAGTTGGCTCTGTATCCAGGATCCAGTCATTTTTTGTGACCCATCCGGCCTTAATAGCAGCTTCTACACCACGCATAAAGTCCTCTTCATCTACGGAACAGATCATGGAAAATGGCTTTTCTGGCAGTTCGCCTCTTTCTCCCACCTTCTTTACCATATTTTTAAAGGCAGTTAAAGCACAGGCAAGACCGGATTTCATATCACAGGCACCACGACCATACATTTTTCCGTCACGGATCATAGCACCCAGCGGGGAAATATCCTCATCCCAGCCATCCCCCAGCATGACCGTATCCATATGGCAGATATAAATAAGTCCCGGTCTTTCTGTTTTTCCAGGTATCTTTGCCATTACATTATAACGTCCGGGCAGAACTTCCAGACGACTTACATGGATCTGGTCTGCCAGCTGGCCCCCAAAGTCTGCGATCTGTTTCTTGAACCAGTCTGTGATCCACAGACCGATCTCTTCTTCATAGGCTCCGGGATCTGAGCTGTCGATCTGCACCAGCTGTTTTGCCAGTTCCCAGGCTTCCTGTTTTTCTCTTTCCATAGTAATTACCTTCTCCTTTCTAAGCAACTCACACTCCAGCGCTTATCACAGCCATTTTATTGTGGTTATATTAGCAAAAAAGGTGATTGCACTTGTAACCTTACCCTACTATTATAAGAGAGGGTTAAGGATATGAAAAGCCCACTTAATAAAATTAAGAAATATGATCAAGGAGCATTTAAGTCATTATGATGATGAAAGAAATAAAAAGTCCATTTTTGCGTACCATTTATGAATATGGATTAATTACCGTCAGTATCTGGATCATGGTAGTAGGAATCTACTTTTTCAAATTCCCGAACCATTTCGCATTTGGTGGCATCACCGGTTTTTCCACTGTTGTCAGCCAGCTGACCCACTGGTCTGCCAGTGATTTTACATCTGTTACCAATACAGCCCTTCTGCTGTTCGGATTCTTATTCCTGGGCAAAGGCTTTGGACTGAAAACTGTATACGCAACCATGGTCATGTCCGTCAGCTTATCCCTTCTTGAGCGTTTCTGCCCATTAAGCGCACCGCTTACCAGCCAGCCGCTTCTTGAGCTGATGTTTGCCATCTTCCTTCCGGCTGTGGGAACTGCGATCCTCTTTAATATCGGGGCATCCAGCGGCGGCACCGACATCATTGCCATGATCTTAAAGAAATATTCCAGCATGAATATCGGTACTGTACTGATGTTAGTAGATATCGCCTCTGTTATCGCTTCCTACTTTATTTTCGGCGTGGAAACCGGTCTGTTCTCTACTATCGGTCTTGCCGCAAAATCACTGGTGATCGATGATGTGATTGAGAATATCAACCTTTGCAAATGTTTCAATATCATCTGCGATGATCCGAAACCTATCTGTGATTTCATTATCAATGATTTAAACCGCAGTGCTACTGTATACCACGCAGAAGGTGCTTTCACTCACCATGATAAAACCGTTATCATGACTACCATGAAACGCAGTCAGGCATTAAAGCTCCGCAACTATATTAAACGTGTAGAGCCTACTGCATTTATGCTGATCTCCAATTCCAGCGAGATCATCGGAAAAGGCTTTCTTGCAAATTAAACCTCTTCTGTATTCAGTTCCTTTGCTACTTTTTCAAGGTCTGCCCTTATGGATAATCCCTGAGGACAGACCTTTTCGCATGCCCCACACTTTTTACACAGGTCAGCAGATGCATTCTGCTTCTTCTGCTCACCATAGGCTTTCTTTGCTTTTTCTGCTTCATCAAACATAGCGCAGTTATTCCAGATGGAGAACATTTCCGGAATATTTACTCCAAATGGACATGGCATACAGTAACGGCAGGAGGTACAGCCATTTTTCATCCGGCTGCGGATCAGGTCAGCAGCTTTTTCAACTGCTTCCTCTTCCAACTCTGTCAGCGGCTGGAATTTTCCAAATGTTTCCAGATTATCCTCTAACTGTTCCATAGAGGACATTCCGCTTAAGATCACTTTTACATTCTCATGACTTCCTACCCAACGCAGTGCGTAAGAAGCAACAGACCGGTCCGGATCTGCTTCTTTTAAAACTTCCTCTACTTCTTCCGGCAGTTCTGCCAGACGGCCGCCCTTTACAGGTTCCATGATCACCATAGGAACACCCATTTTAGCTGCAAGCTCATAGCCTTTATCTCCCGCCTGGATCTGGGTATCAATATAATTGTACTGGATCTGGCAGAAATCCCACTGGCGATAAGTAAGGATCTTTCTGAATACCGAATATGTATCATGGAAAGAAAATCCCAGATGACGGATCTGTCCGCTTGCCTTTTTCTCTTCTGCCCACTGGATGATCCCTTCTTTTACCAGTTTTTCCCATCTGCCTGCATCTAAAGCATGGAGCAGATAATAATCAATATATTTGGTCTGAAGCCTGGATAACTGCTCTTTAAACAGTCTCTCCGCATCTTCTACAGAGTTTACCAGCCATACCGGCAGCTTGGTTGCCAGATAGAAGCTGTTTCTGGGATATTTCTTCAGGGCTCTGCCTAAAAATGGCTCACTTTCTCCCTTATGATATGGATAAGCTGTATCAATGTAATTGATACCTGCATTTATTGCTCTTTCGATCATTGCCTCTGCCTGGACTTCGTCAATGGTTCCGTCCTCTTTTAATGGAAAACGCATGCATCCTAAACCCAAAAGGGACACATTTTCCTCTCCGCCGATAAAGCGCATGGTTCTGTACTTCATTCTCTTCCTCCTGTTTTATATGATGTTCTCTCGGAATCTTTCTGTGCCTGATTTTGTGAGAAGATTTTTTGTCAGTTGTGCCCAAATTTCTGAGGCGTACGCGGTGCGTACGGTGATGAAATTCGGGTGCAGCTGGCGAAAAATCGGCCACAAAGGCAGGTGCAGGAAAGACTCCGAGAGGACATTATGATGTCCTCTTTCCTTTTCCAATCCACTTCCTTTATTATAGCAAATTATCTGGCATATTTCTATTAAAGTGTTGCCCTGCGGCATGATACTATCTCATAAAAAACATGGCACAAAAAACAATTCGCATAAAACCCCCGTCATTGTAGCAATTCTGGATTTATGTTATACTGTAATGAATGCGTCAGCACAAGTTTACGAGTCTGTTTATATACTAATGCACTCAAAAAGATTCGGAGAATACATGCTACAGAAAAAGAGGGGGAACTACTATGGATCTGAAACTACAGGTCAAGCAGTCACAGATATTATCACAACGCATGATACAGTCTGCAGAGATCCTTCAGATGACATCTCAGGAATTAAATACATATGTAAATGACCTTGCACTGGAAAATCCGGTTATCGACATTGTAGAACCTGCTGCCGGGGACGATCAGAAAGAATCTATCGAACAGCAGCAGTGGCTTAATTCCTTTAACGAAGAAAACTATTATCTGTACCAGCGCCAGAATAATGATGATGACTATGATTTTAAAGACACCTGGAACATTAATACAGACGAAGGTGAAACATTAGCAGACTATCTCTGGTCACAGCTGGTCACAGAAAACTTTTCTGAACTGGAGACTGAGATCATCCATTTCTGTCTGGACAGCCTGGACAACCGGGGATATCTCACTGAAACGCCTGAAGATATTGCCGCATATTTTAAAACAGACATTGCCACTATTGACCATATCTTAAATGAATTAAAATCTTTAGACCCATCCGGTGTCTGTGCTTTTAATCTGGAAGAATGTTTAAAGCTACAATTAAAACGTAAAAAAATGCTCACACCTGTTATGGAATCACTGATCGATAACCACCTGGATATGGTGGCAAAAAACCAGATCCCGGCTATTGCCAGAACACTCCACCTTTCTTCTGTTGAAGCAGCCGGCTACTGCCAGATCATTAAATCCTTGAATCCAAAGCCAGGCGTATCCTTCAGCAGCCGGGACCAGCTGCGCTATATTATCCCAGATGTTACCATCGTAAAATTCAAAGAGCATTTTGATATTTTGTTAAACGAATCCATGTATCCGGGCATTGAGGTCAACAGCTACTACCGCCAGATGAACCAGGCCCCTGAGTCACAGGAATTAAAGGAATATCTTGGAAATAAGATTCGACAGGCAGAATGGGTGAAACAGTGTATCACACAGCGCAGCAAGACCCTGATGGATGTATCCAGGATGATCTTACAGCGCCAGGAAGCTTTTTTCTCACACGGCCCTAATTATTTAAAACCTCTGCGTATGGCAGATATTGCAGAAACACTGGGAATCCATGAATCCACAGTCAGCCGTGCTGTGAGCAAGAAATATCTTCAGTGCTCCTGGGGTGTATATCCTATGAATTTCTTCTTCTCCAGAAACGTAGGAGCTTCTGCTTCTGAAAGATCAAACAATCCGGCAAAAGAAATAACCGCCCACAAAATAAAACAGTTCCTCCATGAGATCATTGAAGAGGAAAACAAAAAAAAGCCATACAGTGACCGCATTCTGGGGGAAAAGCTGGCGGAAAAGGGGATTTCCATTTCCAGAAGAACCGTTGCAAAATACAGGGAAGAAGAAGGAATTCCGGATGCCAGCGGCAGGAAAGAATATACCTGATAAGCAGCTGGTAAAACTATAAAAAAAATTTAAAAATTTTTTATATAAAATGCTTGACTTTTTTTCTAAAAAAAGGTATGATATCACCGTTGTCGGTAATACAAATCATTGCTG
>OHAG01000875.1_pt1 | contig 22106 bp, 15 predicted proteins | sample 1577081 | NCBI WGS metagenome assembly OHAG01 (sample SAMEA3541513, study PRJEB24748) | human gut metagenome | biome: human gut; feature: human-associated habitat; material: faeces | place: China | collected 2012
GGGTATCTCGCTTTTTATGTTTCGATGTGTAACACATGTATTGTAATCCTACAAAAATCGATTTTTATTTTCTTCATGCACAATACATCCATCCTATATCCATATAGTGCTGTATTTCATCGATATCTGGAATGATTCTGATAATATCCCCGTTTATCCTGATACATTCTCTGATCCGCCCGGACGGCAGCCTGCTGGATCCCCCGATGATCACTGACGGCATAACCAATGGCAAAAGAAAAAGATTTCTTCTGCATCGCGTCCTTTATCTCTCTGGTTTTACCTCTCATTTCCTCTTCCGTAGTACCAGGGGTGACGATGACGAACTCATCGCCGCCAGACCGATATATATTGTCTCTGGAAAAATAACGGCACAGGAACTCTGCCAGATTTTGCAGCAGCCTATCCCCTTCTGCGTGCCCATGGGTATCATTAACATACTTCAATCCATTTACATCGATAAACAGCACGCCCAACTGAGACTCTCCGGCATGCCGGTTAAAATAAATATCCATGGCATTCCGGTTTGTAACGCCAGTCAGACTGTCATTTCCAGATGCAAATTCCAACTGTTCAAGAAGGCGCTGATTGACAACATACATAGCCATGAAGGCCCCCACTGTTTCCAGCAGATACCGGGTATTCATCATTTCATTTTCTTCGTAATTGTCCGCCACCAGAAATCCTATGAGCTTCCCCTGGTAATACAGAGGCGTACTCATCAGGTTTCTGATATTCTGCCTTTTTAAAATATTATATCCGTCAATATCCCCCTGCTTCCGCAGCTCTTCAATATCCGGAATCACCACACTGGTATCTGTTTCCAGACACTTTTCCCAGCTTAGCATGTACTCATCATAGGAAAGATTCTGCAATGACTCTATTTCTGATTTCACTCCGGGAGCGCACCACTCATAGGTATTGCTTATAGTTTTCCTGTCTGTTTCCAGCACATACAGCCGGTCCGGGTGAATCGCTTCTGATAAATCTGACAGAATCCCCTGCATGGCCCGGGAAAGACATGGTTCAGACACAAGACGGCGTATAACCCGGATAACCGTTTCATTGGTTGTATTGGCTCTGTGCAGCCGTCTTCGCCTGGCCTCTTCCGCCGAGACGTCCACACAGGACACTATACATTCATGCGCCATATTCACAGGGGAAACGGAAAAACGAATCCATTTTCCAAGGATATCGGCATACAACTTGCCTTTCATTACCCTTTTCCCCTCTATCGCTGCTTCCATAGCAGATATCCAGCCCGACTCTTTTCCTGTAATTCCCGCCTGAAAGAAAGATTTTCCGATAAGGAAGTCTCTGTGCTTTCCCGTAAGCTGGCAAAATGCAGAATTGACATGGCGGATTCTATATATTCTCCCGGATTGGCTGTCTGCCATTTCCACAATGCAGGAAGGTATCTGCAGCAAATCCAGACCATTATCAACCCAGGTTTTCTTTATTCTGTTTCCCATATCTCTCTCCCTTCTGCCATTCCTGGAATTATACTTTCTGCCCTGTTATTCCATGTTGCAGAACAGAAGAATTTCCATTCTCGAAAGGGTATTATCTATCCCCTTTCTCATCACAGATAATTTTCTGATTTCTTTCATCATCGATTGGGACAGGATATCCACTCCCTGCTCACTGAACGGGGATACCTGATATTCCGCCTGAACCGTTATGGAAATATTATCTATTTCATGCAGATTCCAGACCGCTTCCTTCACCTTTTCCATTAACTCGGAAAGCTCATCCCTCCTTCGGAAGGAAAGAAGGGCCAGGAAAAAATCCTCAGATAAACGGGCCAGTTCGCCCCGGTTTCCCAGCGTTTTCTGGATCACACGGGTTATTTCCTTTACCACGCCACGCGTAAATTTTTCACCATAAGACGACCAGACTTCCTCTATCCCCTGAATACGGATGCTGGCCATGGCAAAATCCACCCCCTGATGATGATAAATCTGAGCCAGTCGATAGGTTTCTCCTACAAAACCATGAATATTCAGAACCCCTGTGAGCGCATCCACGGTAAGCAGTTTCTGTCTGCTGGCTTCCACCGCCTTAAAATCCCCTTCCGTAATAAAATAACCAATCAGTCCAATAACCCGTCCATTACTGAATATAGGAATTTTAGAAGACAGAATATGGCGCGTTATCCCATTCACCACCGTAGTTCCCTCGGTATTTCGGATAATCTCCCCTTCCTCCATGCAGCGGTTCTCATCTTCTATATACAGGCGCGGATCAATGGACCAGGCATCAATTTCCTCCTCTTTCTTACCCACAATATCCCGAAGAGAAACATTATAATAGGTCAGGAAATTATGACTGGCCCCAAGGAAGCGATGATCCCGGTCCTTCCAGAAGAACCGGAATGGCATAAAATCCACCAGGGAATCCCATAATTCCGATTTAAGCAATATGGACTCTTCAGAATCAAGTGCATCCCCTTTGGAATAATTTTCATACATAGCCGCAATCACTTCCGGCGTATTCCAGGTAATGGGTATGGTCAGATACAGGAATCGTTCACTGAATTCGGAAAACCGGGAAATCAGATGAAGTATCCACGGATAATCCCCTTTATCGGACAACGTTCTGAACACCCCGGCCACAAACTGCCTGCCCGACAACTCAGCTTTCAGTCTGTCTCTGTCAATAAAGTGCTCATATCGTTCCTGATCCATAGGATGAATAATCTTACGATACCCCTCCTGCATAAACTGCGCTAAAGAGGATACCCCCAGATATTCAGCAGAAACTCCTGTATAATTGTCAATAATCTGTATCGTATTGTCCGGCACAGAAGCAATGGCCGCATAACTGAACAGCTGTGCCACATTCCGGAGCACTGCCTCATTCAGATGGCGGATTCCTGTCTCGTTGGCAGATACCAGAGTAAGACCGGTTGCATATATCCGGCAATTTTCCTTTTGAAGGACAGACATCACCCGGCATTCCAGACGGACATAGATATATCCGTCCGCCAGATACGTTACCCCTTCACTGCCCTCCTTATCCATCGTCTTAAGGAAATTAATGACCAGCTTCCACAGTGTGGTCTTCTCTGCATGCTTAACATCCGCAAAATCGGTTCCTGTGCTCCTGTGAATCTGCTCAAGAATTTCCCTATAATCCGACCGCAGGTAGAGATAACTGAGTTTTGTTCCCGTCATGACCACAAGAGCCATTGGCGTATCCTGCAGAAAATCCGTTTTAATGGCCTTATCCACAAACCGGCGGGTAGGGCGTGGTTCTATACGTGCCCCTAATGTCCGAACATGATCCAGTGTCTCATCATAAGGTGCCGGCTTTCCCAGATAGTACCCCTGCACGCGTTCACATCCAATACGTTTGAGAAATTCAAATTCCTCCCGGGTTTCCACCCCTTCCGCCAGCGTCTGACTATGAAGCTCCTTAATCATCCACACCATGGTCATGACAATATGCTTTGACTTCTGCGTAAAAGTGGAAAAGAACGCCATATCCAGCTTAATTTTGTCAAAGTCATAATCCTTCAGCAGATTCAGCGACGAATACCCGCTGCCGAAATCGTCCATCCACACCTGATATCCGGCTTCATGAAGCCTCCTGACCGCTGATGCTATGACTTCCCCTTCGCTGACCATCATCGATTCCGTGATTTCCACATGAATCATATCCTTAGGCACATGATGGGCGCGAACCTCCGATTCAATATAGGAAACTATGTCCCCTGCAAGAAAATCATAGCGAGAAAGATTGAAAGAGACCGGAACCACCGGTTTTCCCTGATGTACTCGTTTTTCATACTCCCGGCATACCAGGGATACCATGGCCTTATCCAGTTTATCAATCTGTTTCTTCTCTTCCAGTATCCGGATAAACCGTCCCGGCGTAAGGAATCCATAGTTCGGATCATCCCAGCGCACCAGGGCCTCCATACTGCAGAGAGCCATATTCACCGGGCGGACAACCGGCTGATAATAGGCCTTAATCCAGCCTTTCTGAATGGCTTCGTCCAGATGTCCCTCAAATATACCGCGCAAAGGTCAGTTCATCCGCCAGCTCCTTATCATACCAGGCAAAACGTTTTCCATTGAATCTGGACAGGCTGCGGCATGCCTGCATAGCATGATCCATACACACGCTGGGCTTCCAGCCCTCTGAAGGGACAAGACATCCCCCGATATTTACCACGCAATTCCACTCTTTCCGCATCTGTTCAGCAAGCAGATTACGGAAAACATTCAGGGCATGATTCATCTGATCAATACGGATGAGCACGTAAAAACTATCCACAGGGGTACGGCATACTATCCCTTCAATAAAAGCCTGCGACAGAATATCTGCCAGAATTTTCAGACAGAGATCTCCTTCCTGCATACCAAAGCGTTCATTAATCAGGCGGAAATTTTCAATATTAAATGCAAGAACCGCATACTTTTCTTCTTCCGATGTGACATCCTGCCTGCAAAGCACGTTCATACGGCTGGCAAATTGCATCGGTCCAAACAGTCCGGTCAGCATATCCACATCTGATTCATCTTCATTATGTTCAGTTACGCAGGTGTAAAAGAGACTGCTTCCTTCCCGTTCCTCCCTACGCCCGGAAAGGTGTACAAACCGCAGGATACCTGTACGGGTGCAAATGCGGAACGTACTTTGAAAATCATTTCGTTCCTGTTTCATCGCCTGTTTCATTTCCCTGCTTACCCGCCACATATCCGGCAGCTATATGGCATTCTGTAAATGTCCCTCACAAAATGCCATATATTCTTCTTCATCTTCACATGCCCAGATATGTGCCGCCATATGGCTTGCAAACACAATATGATTCAGATTACGCCCATCCAGAACCAGTATCCCCATAGGGATTTTATTTAATGCTTCCTTATCAATACCTGTCCCTATGCCCGTATCTCCTTTACGGATTCAGTCGCCAACTATTAGCGGCAAGTCTGTGCTGATTGCAAAATAACCGGAAGCGCACTGTTTATTCTTCCGGTTATACATGTATTTCCTTTATTATATTCCCTGTAAAATTGAGCGTCAGGAAAAGCCCTTATCGGACAAAATGGTTCTTCAATAATTTTTGGCAAAGCAAACTGGATGAGTATTGTGTAGTTTTCTCAATTCCTTTATACTGAGAATAAATCTTAATGTATGCAGAAATGAGGATTATCAATGAACAAGAGTATTGATTTAAATAAAACCGTGTACGATCTCGTGCAGGAAACTCCGGAAGTAAAAGATGTACTGGCTTCTCTGGGATTTTCAAAGATTACCAGCCCTATGGCACTCAAAGTTATGGGCCGCGTCATGACCATTCCCAAGGGTGCTGCCATGATGGGTATTCCCATGGAAACTATCGTCCGCGCCTTTGCATCTCACGGTATAACCGTAAAAGGCGCAGCCTCTCCGAAGCCCGGCGAAAAGGAAACCGCCATGCAGGACCATGCGGAAAAAATCAAGCAGCTGCTGAAACGGCTCGGCAGCGGTGAAGATTTCGAATCTGTGCGAAAGGATTTTGTTGCTGATTTTGGTCAGGTCTCCGCCCACGACATTATGAAGGCAGAACAACTCCTGATTGCAGAAGGAGAAAATCCTGCCCGGATCCGTAAGCTCTGCGACCTTCATTCCACCCTGTTCCACGGACGCACAGAGATGGAAATTCTGGGCGAAGAAAAGAGAAAACAGGCTGCCGGCCTTTCCCAGATTCCATCCGGGCACCCGGTAGATTACTTCTTCCACGAAAACACCGGGCTGACCAAAGAACTCAACCTCCTTTCCGTCCTCCTCTTCAAAGGCGATAAGGTCCGCATTATCGAATCGCTGAAAATACTAAAAAAAGTGCGCATGCTCTACAGCAAAAAGGAAGAACTTCTCATGACTGTGCTGGTCCGCTATGGTGTAAACGGACCATCGGAAGTCATGTGGGGTGTAGATGATGAAATACGCATGGATTTATCCCGCCTCCTGAATCGCCTGTCCAAAGAAGAAGTGAGCGCAGTAAAAGGCTCCATACAGACAGTACTTACCCGTATGAAAGAAATGATTTATAAGGAAGAAAACATCCTCCTCCCACTCTGCCTGTCTCACTTTACCGATGAAGAATGGGTAGATGTGTATCGGGATCTCCACGAAATGGGGCCTGCCTTTATTCAGGAAATCCCCAGCTGGCTGCACGGTGACGAAGTACTTTCCCGCCGAAAGGCTTCCCAGAACGAAACGGAAGCTGTTCAGGACGGGACCCTGTCATTCTCCGGCGATGGGGTAAACAGCCCGGCAGGCACCCTGACTATGGCTCAGGTGAAATCCATCCTCTCCCTGCTTCCCCTGGATGTTACGGTCATTGACGAACAGGAAATCAACCGATTCTACAAGAATACGGACCGGGTATTCTCCCGCCCTCTGTCCACACTGAACCGTCCCACCTATGACTGCCATCCACCATATATCAAACCCATGGTGGAACGCATGATCCGCCAGTTCAGGGAAGGCACCAGCGATAAGCAGGTCCGCACATTCCCTAAAAATGGAAAAATGGTTACCGTCACCTACGCTGCCATGCGGGATGACAACGGTAATTATCTCGGTACCGTGGAATTCATTCAGGAAAGCGAACAAAAATGAGCGGAGCTCATCTGCCCGAAACGGCAAGCCTTCGGCTCGAAGTCGCAAGAGTCCTGCAGAATTCTCAGAACGGTGTAAGACATCCTGCTTTGCAGGGTAAAACAGGATAATTCTTTTACAGAATGACAAAAGCAGAAAGAATCTGGAAATCAGTCAGATTCTTTCTGCTTTTTTACCATGTGACCATTCGTAAAATCCATCCCCCGAAAAAGTTTTTACTTTCTCACAGTTCCGGCCTTTGGACGTTAAGTCACACCCCTGAGCTGAAGGTTACAGCCCATGCGCATCAGCTCATCCTCACTTGATGATCTGAAGCCATCAGGCCTTCCCCCTCAAATCCCGTCACTCCCCCGTCTTTTCTCAGAATCCTTCAAAATGATAAGCACTTTCTGTATCCTTCAGAATCTGTGCCATCAGGGTATGTGTCAGTTCTTCTGCCACCTGGAGCCCGCCAATGAGCGTCTTATCTTCAAAATTCTGAAGAATGGCCTGCGCCTGAATCGGATTGTCCTTATATACAGCCAGATACTGTTTTTCCATTTCGGCCTGTTCTTTAGCCACTTTGGCTTCATATTTGTAAATTGATAAATAAAAAGAGACCGCTGCCAGATGTATATCATTCTGGTGTGGTTTCTTTTTATCGATACACTATATTATAAATTATAAGAACTGGTTCAGATAACTCCGCTAGCCGCTGTTTCCCTAAGGTACTTAGCCGGAATTGGATGTCTGAGCTTATATATGATGCTCATAGGCTGACTCCCCTGCCAGCTGGCGATATCCGCGGCCCCAAGGAAAGTATATGGCATAGATCGTTTATACGCATCTACTTTGGCACTTCGCACAAAGAGCAATACGATATTTCCCTTTTCCCGCTGATGTATATATCTCTGTCCAGTGGCTGCCTCAGGCCGTGTCTTATTCTGACTCTGCCAGTGGAAAAGATTTTTATCTATCGCATAATCCTCATATAAAGTGGTCTGTGAAAATTCCTTCTCCGTCTTGTTTAATGTGATTAAAAGCACATCTGTCCCTGCGGTAACTACGTCGCTGTTCCCACTGGTCAGATACCTTACTCCTTCTCTGACACTTCCCGGTTTGCCATATCCAAGTGCAGCTAAAATCTGATTTCGTGTATACGTGGAATATACATCCAGCGCACAAGTATATGGTAGGTTTTCCTGCATAGGAATAACATCTATTCTACCGTACTGCATCTCCAGCACCTCATTCACTTCTTCTGCCAGAGGCTTGACTGCAGAGAGGCGTGTCAAGGCATCCCAGGGGGATTTCATTCCTGCCTGGTCATAATCCTGCGCCCAAAGGGTGTATTGCCACATCCTTATATATTGCCTTTGTACTGCAGATATAGGAACGGGTCCATGTACCAGACTCTGCTGTATGAATCGTATCCACTTAGGTGAATCCATGGAAATAATCTTAGGCATCGCTTTGGCCACTATCTTTTCCATACCTTCCTCATCGGAAAAAGGGGGGATAATCCCTGCATCTATGCAAAGGTGGGTAAATGTTCGTTTTCCATTATAGAAAACTTCCGGCTCAATCCCAGCCGCTTTAAAAAACTCCTGTACATGCGGTACCCGCCGGTCTGATGCACAATATAATTCCTGTACAAGTTCCTTATAGAAATCACTGTTCCTCAATCGTTTCCGGATATTATCCAGTATGTTTTTTTCCGCAATTTCTTCCAACTGTATTGAACAGCCTTTAGGAACGTGCGGGAATTTATTTTTTATTTCCTTAGCGATCTGCACGTGCCTTTTGTCAAGAAGCGAGGAAAAACGGGATGCAAAGTCATATTTAGTATTGGCCTGTGCCACAAAATCCAGAACGGTAAGACAGTCTTTCTCTTTAGATAATCGGAGACCTCTCCCCAACTGCTGAAGGAATACAGTCATACTATTGGTTGGTCGCAAAAACAGGACCGTATTCACTTCTGGAATGTCCACACCTTCATTGAATAGGTCCACTACAAAAAGACATTTTAACTCCCCACTGGCCAGCCGGGTACAAGCAGAATCTCGTTCTTCCTTTTTAGAATCCGCATCCAACGCCATGGACGGGATATTATGCTTCTCGAAATACTCGGCCATGAAATGAGCATGTTTCTTAGATACGCAGAAGCCTAAGGCCTTCACATCACGGATATCGGCTGTATATCTGTCTAATGCACCGAGTATCTGCCCGGCTCGTTTATCTGCCGTATAGTGGTCCAATGCATAAATTCTGGTCAACTCTTCGTTATCATAGTGCCCATTTGTCCATTTCACATGGGTTAAGTCAATAGCGTCAGTCACTCCAAAGTAATGGAATGGACAAAGAAGCCGCTTTTCAATGGCATCAGGCAGTCGAATCTCTGCTGCCAGGTGGCCATCAAAATACTTCAAGATACTCTTTCCATCCATACGTTCCGGTGTAGCGGTGAGTCCAAGTAAAATCTTAGGCTTAAAATACGACAGAAGTTTCTGGTAAGAAGCGGCTGCCGCATGATGGAATTCGTCCACAATAATCATGTCATAATAGGCCGGATCCATCTTTTCCCAGAGTTTAAGACTGTTCAATGTCTGCACAGAAATAAAGAGATGTTCTGTCCGCTTCGCCTTATATTCACCTACTGCCAGATCCCCAAACTGAGGGTTCTTTAGTGCTTGACGAAAACACTGTATGCTCTGTTCCAGGATTTCCTTTCGGTGGGCAACAAAAAGAAGCCTGGCTGTCTTTCCCTCCTTTTTCTGCCGTTCACAGAACGACCGATAATCAAAGGCAGAAATTGCAGTTTTTCCTGTACCGGTAGCTGCTACTACCAGATTTTTCCAATGATTCCTGTCAATCCGTTCCGCCCATAAAGCATCCAAAATTGCCTGCTGATATGTATAAGGTTTGATTTCGAAATAATAGCGCCCCTGACTTCCCGTCTTGCCACGATTTCTTACAGCATCAATTTCTGCTTCCAGAGCCTCTATATCCTCTGTATGAACCGTATTAAACCCAGGAGAATGCCAGTATCCTTCAAAGGAGGCTTCCATTTTCCGCATCACTTCCGGCATATCCTGTTTGGCAATTTTCATATTCCATTCCAATCCATCCGCAATAGCTGCATGAGACAAATTAGACGACCCCACATAGGCCGTAGAAAATCCACTATTCCGATGGAACATATAGGCTTTAGCATGAATCCGGGTCCGATCCGTATCATGAGACATACGGACTTCGGTATTAGGCAATTCAGTCAACACCTTTACCGCCTTGGCATCGGTAGCCCCCATATAAGTGGTAGTGATGACACGGAGCCGGCCTCCTCGTTCCGTAAAGCGCCGCAAATCAGGAAGTATCATAGTGAGCCCGGAAAACTTAATGAACGAGACAAGGAAATCTATTCGGTCAGAAGATAATATTTCCCGACTCAGTTCCGATGCCATAGAAGCTTCCGCTTTATCATTGGTAAAAAGGAATGACCTGGTCAACGGAGTCTCCGGGCGTACCCATTCCTGTTCCTTAATCTTATTCCGTCGATGTTCCAATGAGGTAAGCAGAAAGTTCTCTTTTACCACTTCTTCTTTCCCTTGCAGAACGTCTGCCTGTTTGACCAATTCCTGAATCAGCCGGTTGATAACCGATACTTCTCTCTGCTTGGACTCTTTTCCCGTTCTGTCCTCATCTGCAATATCCTTCAATGTCAGTCTGACCAGTTTTTCTAAATATTTTGCTAAATAGGGTACTGCCTCATGACTGTCCAAATCTTCAAAATTAGCCCATATGGTTCTATCGGCCAGTGCCTTTTTTATCTTTTCCTCTAAAGATTGAGAGACTACTTCCTCATAAATTCCATCCGGTAAATGCTGTATATCCGACATAATCGTGATTCCTCCTGCATATTATATCCATTATAGCAGCCCCATGGGGAGAAAAATTAAACACTGTTTTCTCCATGCTATACTGAATATATATTTCAGGAGGTGGCTTATGGATTTTGAACAGGTTCTGTCTTTGCGGCGTTCTGTGCGCCAGTTTCAGAATAAGGAGATTCCGGAGACTCTGATTGATAAGATGGTGCGTGCCGGAGAGTGTTCGCCCATTGGTAAGGCCGATTTTTTGCATTATGCTATAGCGATTATTACCGACCGGTCGATTCTATCCGAGCTGGCACAGGAAGATGGGAAAATAACCGGGCGCGGAAATCCGATTTACGGTGCCCCTTTGGTATTTCTGATTCTGTCCCAAGATGGTGCGGTGGAAGACTCGGTGAAGCTCAATGCAGGAATCATTGCGGAAAACATACACCTGGAAGCGGTCAATCTGGGGCTTGCTTCGGTCTGTGTATACAGCTTTATCCGCAACCTGAAAAACCGGAAAGAGGATAGTTCGTGGTTACCCCGCATGGAGCTTCCGAAAGGATATCATCCGGAATTTGCTGTAGCTGTGGGGTATCCGGCAACAGAAATTAAAGAGCGTCCATTCCGCGCCCGGATACCGGTTTTCCGATGAAGGAGATACTTATGAAGCCATATACTGTACTGGTCAGCGCCTGTCTGCTTGGCCAGAATGTCAAATACAACGGTGGAAATAATCATAATGCGGCGGTACATGCCTTCCTCCGGGGTAAACAGATCATCCCCGTATGCCCGGAAGTGCTTTCCGGCATGCCGGTTCCCCGGCCTCCGGTGGAACTCTGTAAAGGACGTGTCATCAACAAAAAGGGGATGGATCTTACCGCCATTTATCAGAAGGGCGTGGACCGGGTAATTCAGCAGATTAAGGAAAAACCTGTGGATCTGGCTGTCCTCAAGGCTAAAAGTCCCACCTGCGGAAACCGGGAAATCTACGATGGAACCTTTTACCATCACCTCATTCCCGGTCAGGGGCTCCTGGCCGCAGCACTCACCAAACTGGGCATACCAGTTCTGAATGAAAAGGATATAGAATCTCTCATGAATCGCTGATATATCTGACATGACAAAAAGCTCCATTTCTCCGGCTTTTTCCGGAAAAATGGAGCTTTTGTCATGTTTATATTCCGTTCTTCTTATTTTTCAATGCCCAGGAATTTATAATCCTTTCCTTCTACTGCCGCCTGAATGTCCTTATCGGCTACCGCATGGGAGAGAGTCAGCACCGCTTCTCCTTTTTCGTGAGATACTTCAGCCTGTTCTACTCCGTCCAGTGCTTCCAGTGCTTTCTTTACTGTGGCTTCACAATGACCACACATCATTCCTTCAATTTTTACTGTTTCTTTCATTTTGTTTTCCTCCTTGTTCGAACTCTTTCCTTTGTAACTATATCCTGCCTGGGAAATGGCGGCCTCTATGGCCTGTTCATCAGGAGCCTGGGAGCAGATAATCCGCACTTCTCCTTTAGAATGGTCGGCATGCGCCTCCTCAATTCCCGGAATCTTTTCCAGTACACCTTTCACCCGGTTTTCACGGTGCCCACACATCATCCCTTCTACACGAAGTGTCATCTTCTGATTTTCCGATCTGGTTTCTGTCCTCTCCTCTGCCACTTCCCTGAGGGCACGATGACGCATTGGCTTATCATGAGATGCATCATGGACAGAGAACAGGTTGAGCCGCAGCGCATTCAGACACACGGTGACGCTGGAAATCGACATGGCCGCCGCTCCCCACATAGGGTTCATATGGATTCCCGGATACAGTCCGGCAGCCATGGGGATAAGCAGTACATTGTACGCAAAAGCCCAGAAAAGATTTTCATAGATATTTTTCAGTGTCTTCCGGCTGAGGCGTACCGCAGCTGACACATCGGTAAGCCGGGAATTCATAAGCACGATGTCCGCTGAATCTACCGCCACATCAGTACCGGTGCCGATGGCAATACCTGTATCTGCCCGGACAAGTGCCGGCGCATCATTGATACCATCGCCTACCATGGCCGTGCGTCCTCGTTTCTGAAGATTCCAAATTGTCTCTTCTTTCCCATCGGGAAATACTCCGGCAATGACAGAATCCACACCGGCTTTCTTTGCCATAGCACGGGCTGTCTTCTCATTATCTCCGGTGAGCATAATGGTTTCAATGCCCATGTTCCGAAGTTCCTGAATCGCCTGAGCGGAATCGAACTTGATTACGTCAGCCGCCCCGAGCATGCCCAGATATTCATCATCCCTTACAAAGAGAAGTGGTGTCTTTCCTTCCTCTGCCAGTCTTTCCGCCTGTTTCTGAATGGTGTCAGAAAGAGAGATGCGGGAAGAAATGAAGGCCAGGGATCCACCCATAAGAGCATGACCTTCCACGGTACCGGAAATCCCGTGTCCTGGAAGATTCCTGAATCCGGTAATTTCCCGTTTCAAAAGACCCATGGCTTCCGCCTTCTCCGTCACCGCTCTGGCCAGCGGATGTTCCGACGGGCATTCCAGGGCATACGCCAGGGAAAGAAATTCTTTCTCTGACAGACCAGCGGTCGGAAGGATATCCGTAATCTGCGGTTTCCCTTCCGTAATGGTTCCCGTCTTATCCAATGCTACAATCTGCACTTTTCCCGCATTTTCCAGTGCTTCGCTGGTTTTGAAGAGAATGCCGTTTCTGGCTCCCACCCCATTACCCACCATGATGGCTACCGGGGTAGCCAGCCCCAGGGCACATGGGCAGGAAATAACCAGCACACTGATTCCATAGGTCAGTGCTTCTGCCAAGCTCGCCCCAAGCAGAAGCCATACCACAGTAACCACAGTGGCAATGGCAATAACGGCCGGCACAAACACAGCAGACACCCGGTCAGCAATACGGGCAATAGGCGCTTTCGTTGCTGCTGCATCACTCACCATGCGGATAATCTGTGCAAAACCGGTATCTTCGCCTGTTTTAAGGGCTTTGACCCGGATAAATCCCGATGTATTATGGGTAGCTGCACTGACCTTATCCCCTGCACCTTTGTCCACCGGAACAGATTCCCCGGTAAGCGCGGATTCATCCACTGCCGTTTCCCCTGAAAGTATAATACCGTCAGCAGGAATAGATTCTCCCGGTCTTACCAAGAGGATGTCCCCTGGCTGTACCTCATCGGCAGCAATGGTTACTTCCTTACCATCTCTTTCCACCACAGCAGTTTTGGGAGCTATCTTCATAAGCTGCTTCAGTGCATCCGTAGTTCTGCCTTTAGACATAGATTCCAGCATCTTTCCCACCGTAATCAGCGCCGGAATCATAGCCGCAGATTCAAAATACAGCTGATTTCTGTAAATATCTTCCACCAGGGCAGCTGGAGCTCCCTGAGAAACTTCCACCGTTATCCGCATGAGAACCACCAGCGACCAGAGGAACGATATTCCCGATCCCAGCGCCACCAGCGTATCCATGTTCGGTGAACCCATGAGCAGAGAGCGGCTGCCAGACGCAAAGAATGCATGGTTGATGTTCATTACAATGAGTGCAAGCAGCATCTGCAGAATCCCCAGCCCGGTATAATTTCCCTCCAGGAAATCCGGAAGCGGAAGGCCCAGCATATTATGTCCCATGGTTATGGACATGAGACCCAGCAGAAAGATTACGGACAGAATCAGCCGGCGTTTCAGCTTTGGTGTCTCCCTGTCCTTTAATGCCTCTTCCCCTGCCCGAAGCTGTGAGGTTGCTCCTCTTTTCCCCTCTGCATCCACAGGGCTGGCTCCATACCCTGCCTTTTCCACGGCCTGCACGATATCCGTTTCGGATGCACTTCCCTCTACTCCCATGGTGTTGGTGAGAAGAGATACAGATACTGATTTAACTCCAGGTACGCCTGAAACCGCCTTTTCTACATGAGCCTGGCAGGCGGAACAGGTCATCCCGGTTACTATATATTTTTTCAAAAAATCACCTTCTTAGCATTACTGCAACTGCTGCGGTTACTTCATCAGCTTCTGCAGCATATTGCAGAGTTCATCCACCTTGCCTTCGCCGCCTTCCCGGATTTCTTCGGTCACGCAGCCCCGGATATGGGCTTCCAGCAGCTGTCTGTTAAAGCTGTGGATAGCACAGGCAGCCGCTGAAGATTGCATAAGGATATCCGGACAGTAGGCATCATTCTCTACCATTTTTTCCAATCCTCTTATCTGTCCTTCTATACGGCGCAACCGGGCAAGAAGCTTCTTCTTTTCTGCTGCATTCCGCCAGGTATGGCGTTCGCAGCATGTTTTCCCGTTATTATGCATACATTCTGCCATTTTCTCCATACGTTTTCCTCCTGCTCATAATATACCCCCATTGGGTATATTAGTCAACAGGGGATGCCTTATCCACTCCCCTGAAGTTTCTGTCATCTTATACTTTTATGTATTTACTTATTATATTAAATCTGTACGCACTGGAAGAGCGTATCATTAAAACATATGCATTGATGTTGATAGTTATACTTAAATGTGGTATTATACCTACAAGATTAATTGATTAAGTATACATTTGTTAAATTATATGTATTTTCACAAAGGAGATTACAATGCGTACTGAACACGATTTTCTCGGCGAACTGCAGGTTCCGGATGATGCTTACTATGGCGTACAGACCATGCGTGCCATCCAAAACTTCCAGATTAGCGGACAGCACCTTGACCCAGATTTCATCAAAGCTATCGCCACAGTAAAGAAGGCTGCCTGCCTGACCAACATGGAAACAGGCCGCATGCCAAAGGAAATCGGAGAAGCTATTGTACAGGCTGCCGATGAGATTATTGCCGGCAAGATGCTGGATCAGTTCCCTCTGGACCCGATTCAGGGTGGTGCCGGAACATCCATCAACATGAACATGAACGAAGTTCTGTGCAACCGCGCACTGGAAATTCTTGGCTATGAACGCGGCCGCTATGATGTCATTTCCCCAAATAACCATGCCAACATGGCACAGTCCACTAATGACGCCTTCCCAACCAGTATCAAGGTCTGCATTCTGAGAAAGGCCGAAATTCTGAACGATGCCCTGATCAACATGGCACGGGAATTTGAAAAGAAGGGCGTAGAATTTGAAGACGTAATTAAGATGGGCCGTACCCATCTGCAGGATGCGGTTCCGATTACTCTTGGCGAAGAAATGACTTCTTACGGCTCTGTAGTCCGCCGCTGCATCTGGAGAATTACCCGCTCCCTCGGCGCGCTGCAGAATATTAACATGGGCGGCACCGCAGTAGGTACCGGCCTCAATGCGGAAGTGGAATACATCAAAAAGTTCCCGCCGATCCTGTCCGACCTGGTGGGTTTCCAGTTTGAATCTGCTCCGAACCTGATTGATACCACCAACAGCACTGACTGCTTCGCTGAAGTTTCCTCTGCACTGAAGGTATCGGCCCTGTCTCTCATCAAGATTGCCAACGATATGCGTCTCATGGCCTCCGGCCCACGCTGCGGTTTCAACGAAATCAAGCTGCCGCCGCGTCAGCCAGGCTCTTCCATCATGCCAGGCAAGGTAAATCCGGTTATCGCCGAAGTACTTGACCAGACCTGCTATCATGTAATCGGCAACGATCTGGCCGTTACCATGGCTGTAGAAAATGGTCAGCTGGAACTGAACGTTATGGAACCAGTACTGGCATTCAATCTGTTCAATTCCTTCCGCTATCTCACCAATGCTATCAATACATTCACCAACCTGCTCCTCAAGGACCTGAAGGCGAACAAGGAACAGTGCCAGAAGTGGGTTGATAACAGCGTAGGTATCATCACCGCCCTGCTTCCGCATCTGGGATATGAAAAGTGCTCTGCTATTGCCAAGGAAGCATATAACCAGGGTACTCCGGTCAAGGAAATCATCATGCGTGAAAAACTCATGGCCAGAGAAAGAATGGAAGAAATCCTTTCCCCATTTGAAATGACCCATCCGGGGATTGCCTACGGAAAGAAGTAAAAAACAGAAGTCAGACAGGGAGCGTTTCCCTCCCTGACTTCAGACAAAGCTGAAAAGCAGAAAGAATCAATTTTCGTTTGATTCTTTCTGCTTTTCTATTACCCAGACCACACGGGGTTACAGAACCATTTAGTCTGATAATCTGATTTGCCATAATGAGGATTGCCAGTTAAGCCGTGTCTATACTTATGGGTATGGCTTATGAAAAAACAGATATGAGAATTGAGCATGCGAGTGGCGAGGCAGAGAGAACTATCATATACCCATCATTCCTTCAGATTCACATAAAGGAACTTCGTTTGGTAACTTTTCCACTGGTGCAGCTCTTGCGGTCTTTTCGCTTTAGCTCAGTTCTCCCTGTCTGCCAGTCTTCTCAACTCTCAATTCTCGTATCTTCCTTTTCTGCTCATCTTTCATTTCTGATGTAGTAGAACATGTACTGCTGCATAATTCCTGCCGTTTCAGGATACGCTGCAAACGGATTTCTTCCTCCATACTGCTCCTGTATTACCCGGTCAATCCATACATCTACTGGTGCTCTGGCTATGCGGTGATAGCCAAAGAGAGCTGTGCAGTTGGCTACTTTAATCCCCACTCCGGGAAATTCCATTAGTTGTTCCACCAGCTCTTCATCGGCCAGGCTGTTCCACTGATACAGATTTATCTTTGCCTGGCGCACTTTTCTCACGGTCTGATAAATATAGGGAGCCCTGTAGCCCAGAGAGCATTCCCGGAGGTCCTCCTCTGACAGACGGGCCAGTTCTCCAGGCCGTGGAAAAGTGTAAAAGTTTTCTCCTCCTTCTTCACAAAGGGCTCCTGCCTTTTCACACAGCATTTCTACCGCGCTTCGGATGGCAGGGATGGATTTTCTCTGAGAAATTATAAACGTTATGAGCATTTCCCATGGATCCTGCCTGAGAATGCGTATCCCCTGACTGTACTCTGCTGCCCAGGTAAGATAAGTATCCGAGCCGGGAATGGAACGGCGTATAGCGGCATAGGAGGCATTTAAATCAAAGTACGGTTTCCAGGTATGCTTCCAGTTCCACCGGGAGCAGTCCACCTCATACCGCCCGTCTCCCAGTTCCTGTATGTGCAGGAGATGTTTTCCGGTAATGAAACGATAGCGTCCATCCGAAATCTTCACCGGCCGGAAACACTGGCCGCTGTCAATGATGCACTGCAGATTAAAATCATCGTGTATAGTAATTATCATAAATTTTCCTGTAAATCAGTAAATCAAAAGCGGGCTGGAGAAAACCGGAAATGTCCTATTTTCCCTATGCCCGTCTTTTTTGTCATATTTTAAAGATGCGTCTTTGGATTCATTGTCGTAATGCCCGGCTTCCAGAGAACGATCTTTCCTTCCTTCCGGGAACGCGGTACATCAATAGTCCGCTGATTGGAAGAGCCTTTGAACAACAGGGTGATGTCCTTCTTCGCCAGGATAAATTCGCCATCTACCAGTACATCAATGCGTTTAAGTAACTCTTCCGTTTCCGGCATCACTTTGCAGAAATGTCCAAGCAGGTCTTCATCATACAGGTATCCGGTGTAGCACCAGAGGTCTTTTTCCGGATAAGTCTCCTTAAACCGCTTAACCAGCGGAAGCAATCCCTTCTGATTCACCGGTTCCATCGGTTCACCGCCCAGCAGAGTGATTCCCTGATAACAGTCCTGTGCCATCTGTTTCATAATATAGTCTATGGTTTCCTCTGTAAAAGGCTGTCCATAGTCAAAATCCCAGGTCATCTGGTTGAAGCATCCCTTGCAGTGGTGAGTGCATCCGGACACAAACAGGGAAAGCCGGATTCCCGGACCATTGGCGATGTCATACGTCTTAATATTTGAGTAGTTCAAAGGAACCTCCTGTGAAAAATCCATGATTCAGAAATGATAAAAGGTGATGTAAAAACAATGTAACGCTTTTGACACCACCTTTTACTATATGCCTGTTATAAGCGCTGTATCAGGTCATACAGGAGCATATCAGAGGTGTAATACTCTGTCCTTGATTTCCTGTGTACGGCCCTGGTTCCAGAACTGTGTGCCGATATAACCGCAGGTACGGCGGGCAACGGACATCTGATGCTGATCGGTGTTGCCGCAGTTCGGGCACTTCCAGATTAACTTGCCATCTTCATCTTCAACGATCTGAATTTCGCCATCATATCCGCACTTCATGCAGTAATCGCTCTTGGTATTCAGTTCTGCATACATAATGTTGTCATAAATGTACTTCATTACCGTAAGAACCGCCGGAATGTTGTTCTGCATGTTCGGCACTTCGATATAGCTGATAGCACCGCCTGGGGACAGTCTCTGGAAATCAGATTCAAACTTAAGCTTATGGAATGCATCAATCTGTTCATGTACATGAACATGATAGCTGTTGGTGATATAGTTCTTGTCGGTTACGCCCGGAATGATGCCAAAGCGCTTCTGGAGGCACTTTGCAAACTTATAGGTTGTGGATTCCATCGGTGTACCATATACGGAATAACTGATGTTTTCAGCCTTCTTCCATTCTGCGCACTTATCGTTCAGTCTCTGCATAACCTTGAGTGCAAATTCGCGGCCTTCCGGAGTGGTATGGGACTTGCCAAGCATACGTACGCACATTTCGTACAGTCCGGCATATCCCAGGGAGATAGTGGAATAGCCATTGTAGAGGAGCTTATCAATGGTTTCGCCCTTCTTGAGTCTTGCCAGAGCGCCATACTGCCAGAGGATTGGTGCTACATCGGACACGGTCCCCAGCAGACGTTCATGACGGCAGCGGAGTGCTCTGTGGCAGAGTTCCAGACGTTCATCCAGAATCTTCCAGAATGCATCCATATCCCCGTAGGAAGAGCATGCCACATCCACCAGATTGATGGTCACTACGCCCTGATTGAAACGGCCATAGAACTTGTGGCTTCCATCCGGATTTCTCTGCCTGTCTTCCACAGTGAGGAAGGAACGGCATCCCATGCAGGTGTATACATTGCCCTGCTTAAGCTGCTTCATGATCTTAGCAGAAATGTAGTCCGGTACCATACGCTTAGCCGTGCACTGTGCAGCCAGTTCGGTAAGGTAGTAATATGGAGAATCTTCGTGAATGTTGTCTTCATCCAGCACATAAATCAGCTTCGGGAATGCCGGGGTAATCCATACGCCCTTTTCATTCTTCACGCCCTGCATGCGCTGGCGGAGTACTTCTTCAATAATCATAGCCAGGTCTTCCCGTGTCTGGCCTTCCGGTACTTCATCCAGGTACATGAACATGGTTACAAACGGAGCCTGTCCATTACAGGTCATCAGAGTAATCAGCTGGTACTGAATGGTCTGAATACCGCTCTTTACTTCTTCTGCCAGACGATGCTTTACAATCTTGGCAATCACTGCATCATCCAGGGATTCACCGCATTCTTTCCGTTCTTCTATAACCTGCTTCCTGATCTTCTGGCGGCTTACATCTACAAAGGGTGCCAGATGGGACAGTGTGAAGGACTGTCCGCCGTACTGATTGGATGCTACCTGCGCAACAATCTGGGTAGTTACGTTGCAGGCAGTGAAGAAGCTGTGCGGCTTTTCAATCATGGTCTGGCTGATAACGGTTCCGTTCTGCAGCATATCTTCCAGATTGATAAGGTCGCAGTTATGTTCACGCTGCGCAAAGTAGTCAGAATCATGGAAATGAATGATGCCTTCCTTGTGTGCCTTCACAATCTCTTCCGGCAGGAGAAGACGTTCTGTCAGGTCCTTGGATACTTCACCGGCCATATAATCGCGCTGTGTGGAGTTAATTACCGGGTTCTTATTGGAATTTTCCTGCTTTACTTCTTCATTGGACAGGTCAATCAAAGAAAGGATTCCATTATCCGTAGTATTGGACTTACGGGAGATTTCTCTCTTATAACGATAACGGACATACTTCTGGGCTACTTCGTAGGCGCGCATTTCCATGATGCCGCGTTCCACCATATCCTGAATATCTTCTACGTTTACCGCATGAAGCATATTATTTACCGTCTTGGCTATGGTATCTGCTACAGCACGGATTTGAAAATCATTCATCTGGTGAAGTTCACTGACTTCCCTGTTGGCTGCAGCAATCGCATTGATAATCTTATGTCCATCAAATGCTACTTCCTGACCATTTCTCTTTATAACTCTTGTCTTTACTTCAATCAGATCACTCTTCAGCGGTGCCATATCCATACCCTCCATAAACATTCATAAAACTTCAGTATTTAAAGGCTTTTTGCCTTTTTTTGTTTAATTTAGCTTATATACAATATATTGTTTTTATTATTTTTTCAACGCTACATATTGTGTGGCGTCCTTGACTATAATACTCCGCCTGCAGCATATTTTCAACCGCAGTTTATGGCCACTTTTCTGGCTATTGTACTTTCATTCATTCTCAATATCCCCCAAAAGTCAATCGTACATGTGCTTTTTCGCCTCCCTTTTTTATAAATTCACCCGGAGAACCCATCCATATCTTTTTTGCATACAGGTTATTACTCTCAGGTATACTTCAGGCACATTCGGTGTTTACTGCCTGTTCGTAATCTGTAAATCACGTTTATCCCTCCCTTTCTGTAAACCACTTTTATCCCTCTCTGTATATAACCATTATCTTTACTTCGATTCTGGTTGGTCTCCAGTTCCCCTTTGCGATAAAATAAAAGGACAGAAGGTTTCATTCCTTCTGTTTCCACTGAAAATATTCATTTACAATATATAGTAACCCGCCCCTGCCCGTGGGCAGGAAAGCGTCCATTGCAAGGAGGAACTATGCGTACTTATTATGATATTGGATTAAATCTGTTTGTCCGTTCATTTCATGACCCTGAAAAAATCATAGCCGATGCCGAAGCGGCCGATGTATGCTGCATACTCACCGGTGCTCAGCCGGACGATAATGAAAAAGTGGATACCTTTGTCCGCACCCACGATGTATACGGTACTGCAGGTATCCATCCCCATGTAGCTCAGCACGCCACACCGGCCGACGTACTCCGCATAAGGGAAATCGTATCCTCCAACCCCCGCATTGTCGCCGTAGGAGAATGCGGCCTGGACTATGACCGCATGTATTCTCCCAGAGAAAAACAGCTCTCCGTATTCCGGTCCCTCATCCAGGCTGCGGAAGATCTCAACAAGCCGCTGTTCCTTCATGAACGGGAAGCAGAAAAAGACTTTATTTCCTGCTTTTCCGGCCACGAAGATATCTGCCACAGGTCAGTAGTCCATTGTTTCACCGGAAACCGTCAGATGGCCGAAAAACTCATTTCCATGGGATTTTATATCGGCATCACCGGGTGGATTTGTGATGAACGCCGTGCCGACGACCTCCGGGGGGCGGTAACAGCCATCCCACTGGACCGCATCATGATTGAAACGGATGCACCATATCTCACCCCCAGAGGATTCAACCTGCCGCGCACCAACGTACCACAGAACATAACCTATGTAGCCGAAACCCTGGCTTCCTACATGGGCGTCCCCACGAAGGAACTGGTAAAGCATGCCAGAGAAAACACAGAGCGCTTCTTCGGAATCGGAAAATAAGCCATCCATTTTGCCCTTCTTTTATCCCTGTTGGTTTGTCAAACATATGTTACACCGTACTTGATGAAATCATGAAGTGTATC
>OHAG01000883.1_pt1 | contig 22000 bp, 19 predicted proteins | sample 1577081 | NCBI WGS metagenome assembly OHAG01 (sample SAMEA3541513, study PRJEB24748) | human gut metagenome | biome: human gut; feature: human-associated habitat; material: faeces | place: China | collected 2012
TCGATAACCATTATAACTGTGTGGACGAACATGATTATAATCAACGTATGCAAATGCTTCTACCTTTTGAAACTATTCGAATGATACGATGTCTTGGAGTTCTTGCTATGGGTGCTCTGATACTAGTACAACATTTTTTTGGGGATCACTCATTTGATGGAGAAACCTTTTTACCCAAGGAATCCTTTTATAATGGTGAGGCTGCGTATTTGTTAAATCAGTCATCTGCTACATGGGGACAGAATTTATCTTCGGAAAATTCGCTCCCAAATCCCTGTGCATCTGACAAGTATAAGGTTTATAAGGGGTGTACCGGATATACCAATGATGCAAGCGAGGCACATCACAATATCAAGAATGGCTTCTGTACCAATGCCGGATGTGATTATTATGAAAAACCACATTACAATGAAACAGATGGAGTCTACGAGATCAGTAATGCCGGACAACTATATGCCTACGCAGATAATGCACAGACAGTTTATACAAAGTGTGCAAGGCTTACAGCAGATATCGTAGTAAATAAAGGAACATTGATTCAGGAGGATGGTACTCCTGTTGCGAAGACGTATGACATTAGGATGTGGGACGAGGTGTTCAGAACATCTGGATATCCATACAATAACCAAAAGCTTGTATTTGATGGTAACAATCATTCTATCAGCGGACTGTATGCGAACGGAAGCGGACCGCAGGGTTTTGCGTTATATAATTATGGAACGATAAAGAATCTGCAGATTAAGAATTCGGTATTCATATCAACGGATGGCAACGCAGGAGGCATTGTTGCAGGTTTTCCTATTGGACCGGCTGACTATAAGGAGTGTTTGTTGGCGTTTTTACAGTTTGTTTTGGAATTTTGTCGACCGCGAGGGTCAAAAAAAGAGAGGTGTTTTTGTTGCGCAGCAAGGTGCTTTTTGCAAACAGCCTTTGCTATTTCAACACCTGTGTCTTTCCTATGTATTTTCCCATCGTTTCACCTTGTCGTTAAGGAACGGCAGGGCGCCGTACCTATGGCAGAGCGTTATTTTGCATTTCTTCGAATTCTTTTTCCGGAAGATACATCGGGGTCACCTCCTGTATGGATTTATTTGTTCGCGAGAAACAAAAAACGGCCGCACTATGCTTTGTGGCATAGTACGACCGCTTGCGGATGCAGACAGAAAAACTGTCTTGTTATGACGGCTGTGTGCCTTATGTTTTGAAAGTGTACACGGTTGTTAGGGACATCTCCTTGTTTTCATAACTACCTCGCTGTATGGGGGATTCTTTGATTTTATTCTATCCGATGCAAGAGCAACTGTGAAGAGCGCATAAGTTTGATATACACAGTATACATTGCATTCGGTAAAAAATTTGTCGGGTTAGGTAGAATGGAGCAAATTTTGTCTGTTTCAGGCGCCGAATGCTTACACATGGCGGGATTAGACCAAAAAAGCACAGCGAATGAATATCCGCTGTGCTTAAAAAGGATAGTTTATTTCTGCCGAGAACCTTGTTTAGATGACAAGGCTTCTCCTTATCGGGATTGCTTGTTGTGATTTCATATTTGACTGTTATTACGGCATTGTCAGCCGGCAATTACACCTTCTCGAATTTCTTAATCGGCACAGCGATTTGAGTAATATAATCGGCACTGTTATCGCCTCGGTTGGGTGGTCCCTCTAAATAAACGGAGCGCAACCGTCCTGCGGGTTTAATGCCGTTTTTGCTCACATGTTCCATCAGCACCCGCATGGCTTCGGCAGTTCCTTCATACGGTCCGCGATAGTAGATGCACAAGGCGTGCGTTTCGTCAAATTCCATGCGCTCTGCCCCGTCAAAGCTCTCGTCCACCGGGATACAGCACATCAAATCAAGAATACCCAGGTCATCCGTCATGCGCACGGTGAACATACGTGCCGCCATGGACATTTTTCCGGTTCTGGCGGCGGCAATGTAGGTGTCCCGCAGTTTAATAGCTGCCTCGGCAACATCTTTACACCGATATTCCCGACAAAAGCACACCTGACGCGGCAGAACGGTTTTATGCACTGTGAAATCGCCTTGCTTTGCCGAACGCACCTGAAGCATCTGAATATTTCTGTCCAGCATTTTCCGCAGCTCATAAAGCTTATCTAAAAGCTTATCCATATTTTCGGTGTCGTAGTAATATTCCGCTACCTCCTTTAAGGAAAGACCGAGCGCCTGTAGCGAACGGATAGAGCGGATCTGCGTCATGTTGTCTGCCGAATAATAGCGAAAGCCGTTGGTTTCGTCCTTTACTGCCGGTGTCAGAAGTCCCATATTTTCGTATACAAGCAGTGCCTTGCGGGTGACTCCGAGTATTTTTGTAACTTCTCCGATTTGAAATAGGCTGTTATCGTGTTTTTTCATCATTATTTCACCAAATTTCTGTAAAAGTTATTGACTCGTCCCCTAAGGTACGATTTACAATATAATATATCGTAAAAGAAAGAATAATGCAAGTTCAATGCAAAAAGGAGAATACCGCTATGAAGAAAAGATTATTAAGTGTATTTCTATGCTTGTGCATGGTGTTTAGTTTAGTTCCGGCCACGGTGTGGGCGGAAACAACAAACGGGCACACCCACTACCTTTGCGGGGGCAGCACCTGTAACGGCAGCGGTCACGAAAACGAAACCTACAAGACCACATTTGAAAAGGAGATTAAGCAGGAGGGCAACACGCTGAAAATAGGCGACAAATCCTGGGCACCGACAAAAGGCAGTAACGATACATTCTACATACTTCCTACTGGCACTTACTACCTCGGCAGTGACATTAGCCTGGAGTATACCATTAAGATTGAGAACAATGTCACCCTCTGTCTCAACGGGCACAAAATCACGGCCGCAGACGGAATGGATGCCATCTATATGACCGGCGGCAGCTTCACCCTCACCGACTGCAAGGGCGTCGGCACGATCACCCATGCAAGCAGCAAGACCGGCAGAGGCGTGTATGTGAGTTCCGGCACCTTCAATATGTACGGCGGCTCTATTACCGGCAACAAAGCCCAAGACGCCCAAGGCAGAGGCGGCGGCGTGTATGTGTACAGCGGCAGCGGCACCTTCAATATGTCCGGCGGCAGCATCACCGGCAACAATGCATACAAATCTGATTACATATCAACCTTCGGCGGCGGCGTGTGTGTGGGCAGCGGTATCTTCACCGTCAGCGGCGAGGTGACCGTCACCGACAATACCAAGGGCGGCACAAAGGGCGCAGACGGCAAGTTCACCGGCGACACGAAGAACAATGTCTATCTTCCCACCGGCAAGACCATCACCATTGGCACCGACAAATTGTCCGAGGGTGCGCAGCTCGGCGTGACTGTGAGCGGAGACTATGGCGATTACCCGTTCACCTCCGGCTGGAATGCCAATATGAGTGACAAAACCCAATCCGACTACTTCATCTCCGATACCGACGGATATGTGGCCAAGTTGAACGGCAGTGAACTGAAAATGGTTACCCATGTGCATAACTGGACTTACACCGCAAGCGGTGATACCATTACCGCAACCTGCAAAAATTGTTCGAATAATAACGGTAACGATTTCAGCGGCGGCAGCGTGACCATTCAGAAACCCGAAAAAACAAAATTTAACGATGGAAAAGATGAAAATGCGAAAGTAGAAAGTGTAGGCTGGTTCGGCAAAGCCCCATCCGTCGCGTATGCGGTCAAGGACGGCAATGCACTGTCGGCTGCCCCTGTGAATGCGGGCACATACACGGCCGGCATTACCCTTGGCAATGTCACTGTCAGTGTGACCTATATCATTGATAAGGCTACGCAGACGGCTCCTACCGGTCTGACAACCAAAGGGGATATTAAGAACAGCGGCACCGGCGAGATTAAGAACACCGCCGAGGACATGGAGTATAACATTTCTGCCAATGCCACCACCGGCTGGATCACTTGCGACAATGGTAGCACCAGGGTCGCCCCCGGTACCTACTATGTGCGCTACAAGGAAACCGACAACTACTTAGCAAGCGCCGTTTCTGCCGCGCTGACAGTCAAGGCGCACACACATTCCGGCGGCAATGCGACTTGCCAGAAAAAAGCGGTTTGTGATGGATGCGGGCAGGAATACGGTGAGCTTGGCAACCATAAGTTTACCGAAACGGTTAGCAAAATGTATCTTAAATCGGCTGCGACCTGCCAAAGCCCCGCAGTATATTACAAAAGCTGCCTTGTTTGTGATGAAAAATCCTCCGAGACATTTGAATACGGTGAGAAGGATTTTTCAAATCATATCGGCAATACATATTTAGTGGGACAAAAGGAAGCCACCTGCTACGCAGAAGGCTATACCGGCGATACTTATTGCTCTACCTGCAATCATGAGATAGAAAGAGGAACATCTATTGCGAAAAACGCTCATAACCCTGCGTCGGTTTGGACAACGGATGAAACCGATCACTGGAAAGAGTGTCAGACTGTCGGCTGCGGCAATATCATTGATAAAGCACATCATTCCGGTGGAGAAGCCACCTGTGTGAACAAGGCTATCTGCGAGGTATGCAAGATTGAGTACGGTGATGTAGACGCAACCAACCACAAGAACACCGAAATTCGCGGCACAACCGATCCCACCTGCTGTGAAGCCGGCTATACCGGCGACAAATGGTGCACCGACTGTAACACTAAAATCGAATCAGGCAGTGAAATTTCCTCAACTGGCAATCATACCGATGTTGACGGCAAGTGGGAATCCGACGGCACAAATCATTGGCATACCTGTTATTTCGGTACAAAGTTTGATATTACGGCGCACAACGGCGGTGAGGCAACCTGCAAATCCCCGGCCGAATGCTCTGAATGCGGACATTCTTACGGACCGCTTGACGCAAACAATCATAAGGGCACAACATATCTAAAGAACCAAAAGGAAGCCACCTGCTTTGAGGAGGGCTATACCGGCGATACTTATTGCAGCGATTGTAATGAGAAAATCGCAGACGGACAGTCCATTGCGAAGAATGCTCATAATCCCGCATCTGTCTGGACTACCAATGAACACGATCATTGGAAGGAGTGTCAGACTGTCGGCTGCGGAAATGTTATAGACAAAGCGGCACACAGCGGTGGTGAGGCTACTTGTGTAAGTAAGGCAGTTTGTGAGGTTTGCAAGGCGCAGTACGGTGATGTAGACGTAGCCAATCACAAGCATACCGAAATTCTGGATGCAAAGCCCGCTACCGATCAGGAAAAGGGCTACACCGGTGACACATGGTGCATCGATTGTAATAAGAAAATTGCAACCGGTTCGGAAATTGCCATGCTTGAGCATAAACTTACATTAGTAGAGGCAAAGGATGCTACCGTAACGGAGCAAGGCAATATAAAGTATTATTATTGCGAAAACTGCGGTAAATATTTTGCGGATGAAGACGGCACAAAAGAGATTTCTCTTAGCGAAACCGTTATTCAAAAATTTCCTCCTGAGATCATAGAAGGCAATAATGCTACCGTAAACAACGGAGAGAAGAAATCCTTGACATTCCGTTCCAATGCGGCATTTGCCGATTTCATTCGTGTAGAGCTTGACGGCAAAACTCTTGATGAAAAGGATTATACAAAGGCAGAAGGCAGCATTATAGTTACCTTGAATAACAATTTTGTTTCTACACTTTCCGTCGGTGAACATACGCTCGGAATCGTTTCGGAAAGCGGAACGGCAACTGCAAAGTTCACGGTGAAAGCGTCCGAGATTCCGAACGAATCTCCCAAAACAGGAGATGACAACATGGTTGCCGTCTGGAGCTTTGCGGCGGTGCTCTCACTTGCTGTTCTCGGTTTCACTACCGTAGTATCAAAGAAAAAGCGAGCAAAATAAAAAGAATTGCGGCGGCAACGTAACTATACGCTGCCGCTGCAATTTTATATGGAGAGGGTTTTTATGGCAAAAGAATATTTATATAAAGCCTACGGCAGCAAGCTTGCTGCGCTGAATAAGCGGCGTAAAAAAAAGCGTAATACCATGAAGAAAGCAATGCTTTCGGCGGCGATAATAATCACTGTTGCGGCAGCTGTAATTTTAATTATTGTCCAATTCGGTAAAAAATCAAATGAATTGGTCGGCACCTGGAGATATGATGAGCATACGCAATATGTTTTTGAAAAGGACGGTACAGGCAAATTACTTGCCGATGATGTGACATATTCTTATGCCTACACCGTCAAGGGTAAAAAGCTCATCCTCGATTTTACAGAGGATATTGTCCGCGATTGCGATTATACCTTTTCGGTAAACGGAACCGCCTTAACACTTATCGGCGGTACAGGAACCGATGGCGGTAGCTACAAACTTAACAAAGAGTAAATGAGCAAATAACCAAAGGAGCCTTCAAACGGAACAAACGGTCAAAAAAACAGCACAAGCGGTAAAAAAATAATTTGATTTAACTCTTTCACAGCAGAAAGAAAAAAGGCAGCGGCGGTGAATGTGATTTCGCCGTTGCCTTTTGATAACAAGCTGTTTGCTGCGGCTTAATGGAACATTACTGTTTTTCTTTTCTGCTGATATATCTTTTCAGTTGGGTAGTTCACTTTCTCCTTCCACCGTGACAGGTGGCACCTGTCACCGAATGGGCGCAGTTGCCCCTTGGCGGAAAAATTCCTTGAAAAACTGTTCTTTTGAAGGTTATGTAAAAGGAGCAAAGTATGCAGGGGGAATCGCCGCAGTCGGCCATAAAATAAGCAAAAGCAGGACGCTGGGTTGGTGTAAAGAGCGGTATGTTTGCATGCCATGATAACAGCATAAAAACAGAAGCAGGATATGTTACTGTTGACTATGTAGAATACAAATAATTTATAGAAGAGAGTTCCAGAACCCTGAAATGATTTTAAAATTGATAGGGTTTTGGAGCTTTTTTTCTGTATTATTTGCATTTTTGATTTTTATTTACGTAGACAAAGATAACTGACGGTGTTAATCTTCAAGTAAAGATTATTTTAATAACGGAGGAAAAAAATGGCTAAAAGTTGTTGTAACAAAGCATGTATTGTTCAGGGGGAAAAATATCGTTTTTCGGTGCTTACGCCGTTTATGATGAGAATGGAATATTCAGAGATTGGTGTGTTTGAAGATTTACAGACGCAGACTGTGCTTAACAGGGAATTTCCGGTACCGGAATATTCAGTGACACAAAGTGACGACCGCCTTGAGATAGAGACAGAAGCATTTCATATGATATACGATAAAAAGAAATTTAGTGAAGAAGGACTTTTTATAGATGTAAAATATGATTTTACCAATTACGGTGGAAGGTGGTATTTTGGTGCAAAGACGTATAGTTTTCCGCCTCGGGAGCATAATCTCAAAGGCACAATGAGAACTCTTGACAGGGCTGACGGGGAAGTTGAACTTGAATACGGGCTTATGGATAAGAGTGGAAGGACGTTTTTTGATGACAGCAAATCGTTTGTGTTTGATGAAGAAAATATGCCATCAAAAAGGAAACATGAAGAGATTGATGTTTATTATCTTGCATATGGGCGTGATTATTTTGCGTGTCTGCGTGATTTTTATAAATTATCGGGGGCTGTTCCGCTTCTTCCAAGATACGCTCTTGGAAACTGGTGGAGCAGGTATTGGAAATACAGTGAAGAAAGTTACATTGAGCTACTGACGGAATTTGAAAAAAGAAATATACCATTTTCCGTTGCTGTTATGGATATGGACTGGCATATAGTCGATGTGCCGATGGAATCTGGTGGCGGATGGACAGGATATACATGGAATAATGATTTATTTCCGAATCCGGAAAGATTTTTGTCATGGCTGCATGAACATAATTATCATGTAACACTTAATGTCCATCCGGCATCAGGTATCCGGAATTTTGAAAAAATGTATAAAGATATGGCAGAGTATCTAGGAATTAATCCTGACAGTAAAAAAACTATAGAGTTTGATATGACTAACAAAGAGTTTGTTGAGGCGTATTTTAAGTTTGTACATCATCCACATGAAAATGCTGGAGTTGATTTCTGGTGGATAGACTGGCAACAGGGCAACAACGGAGGAGCAAGCGGAATTGACCCATTATGGATGCTTAATTATTTTCATTTTAAAGATATGGAAAAAAGAGGCAGAAGAGGACTTATTCTTTCGAGGTATGGCGGACTTGGAAGCCATAGGTATCCGATAGGATTTTCTGGAGATACGATAGTTACATGGAAATCGCTTGAATTTCAGCCTTATTTTACAGCAACGGCATCAAATGTGGGATATACGTGGTGGAGTCATGATATAGGCGGTCATATGAACGGATATAAAGACAACGAGCTTGCATTAAGATGGTATCAGTTTGGTGTGTTTTCACCGATAAACAGGCTTCACAGCAGCTCTAATCCGTTCTGTGGAAAAGAACCATGGAATTATCCTGAGCCATACTGCAGTGATATGGAAAAGATTTTAAGATTCAGGCATGCACTTATTCCATATATGTACACACTTAATTACAGATGTCATTGCGAGCATATTCCTGTAATAATACCCATGTATTATTATTATCCATTTGAGGAGAAAGCATATAGTTATAAAAATCAATATTTTCTTGGTAGTGAAATGCTTGTGTGTCCTGTTACAACAAAGATTGATGAAGATTCACAAAAAAGCGGTGAGGAATGTTTTATACCAGCCGGAATATGGACAGATATATTTACCGGTGATGTATACAATGGCGGTAAAAATGGAAAAAGTCAGATTTTATGTAGAAATCTTCAAAGTATTCCTGTGCTTGGACGTGCAGGTGCAATAATACCGCTTGCTTCGGAATGTGGCAGTAATGATATTATTAATCCGAAAAAAGTTGATGTGGTTATATGTCCAGGTGCATCAAATACATTTGTTATGTACGAAGATTCTGGAGATGGATTTGACTACGAAAAAGGCGAATATGCTTTGACAGAGTTTGTGCTCGACTGGAATGAAGATAAGGCAAAAATAAGCATAGATGTAAGCGGTGACTTATCGGTAATTCCACGAAACAGAAAGTACCGTTTTATATTAAGAGGATTTGCACGTGGTATAAGATTTGAAAATGCAGATAATGCCAAATACGATATAAAAACAAATACATGGACAGTTACATGTAACTGTGATGGTGCGTCAGAGCTTGAAATATTTGCTGATAATGAAGAAAACAATCTTGTATACAACGGTGAAAATGTTAATGATAAAATATATGATTTTCTTCTGCAGGCACAGATGGATAATAATGACAAGAGAAGTATTTACAGATTATTTACATCTGGTGAGGACAAAAATGTTATTATATCAAACATTATGTCTATGAAACTTAATGATAAAGTTACAGCTGCAATTATAGAATATCTTTTGAGATAATGTATAATAATGCAAAAATAAAGTAAAATCTGAGTAAAATTTTATTTTTCTGTTGACATTAAAAAATGATATATTATAGTAAAAAAAGATTTGGATAAGAGTTATCCAACATGCAGACCACATGGTTATATTACATGTTAAGCCTTGCGGACGGGCGGGTCGGTTGCCGAGTGTGACAAGGGCACACATTATTGATTGGGTTAGAAGCCCAAGTTTTATAAGTTGATTTTTAAAATTATCATGCGAAGGTGCATATCATCTTGTGAAACGGTCAATAAGAGCGGTAACAGTGACTTACTTGGATAAACTCTGAAAGGTCAGAATCTCAGTGCTTTGTATATATGAAGTAATATGTATACGTACATGTACAGGGATTAATAAAAGAATGATTGAATATACCACAGGCGTGATTAATTTAAAATTAATCACGCCTTTTTGTGCCTTACAGCACACATTTTACGTTGGCAGCAAGCCAAAGTCCGTATTTTACGAAAATTTAGAATTTGTATTATACGGAAATCTGGCAACCGTTGCGATAATATAATGGCAGGGAGAGAGGAAATGGATTTAAAAAGACAGGCATCAGCTCCATTGTATGAGGCTATCGAAAGATTCAGGAAAAAAGAATAGTGCCGTTTGATGTTCCGGGACATAAACGTGGCAGAGGCAATCCCGAACTTGTCGATTTACTTGGTGAACGATGTGTGGGAATTGATGTAAATTCAATGAAACCGCTTGATAACCTTTGTCATCCGGTTTCGGTAATAAAAGAGGCAGAAGAGCTGATGGCAGATGCGTTTGGTGCAGAGCATGCTTTTTTCATGGTTGGTGGAACAACGCAGGCGGTACATTATCTTAACACGGAGATTAATGCAAAGTTAGGAATCGTACTCGGAGTAACCGTAGAACAGGTTGAAAAGACGATTCAGGAGCACCCGCGGGCAGTAGCGGTTCTTGTAAATAATCCGACATATTACGGAATATGCTCTGACATAAAGGGAATATGTGACATAGCTCATTCATACGGATTGAAAGTGGTTCTATGTCAAGATTTAGTACAAGTTAAAATGAGAAATTTTTCCCCATTTTAACCCGCCAGAAGCTCAGCCTCAGTGTGTGTGCTTTCATATACTCGTTCGAATTCATTTGGTGACATATAGTTACAATGGCTATGAATTCGTTTCGTATTGTAGAAAGCTTCCAGATATTCGAAAATCAAACGGTATGCCTGCTTGTAATCGCGAATTTTAAAGCGGTTGAGCCATTCACGTTTATATTCCGTTGCAACATACTGACTGCCACGATCTGAGTGAATGATTAATGGCTGGTCGATATTTCGGCGAGCGTTGGCTTTGTTTATTGTATCAATCACGCAGGATACTTCCAATGTTTGCCTTTATTGTTTGCTACAACAATGACAAGGTTAATTGATTGGTTGTATCTCTGCAATGAATTTTTAATCTGACTTGGGAGCCTGTTCATCATGCTTCCTGTTCCATAGATTAATCAGCTTTGCAATCACCTACATTTTTATTTTACAACAAACAGGATGGGCGAATCGAGGAAAGTATTGAATGGTATTTAAAAACGATAAAATCCTCTTGTGAAGAAAGTTGCATAAAAGCTAAGTATATTTTCGATAAAGTTGTGAAGTTTATTTTTCATGGAAGTTCATCTCCTTTCTGTTTACGCTGTCATTATAAAACACAAAGGGGGATATTACTTGCCAAAATAAAAAAATAAATAGACAAAAATTGCAACGGGCAGAGAGTATGTAAATATTCTCTGTCCGTTGCAGTTTATTATATATTTTTGCGGTATTCTGAGGGAGATATGCCTTTTATCTTTTTGAACATGCGGCTGAAATATAAAGAATTATCATAGCCAACAATTTGTGCAATTTCGTTTATGTTATATTCCGTATTCAAGAGCAGGGCTTCTGCATTGCAAATGCGTTTTTGTAAAATGAATTGCATTGGTGTAGAACCAACATAAAGTTTGAAATTGCGTATAAACCAGCTTGTACTTACATGTGTTTTTTTAGCGTATTCTTCAATGCTGATTGATTCACTGTAATGTTCATTGAAATAGGCAATAGCCATGTCAATAGCTTCTGTAGCACGGGAATTATCTATCCTTATGCTTTTATTAAAGTATCGCTGCAGTTTTATAAAAATTTGTCTTAAATACATTTCAAGCATTTCCTGATAACGATCATTACACATCTGTAATTCATTTATCATTGCACGAAAAAGATTCTGATAGGAGGGACCAGAACCACAGTAAAATACCTTTTTGCTATCGGTCAATCCATAAGAGCGTAATATATTTGTTACATCGCTACCTGTAAAATGAACCCAGTAGACTTCTGTCTGATCTTCGGCATAATATTCATATTTTTGAGCCTCCTTTGGACGATATAAAACCATATGTCCGGCATGAACAATAGTTTCTTCTTCACTATTACGACCAAAATGAAAATGGGCTTTTCCGGCAGCAATATAAATCAACTGGAAATCAAGTCTGCCTCGAGGTCTCCAGGTAGGTAGTTTAGGGCGTGTGTAGAGCTTATATGTTCCACACATAGTTACAACAAGCGGCTTGGATTTATCTTTTTTATCAATCGTTGAGTGATTGAGATATGCATTATTTGTGTACATGTGTGCCTCCTTGTATTGAAATATAAAAAACATATGTTAAAAATGACTAAAAATCTATCCAATATAATACTTATGTTCATTAATTTTATCATTTTGTGCATATTTTGTCCAATTTATGATATGTCATTTTTGGCTTATTTTTTATATACTAATCATAATAAAGTTGTGGAACAAAACGAGGCAAAAGAATAGGTATTTGTGAAAGGAGAAATTCTCATGGAAGAAAAAACATACCTGAAATGGTATAACAAAGTAGGTTACGGAACGGGAGATATTGCAGGAAATGTAGTATATGCTTTTCTATCATCATTTGTCATGATTTACCTGACAAATACAGTTGGATTAAATTCAGGCATAGTAGGTACATTGATAGCAGTATCAAAATTATTTGATGGAGTTACGGATATATTTTTCGGTACAATGATAGACCATACAAAGAGTAAGATGGGGAAGGCAAGACCGTGGATGTTCTATGGATTCTTTGGTTGTGCCGTCACCTTGTTTGGTGTATTTGCAATTCCGACAAGTCTTGGAAAAACAGCTCAGTATGCATGGTTTTTTATAGCATATACATTGCTTAATGCTGTATTTTATACTGCTAATAATATTGCGTATGCAGCGTTGACATCACTGGTAACAAAAAACAGTAAAGAGCGTGTTCAGATGGGTTCTTTCCGTTTCATGTTCTCATTTGGTACAAATCTAGTCATCCAGTCTGTTACTGTTGGTGCAGTAGAAATGTTTGGTGGCGGTGCAGCTGCATGGAGAACTATCGCATTTATTTACTGTATTATAGGTATTATTACCAATACACTTGCTGTATTTTCAGTAAAAGAGTTGTCAGATGAAGAATTAAAAGATAATAGTGTGGCAGGAGAGGAAGATGACAAACTTTCTTTTAAGCAGATAATAAAACTTCTCTTTAGTAATAAATATTTTTCAATGATTTGCGTGATTTACATTCTTCAGCAGCTTCGTGCTTCTATGGTGAATGTAGGAATCTTTTTTATGACATATGTATTACTGAATGAGAATTTGTTCGGTGTATTTTCATGGGCGAATAATATTCCATTGATCATTGCACTTGCCATTACACCTGCACTTGTTTCAAAAATGAAAGGAATGTATAAGTTAAACAAGTATAGTTATATGCTTGCTACAGTATGTCGTCTGATGGTTGCAGTGGCAGGTTATCTGGGAAGTGTTCCGTTGATGCTCTTATTTACAGTTCTTACATCCCTTGGAGAAGGACCTTGGCAGGGAGACATGAGCGCAGTAATTGCACAATGTTCAGAACATACTTATTTAAAGAGTGGAAAGCGAATTGACGGTTCCATGTTCTCTTGTACTTCATTAGGCGTAAAACTCGGTGGAGGTATTGGTATTGCACTTTCAGGCTGGATGCTGGATATAAGTGGATATATTAACCTTGACAACGCGGTTCAGCCAGATAGCTGTATTAATATGATGTATTTTATGTATTTGTGGCTTCCGTTCATATTTGACATAATTATTACAGTCATTCTTTCATTCCTTAATGTAGAGAGTGCAAATATGAAATTAAAAGAAAATATGCAGAATCAGTAATGAAAATAGCCCCTGAAGTTTGTCTTTAGGGGTTATATAGAAAATAAGAAAAAAGGAGAATTATTATGAATGCTGATATGAAATGGTTAGACGATCCGGAAGTGTTCCGTGTAAACCAGTTGGACGCACACAGTGACCATTGCTACTATATAGATTATGCAGATATGGAAAAATCGAAGAATCCATTGATGCAGTCATTAAATGGACAATGGGAGTTTGCTTTTAGCAAAAATGTAATGGATAGACCGAAAAATTTTTATGAGGAAAATTTTGATGCATCTTCATTTGCTAAGATTATGGTTCCGGGGCATATCGAACTGGCAGGCTATGACAAAATACGCTATATCAATACAATGTATCCGTGGGAGGGAAAAGAATATCACAGGGGTGCGTATAGTATGGAGAGTACCGGGGACGAGGCAGGAATGTTTTCTGAGGCAGAGTATAATCCTGTCGGATCTTATATCAAACGATTTGATTTGAGCGGGCAAATGCGTGAAAAGAAAATCTGTATCTGTTTTGAAGGTGTGGAAGAAGCAATGTATCTGTGGCTGAATGGTCAATTTGTAGGATATGCGGAGGATAGTTTTACACCGTCAGAATTTGATCTGACACCATTTATCAGAGAAAAAGGAAATGTGCTGGCAGTTCAGGTCCATAAAATGAGTACAGCAGCATTTTTGGAAGATCAGGACTTTTTCCGCTTTTTTGGAATTTTCAGAAATGTAACTTTAAAAGCAGTGCCAGAGGTGCATTTGGAAGATGTATGGTTTCAGCCGACACTAAACAAGGATAATGTAAGCGGCAGGGTATCGGTAAAGATGAAAGTAACTGCTCCAGAAGGAAAGAAAATAGCTGCCCATTTTGTTTTAAAAGACCGAGAGAATAATCAGGTGGCAGAGGACAATATCACCTTAGAGGAAAAAGCTGGAAGTCTTGTAGGAGTGATAGATACTGAGGTTGGAAGTGTTAAGGCATGGGATAATCACTTCCCATATCTGTATCACGCATATGTAGAGCTTAGAAGCGAAGATGGAGAAATATTAGAGATAATTCCATATGACATAGGTTTCAGAAGACTTGAAATGATTGACAAGGTAATCTATTTAAATGGTAAACGTCTTGTCATTACCGGCGTAAACCGTCATGAGTGGAGTGCAAAGACAGGAAGAAGCATCGGTATGGATGAAATGACAGCAGACATTGATTGTATGATTAGAAATAATATCAATGCGGTACGCACCTGCCATTATCCGGATCAGATACCGTGGTATTACCTGTGTGATAAAGCTGGTATCTATGTAATGGCAGAAACGAATATGGAAAGTCATGGAACATTCCAGAAACTTGGTGCGATTGAACCATCGTGCAGCGTACCTTGTTCTATTCAGCAATGGCGGGAGGCTGTTGTTGACAGGGCTAGGAGTAATTTTGAAACTTTTAAAAACCATACAGCAATTCTTTTCTGGTCTTTAGGAAATGAATCTTATGCGGGTGATGACATAGAAGCAATGAATACTTACTTCAAGGAAAAGCAGGATGGCAGATTTGTTCATTATGAAAGCTCTTTCTATGACCGTAATTATGAGGAAACCATATCAGATGTAGAGAGCAGAATGTATGCAAAGCCTTATGAAGTGGAGGAATATTTAAATAATAATCCAAAGAAACCTTATCTTTTGTGTGAGTATATGCATGATATGGGTAATTCGATGGGAGGACTTGGTACTTATATGAAGTTAATAGATAAGTATGAGATGTACCACGGTGGATTTATCTGGGATTTCATTGATCAGGCACTTTTCGTGAAAGATGAAGTGACAGGAAAAGAAGTTTTGCGTTATGGCGGAGACTTTGATGATAAGCCTTCTGATTATGAGTTTTCAGGAAATGGAATCGTATTTGCAGACCGTAAGGAAAAACCAGCTATGCAGGAAGTGAGGTATTACTATGGCTTATACAGATAAGAATAAATTGAGAGTTGTATATGGAGATTATACACTTGGCGTACATGGAGAAGGGTTTGACTATATATTCTCTTATTCACAGGGCGGTATAGAGTCTATAGTAAAAAAAGGTTATGAATGGCTGTATCGTTGTCCAAAGCCTACTTTTTGGAGAGCATTAACAGATAATGACAGAGGCAGCAGGTTTCATATTAAAAGTGGAAGCTGGCTCGCATCGGATATGTTCATTGACTGTAAAAAAACGGAAGTTATTATGGACGGTGAACGGCAAAAGCAGTATGCTCCGGACAATAATATCTATGGCGGTGATGTGGCTGCCGGGGAAATAATTGTGAAATATACCTATGAGACTGTCAGCAATCCAGTAACAACAGTCATTGTATCTTATACAATTGATGCAATTGGAAATATCAAGGTGGATGTGGATTACACAGGAGTAAAGGGACTGCCAGAACTTCCGGTATTCGGAATGAGGTTTATTATGCCGACACTTGCAGATAAATATATGTACAAGGGATTATCGGGGGAAACCTATCCGGACAGAAAGGCAGGGGCAGAAAAAGGAGTTTATGAGGTATCAGATTTGAGACTGACACCATATCTGGTTCCACAGGAATGTGGTATGAGAATGGATACAGAGTGGCTGGAGATTACAAGACATACAAGTCTTGATAATAGCAGAACGGATAGTTCAGCACAGACATTAAGAATAGAGAAAAACGACAAGGCATTTGCTTTTTCATGCCTACCTTATACAGCATCAGAGATTGAAAACGCAACACACCATGAGGAACTGCCACCAGCAAGAAGAACAGTCCTTTGTGTCTATGGTGCAGTAAGAGGAGTTGGTGGAATTGATAGCTGGGGAAGTGATGTGGAAGATGATTATCGGATTAATGCAGAAAAAGATATTCACTATTCTTTCATTATCCGCTAAGTTTTGTTTGAAGTGAGGTGTTTGAGATGCAGATAGAGATATTGATTCGTAGTTTTCTGGATGGTGCATATGATGAAAGACTCTTAGACATTTATGCTGATGAGGCAAAGATTTCTTACCAGAGGGAACGCTATATCAATGCAATAAAGAAATTTGAGCAGTGCTATAAGCCGGGAGATGTGGAATTGTTCAGTGCTCCGGGAAGAAGTGAGATTGGCGGCAACCATACGGATCATCAGAACGGAGAGGTTTTGGCAGCCTCAGTTAATCTTGATACTATTGGGATCGTAAAAAAGACGGATGATAATGTAATCAGATTAGTTTCTGATAACTACGATGAAATCATTATACGGCTTGATGATGTATCTGTAAATGAAAAAGAAAAGGAAACAACAAAGGCTTTGATAAAAGGTGTGGTTTCTGGATTCCTTGAGAGAAAATATGCAGTTGGAGGTTTTCAGGCATATATAACAAGTGATGTGCTGATTGGTGCGGGACTTTCATCTTCGGCAGCATTTGAAACACTGATAGGAACGATTTTGTCTGGACTTTATAATTGTGGAAAAGTTTCAGCGACAGAGATAGCCATTATTGGACAGTATGCTGAAAATGTTTATTTCGGAAAGCCTTGTGGTCTGATGGATCAGATGGCAAGTTCTACGGGAAATCTTGTTCATATTGATTTTGCCAATCCGGAAAATCCACAGGTTGAAAAAATTGATTTTGATATGGAAAAGTATGGTTATAGACTATGTATTACGGATACAAAAGGCTCTCATGCTGATTTGACAGATGAATATGCGGCAGTTCCGAAGGAAATGAAACTTGTTGCAAAATATTTTGGAAAAAAAGTGCTGCGTGATGTATCTGCAAATGATGTACTGGAAAACATTCATAATTTAAGAGAAAAACTTGGGGATAGGTGTGTCCTTCGTGCGATACACTTTATTTGTGAGAATGAAAGAGTACAGAAAGAAGTAAGAGCATTGAAGTCAGGAAATATAGGAGCATTTTTGGAGAATGTGAAAGCTTCTGGTAATTCTTCTTTTAAATATTTGCAGAATGTTTATTCAAATCAGGATATAAAAAATCAGAATGTTTCCGTTGCACTGATTGTAAGTGAAATGCTTTTGGGAGAAAACGGTGTATGCAGGGTGCATGGCGGTGGTTTTGCTGGAACAATACAGGCATTTGTTAAGAATGAATATGTAGAGTCTTATAAATCCGGAATGGATAATGTATTCGGTAACGGTTCCTGTAAAGATTTGAGAATAAGAAAATATGGCGGCATAAAAGTGTTATGAAATAGAAAGAAGGTTTTATTATGAGGATTTTGGTTTTAGGCGGGGCTGGCTATATTGGTTCACATACAGTATATGAGCTGATTGATGGGGCTTGCAGTACTTCCTTCCAGGCTGAAAAAAGAAATGGATATACTTGCAAAAGCTATTATTGAAGGGAAAAATATTCATGATATAGAGGAAATAAATTGTCAGTATTATAAAAACTGGAAATGTAACAAGTTAATGCCGGATTAGACAACTGACATTATAAATTAAAAGGAGTTGCTTGCGAGTGTTATTGGTATATGAGAACAAAACTGATGGAATAGCGGTAGAGTGGAAGAAAACAGTGCATTTTCCACCACATTTACACGAAGCAATAGAGGTAGTGTATGTAACTGATGGGAATATTGAGCTTGGAGTTGGACAAGAATTGTATCACATGGACGAGGGTGATTTTGCAATCGTGTTCCCAAATGTAATACATCATTATCAGGTGTTTGGGGAAAAAGAAAATAAGGTAATATACCTGTATCTTGATCCAACTTTGTTTCCTTCCTATTATAAAGCGTTGCAGATATACAGCCCGAAGAACCCAGTTGTAAAAAAAGAGCGAGTGCATCCTGATGTAGTAAATGCCATAAAATATCTGGCAGAAATAACAGAGAAAAATTCCATGCTGATACTGGCATATGTGCAGATAATTCTTGCCCATGTTTTCACAGAAATGCAAATGATTGATAAAAGCACAGTAGGGAGTGATGACTTGATTTATAATGCGGTAGAATATGTAGCCAAAAATTTTAGAGAGAAAATCAGTCTTGAAAAAATGGCATACGATTTGTGTGTAAGTAAATATGTGTTATCAAGAATGTTTGCAAAAACATTTCACTGTAATTTTAGTAAATATGTGAATGGAGTCCGATTAAATTATGCAGTTGCGGCACTAGAAAATACAATGGATTCCATTACAAATATATGTCTTGATTGTGGGTTTGAAAGTCAAAGAACTTTTAACCGTGTTTTTAAGGATAGATACAAGATTACACCAAGAGAGTACAGAAAAAGAATGGAACACAATAATAAAAGCGTAGTAGTGGATGATATAATGGATGAATAGGTGAGTGCAATGTGGTATACAGATTTTGGAATAACAAAAGAGGGAGAAAAAGCACACAGATTTCTATTGACGAATAACAGAGGAATGTGTGTAGAATTATCCGATTTTGGGGCATTGGTATTATCTGTTTATGTACTTGACAGGCATGGAAGAAATCGCGATGTGGTACTTGGTTATGATAATTTGACGGATTATTATGAACAGGATACAGGATTTGGTGCATATATCGGCAGAAATGCTAATCGTATTGCAGGAGCAGAAGTAACAATAGAAGGTACAAAATACCTGTTAGATAAAAATGATAATCAAAATAACCTTCACAGTGGTTTTAACAGATCGCACCATAAACTTTACAGCGTAAAAAATGGAAAGGATGACGTCTGTGAGTTTGTGCAAATGGAACGATACAGTCCCCATATGGAACAGGGATTTCCGGGGAATTTAAAACAGACAATCAGATATAGCCTCACAGATAAAAATGAATTTATAATTGATTATGAAATGCTTAGTGATATGACTACTGTTGTTAACCCTACAAACCATAGTTATTTCAATTTGGATGGGCACAATTCAGGTACAATTCTTAAACATTATACGGAAATATATTCGGGACAGATACTTGAGATAGGTAACGATATGATTCCGACAGGCAGGATTATTGATATTTCTGATACACCATTTGATTTCCGTAAAAGAAAGCAGATAGGAAAAGATATAGATGCAGACAATCCACAGATGAAAATTGCTGGAGGTTATGATCATAATTATATATTTCAAAATGACAGAAAGTTGAGGAAAGTTGCAAAATTGTACGGGGCAGATAGTGGAATTGGAATGGATGTTTATTCTGATTTATGTGGATTGCAGTTTTATACAGGAAATTTTTTAAATGGTCAGATAGGAAAAGACGGTGCAGTTTATAAGAAACGAAGCGGTGTATGTTTTGAAACTCAATTCTATCCTAATTCATGTAATACTTCGGAATTTCCAAGTTGTATATTGCCAGCATATAAAGTATTTAAGTCCAGAACGATATATCATTTTTTTACAGAATATATATAGAAATGGCAGATGGAGGTACGCAGATGATTAAATATCTTACAATGACGATTGGAAAACAAAAAAATATAGCATTAATTGCCCATGACGGAAAAAAACAGGATATGTTAAAATGGTGTATGGAAAATAAAGAAATTTTACAGCAACATAATCTGTCCGGAACCGGAACGACTGCGAGGATGATAGCAGATTATGTAGGATTAAAGATAAAAGTGGTACATGGAACGGACGGATGAAACCCACAGTATTACCATGCCGGAGATTATTGAAGCACTCGTAGCATATGATATAAGTACGGAACGCAAAAGCTTGTATATTTCTTTGATTTTGAAATTATTTGGAACAATGGATTCACACAACTATTACAGGGCATCGGATGTTTATGGATTCCAGTGGGTGAGAAGCTGAGTGTTTTGTTTTTTTTGGGTGAAACTGTTTTGATTGTTTTGACCATATGCAATAATTTAACCTTGACGGATCAGAATGACAAGAGTATAATACATTTTGACAATGAAAGTTGTCAAATAGACAAGCAAAATTGTCAGACGGAGGTGCTATATGATACTGCGAAATCGTTTAAAGGAACGCAGGGCTGCACTGAATGTTAATCAGCAGGAAATGGGACGCTTATGCGGTGTATCAAGGCAGACGATCAGTTTGATTGAACGTGGCGATTATTCGCCGTCCGTTACCCTTGCCTTAACGATTGCAAAAGTGTGCGGCGTCGCGGTGGAAGAAGTTTTTTATTTACAGGAGGAAGAAGATAATGGATAAAAATGAAATTAAGAGGGCAAATCGGAAAGCCCTGCCCAAATTTATGCTTATTATGGTAATATGCTTCATTATCGGCGGAACAATAGGCTTTTGCTCGGCAAAATACGGGCTGAACACGCTGGCGGGCGGAATGAAAACCGCAGGAATGTTTTTTGGGACATATATCGCTCCGTGGCTGATGTTAGCGGCAGCGGTAATTGTGCCGGTGGTCTGCGTTCCTATTTATCAAAGCGCAACAAAACTACTTGCATCTTGGGACGGCGAAAATGAGGAAATGTCCGATACGATTGACGAAAAACTATCCATCGTGCTTTGGGTAACAAGCGCAGCCTTTATCCTCTCTTACTTCCTTATTGCGGCATCTTATGCCAACGGATTTGAAACTTTTAAAACTGAAACCAGTGGCGCTCTGTTTCTTGCGGGCATTATCGGTTTTTTGACCATTATGATCGAAGCGGTTATATTCCAGCAGAAATGCGTTGATACCACCAAAAAGATGAATCCCGAAAAAACGGCTTCCGTCTATGATACGAAGTTTCAAAAGAAATGGATGGAGAGCTGCGATGAAGCCGAAAAAATTATGATTGGCAAGTGTGCGTTTAAAGCTTACGCCGCCACAAACACAGTTTGTTCGATTCTGTCCATTGTGCTTGCCATCTGTGCGCTTGTTTTTGGCATAGGATTCTTACCATCTCTTGTAGTGTGCCTGATTTGGATTGTAAATCAGTCTGTATATTGCAAGGAAGCGTTAAAGTATTCAAAGGCAGGAACTAAGATTTCATGATGGAAACGCAGGAGGACAGGCAATGGGAAGTTATTTGGTGATTATTGCTGTGCTGATTATCTTTTTCTGCATCAGGAGAAGAAGACGAACAGCAGCGGTTGCGTGGCAGATACTAAATCAAAGAAAACAAAACAAGGAGAATGTTGTTATGAAAGAACTTGCAAAACAATTTATTGGGGAAGAATGCATCATTTATACAATTGCTTCAAATGACGGCAGCATACAGGGCGTCATTAAGGAAATTGATGATGGGGGCATGGTCATTGAGAGAAGTTACGGCGGACGGGAAATCGTCAATCTCGACTTTGTCACCCGTATCCGACAGTATCCGAGAAAGAAAAACGGAAAGAAAAAGGATATTGTGTGGGACTAAATCGATGTGATGGCAGTCAGCATGGGCGGGGACGATATGGTTCTATGTCAAGATTTAGTACAAGTTAAAATGAGAAATTTTTCCCCATTTT